>ERZ888423.333-NODE-333-length-49890-cov-8.782442_pt1 | contig 49890 bp, 51 predicted proteins | sample MGYA00520523_ERZ888423 | MGnify/ENA primary metagenome ERZ888423 (study PRJEB32303, sample SAMEA104408611) | aquatic metagenome | biome: Brackish water; feature: Pelagic; material: water | place: Baltic Sea | collected 2014-06-08T10:24:00 | depth 30,27 m ... | reverse complement strand
CCGCGGAGTGGCTGGTGCAGTGCCCCAACACGCCCACCGTGATCGCACGTGCGGGTGGCACCACCCGCACGATCATGCTCTGCATCGACGGGTCCCCCCACGCCGATGCCGTCGTCGACCTCCTGGTGACCCTGCCGTGGATCGCGAGCACGAGCGTCACCGTGCTCGCCGTTGTTGAGAACTTTGATGACATCCGCGGTCATGCCCAGACAGCCGCCGATCGACTCACGGCCGCGGGAGCCACGGTGGAGCTGAACATCGTTGAGCCACGGGGTGGCGGCTCGAAGTCGGATGCCCGCGCCACCGTGCATTACGTCATCAACGAGGCCAAGCCTGACCTCATCGCGATGGGCACGAGGGGACTCCTCGGCATGCAGCGCCTGCGTCTGGGATCACTGGCGAGCTCGGTCGTACGTCACTCCACCACATCGGTGCTGCTCGCGCGCGACCACTCCGAGGACGTTGATGGATGAGCCAACACGGCGCCGCTAGGTTATTGATATGCGTCGATTGACCAAGGACTCCCTCCTCCGCCCCCTCATCGGCTTGGTTGCCGCTGGAGCGATTGTGGCCTCGGCCCTGGTGTCCGGGCCCGCCGTGGCGACGGGACCGCAGACGGCTGCTGCGGCGGCCTTTCCTCCGGAGGAATTCACCTTCACGGTGGCTCTCAATTACAACCGCCGGGCACTGCTCGCCGATGCCCGCGCTATCTCGTCCCCGGCGTCCCCGCGTTACCGCAACTTCCTCACGCTCAATCAGGCGGCGGCGAAGTTCGGCACGACGCGTGCCCAGCGCGATGGCCTGCGCGCCGCGGCGACGGCGCTCGGGATGAAGGTGACTTTCAGTGCGACCGGCCTGACCGCCAACCTCACCGCGCCGGTGGACACATGGAGTGAGCTGTACGGGATGGAGCCCACCCCGCAGCCCCAGGCCCCGTGGGTGGCTATCTCCTATCTTGATCCCCGGACGGGCTTGTACCCCGCGATCCCGCAACAACTGAGCAAGCACGTGCGCGTCATCTTTGCGAGCGACTCCGTCATCGCGCCGGCTCCCGCCACCCCGAGCGCTGCGACCCCGCTGCTCAACGCACCGGTGTCCGCGGATGACAGCCCGCCGGTCAACACGGGGTCCCCCTTCGGCCCAGGCCTGGATTGCGTGGAGCCTGCCTTGCAGCCGGACGTGTACTCGCCGAGCCAACTCCAGGTGCCATATGGCACCAAGGCCCTGCACGATCGCGGACTGCGCGGTGCCGGGGCTCGGATCGCCAATCTTGCGCAGGGTTACGCCTATTTTGAGGAGTTGTCGGCCTTCGCCGCTAACTGCTGGGATTATCGCAAGCCAACTATCGCCTTCACCGGAGGATCTGGCGTTGGCCCTGATCCGGTGCAGAACGCCACCGACGTCATCGAGGGCAACCTCGATGTGCAGGTGATCGCGGCAGTCGTGCCGGAGGCGGCGATGATCGACTACGTCGAGGTCGCACCCGTCCCGCGCGTCTATCAGTCCTTCGTCGAGTCGGTCGATCTCCTCACCACCAGGATGACGCCGATGCCCGATGTCGTCACCACCTCCTTTGCCCAGTGCGAACTAGAAATGCTGGGTGCCGATGCGGAGCGGGCGGTGTCGGAGGACCACTTCGCGCTCCTTGCGATTCTCGGGGTGACGATGGTCGCAGCATCGCTCGACGGCGGCTCGAGTGTGTGCTCGCAGGAGGAGGCGGACCCGCCGGCCTTCCTGCGGGTGCAGGCTGTCGCCTACCCCGCGTCATCGCACTGGGTGACCGGCGTCGGCGGTACGCGCATCGTCCTCGGTGAAGGCAATGAGCGCGTCGACGAGGTCGTGTGGAACGACACCGAGTGGGGTGGTCCTGGCGCAGGAGCAGGCACGGGCGGACCCTCGCTGGCGACGCGACCGTGGTATCAGCGACCCGTCACGGGGCGGGATCGTCGACTTGTTCCGGATGTCTCCGCACATGCATCGACGTACCCCGGCTGGGCCACAGCGCTGCCTCTAGAGAGCGGCGAGATCCTCGTCGCGCCTATTGGGGGCACGAGCGCGGCAGCGCCCTTCACCGCCGCCAATCTTGCACTTATCGCTGCAGCGGAGCGCAAGGCCGGGCGTGGCCCCCTGGGCTTCATCAACCCATTGCTCTACGACCTGTCGTCCAAGCCCATGGTCTACTCGACATCGTTCTACGACATCACCAAGGGCAACAACCAGCGGTTCGTCGAGGCCGCTTGCTGCGTGGCAACCAAGGGATATGACCAAGCCACCGGCCTGGGGTCGCTGACCTTCGACGAGTTGATCAGGGTGATCCCGAGGCCGGGGTCGCGCCGATAACGGACTCACCCCGGGCGCCGCTAGACTCCTGAGCCGGGGTCGAGCAAAGGGGTTGGCGTGGGACTAGGCACTGACATTCGACTGTCCCGCTTGTTTGCTAATCCCTCGGGCAACCTCTTTGGGATCGCGGTCGATCACTTCGTCGGCTATGGCAACGTGCGCGCGGGCGGACTGCAGAATCTCCCCGATGCGGTGGATCGCTGCATGACCTCGCACCCGGACACGATGACGATGACCCCGGGCACCGCCAAGAATTGCTGGCCCAAGCATGTCGGTGAAGCGGCCCTCATCGTGCAGGCCTCCTACTGGACCCCGGATGATCGGATCCGCGGTCAACTCGCCACACCCGCCGACGCCATCCGCCTCGGCGCTGATGCGCTGGCCGTGGCGATTGCCGTCCGCGGTGAGACCGAGGGCGACTTCATCCGCTGGCTGTCCGACGCCGTGCGCGCGGCGGCGCCGTACGAGCTCCCCATCGTCGCCCACATCTATCCCCGTGACTACACCGATGGGGTGAAGATCGTCTTCACCCCGGATGAGATCGCCTACGCCGTACGCGTGGGTATCGAGACCGGTGTCGACGTGATCAAGGTCGGCTATCCCGGGGATGAGCAGGCATTCGCGGAGATCATCTCGGCATGTCCCGCACCGGTGGTCATGGCCGGCGGACCCAAGGAGCCCACCCTGCGTGACGCCCTCGCCCAGATCCACGCGGGTATGCGCGCGGGTGCACGCGGAGCGGTCGTGGGTCGCAACATCTGGGGCGAGGCCGATATGGAGCATGCGGCGCGCGCCTATGCGGCTGTCATCCACGACGGACTGGATGCCGATCAGGCTGTCGCACGCACATGATCGTGGGCCTCGGCTGCATCGCACACGACCTCATCCTCGTCACGGAGACGTCCTGGCAGTCGGGCAAGGGCCGAGTCCTGCAGCGCGAGTCGCGATTCGGCGGCAACGTGCGCAACGCACTCGCGACGGTGGCCGCCCTGGACTATCCCGCGGCCTATCTCGGGACCGTCGGCACATCCACGCTGTCGGATGAGGCGGTCGCCGACCTCACCCAGCACCGCATCGATACGAGTTTCATTGAGCGCGTGCCCGGCGCCGATCCTGTCGAGTCGCGGATCACCGTGACCGCCGACGGTGAGCGGTATGTCGCCTTCGATGATGCCCCCCTCGCCACGACGCCGATGCCAAACACCGCGGTGGTCGAGGCTGCGCTCAGCGCGGCGACCGCGCTGGTCATCGACGCCTGCGTTGCTCCCCCCGGGTCCCTGCGTGTGGTTGAGCAGGCACGCGAGAGGGGTGTGCCCGTCGTACTCGACGCGGAGCGCGACCCGACACCGATCGTTCGCGCGCTCGTCGCGGCTGCGGACCACCTCGTCATCCCACTCAGTTTTGGCACGATGCTCACGGGTGCCAGTGACCCCGCGGATATCGCGCAGGAGTTGTGGAATGACGATCGCGCTGTGATCGTGCTCACCGATGGCAGGCGCGGTGCCTACGCATTTGATGCACCCGGAACCAGCGTGCATGTCCCGTCCTTTGCGGTGACGGCGGTCGACACGACGGGCTGCGGAGATGCCTTCCATGCGGCGTATGCCTGGTCCCTGCTGTCGGATGTGGGCCTGCCGGATCGGGTGAGCATCGCCAGTGCGGCAGCGGCGGTCATCGCTGCAATGCCCGCGGGCACTCAGCGGGTGGCCACGCGAGAGGCCATTGCAGTCTTCGTGCCGGGAGCGGACCTCGGATAGAGCGTCGGGCGTGGGGTCACTCGTCAGGATTGCGCAAGACGGTGACGGCGAATTCGGCCTCGTCATCCCACGGTCGCAGATCCCAGGTGGCAAAGCGCTGCTCGATGATGAAGCCGGCCGCGAGAGCATCGGCATCAAAGGTTGTGATCCCATAGCGCTCCGGCTGGAAGCCCGCAACGCACACGCCACCGGGGCGCAGATGTCGACGTAGGGCACGGAGGGTGGCGACCTCGGCCTCCGGCGCGACGAAGGTGATGACATTGCCGGCGAGGACGACCGCATCCAGGGGCTCACCGTGCCCCAGGGCGGCAAGATCCAGCGTGGTCAGGTCGGCCCGCAGGTAGATCGGGCCCGGATGATCGACGCGCGCTGCGTCGAGAAGTACGTCATCGAGGTCCACCCCGATGGTGTGATGCCCGCGACGCTGCAGTGACTGCGTCAAGCGACCCTGACCGCAGCCTGCGTCCAGCACCCGACTGCCGGGGGGAATCAGCGCGTCAATGAAGCGCGCCTCACCCTCGATGTTGACGCCCTCGGTCACCAACTCCCGGAAGTGCTCGGCGTACTGCTCAGAGTGCCCCTCCTCCATCTCGGTGAACCATCGAGGGGTGGAGGTCATGGGGATGATCTTGGCATCGGCGTCATCATCGGCAGTCAGCTGGCCCACGAAAAGAAGTAAGTTCAAGATGCTGGCAGTTCAAGGCGCTAGCGTGTGAAGGTATGGGAGACATCGTGACCGATGCCGTGCGCAGGCGCCTTGACCGCCCTGCGGCACTGGGTGATCGAGCACTTGCGGGGTCCGAGAAACTCCGATTCTTCCCGCTCGTCGCCGCGTCGGGACATGGGTGCCTGGTCACTGATGAGGATGGCCGTGAGTACCTGGACCTCAGTGCTGGATGGACGGCTGCGGGAATCGGCTACGCGCATCCTGAGGTGGTTGCTGCTGTCACTGATGCCATCACCCATCAGGCCTACACCGGTGGAATCTCCGCCTCTATCCCGGTGACATCCGGCTTGGTTGAGGATCTGATAAGTCGCTTTCCTCACGTGGAAAATCCACGCGTGTACTTGGGAAACTCCGGCACGGACGCAAATGATGTCGCCCTGAGACTGTGCCGGGAGTACACGGGTCGCCAACGCATCATCTCTTTTGAAAACAGTTATCACGGCGGTCTGGGATTAGCGATGGCCGTTTCGGGAGTCCATGTGGCAGCGGGGGTCGCCGCGGATCCAGATACGACCTTTCTTCCATATCCAGACCCGGTCCGCCCCCACACCGGAAACCCTCAGACTGTTGCAGAAGATGTACTCGCGCGGCTGCATACCGAGCTTGAGCGGGGAGACGTAGCCGCACTGATTATCGAACCAATTCAATCTGACGGTGGACTGGTGATCCCACCGGCAGGATTCCTTCGCCGCGTTGTGGACATGTGCCAGGTGGCGGGGGTCCCCACGATTGTGGATGAGGTCAAGGTGGGGCTGGCACGGACTGGACGCTTCAATGCCTTTGACCACGATCAAGCAGCGCCAACAATCGTGACCCTCGGCAAGTCGCTCGGTGGTGGGTTGCCGATATCGGCAGCGATCGGCCCCGCGGTGATTCTCGATCAACCGGTGGCCTCAGCGCTGCTCACAATGGCGGGTAATCCCGTATGCGCCGCCTCAGCTCGAGCTGTCCTGCGTGTGATTGATGACGAGGGACTGGTCCTCCGGGCCGCCGAGTCTGGGGAACGCATGCGCGCAGCCCTCCACGCAGCTGCACAGCGCGAGGGAGTGACCGATGTGATCCGCGACATTCGAGGCCTAGGACTGACGATCGGCGTTGACCTTGTCCACCCGGGTGATGGCGGAGCAAGGGATGTTGACCTCGCACGCAAGTCGGTCTACCGCGCCTGGCAACTCGGTGTGATCCTTTACTACGTTGGCGGGAATGTCCTCGAAATCACACCCGGTCTCATCATTTCTGATGAACACATAGATTTCGCTGCGGATGTCGTGATGCGGGCAGTGCGTGAAGCCAGGGCTGGGGCCGTCACAAATGACGAAATCGCGTCATACACCGGCTGGTAGATCTAGTACACCGCGGTGTAGTGAGCGCAGCGCTCAGCCGGATCCATGCCCGCAAGCGCCTGCTCTTCGCTTTGTCGCACAGCACGCTGGGTCATCGCAAGTTCACTGGCAAACCAGCGCACCGCAATGGGATCCGCCTCCCAGGCATCAAGGGCGGCACCAGAGTTGGCGGGTAGCGGTGGTACGGACCCGTCTTCGGGTTCCGCTTCAAGAATGGTGTCCAGCGTGAGACTTTCATCCAGGCCCTCGCACATGGCCTGAACGATCGCAGCCAAGGCGAGATAAGGATTAGCCGTAGCGTCTACCGCGCGGTACTCCACGTTGTAGGTGCGGGCGGGATCCATGCCCGACGTGATCGGGCAGATACGCACAAGTGCCTCGCGTGTCTGCTGACCGATAAAGGCCCCTGCTGCGCTCCAGCGATGCGGGGTGAGACGCAGGTGAGAGATTTGGCTTGGGGCAGTCCACGCCTGGATGGCGTGGGCGTGCCGCAATACTCCAGCAAGCGCTGACTCTCCCAGAGTCGACAGACCGTGCTGCCGTGAGGCGTCGTAGAGCACTGGTGATTCACCCCGCCAGAGTGATAGGTGCACGTGGACACCATTCCCCACAGCATCGGGATGGGGGAGGGGTACAAAACTGGCTCGACGACGTACGGATCGGGCAGCGGATCGGGCAATTTCTCGGACGAGAACAGCATCGTCAGCCGCGCGCACACCGAAGCGGGGCTTGATTGCCACCTCAAACTGACCTGGACCGTACTCGGGAAGCCAGGTGTCCACGGTGATTCCTGCCTCGGACAAGCCACGCATGAACACTGTTCCGAATGCCCCCTCCATGAGGAAGCGATCCAGGCCGAAAGCGTGCCCCCCGGTCTTGGATCCGTCCGCATCAAAGAGCAAAAACTCATGCTCGAAGGCGGCAAACAGACGAAGTCCATGCCCTTGCTCAAGACGTGCCAGGGAGTGCTTGAGAGTGGACCGGGGACAGCACGACCATGCAGAGCCGTCGATGTTGACCTGGTCCCCGATCATGAGCGTGACGGGAAGATCACCATCGGCGATGGGCATTGGGGTGGCGGTCTCAACATCGGGAATAAGCCTGAGATCCCCGAGGGAGCCAAATGGATTGGGTGTTGCAAGTGTGCCGAATGCGTCGATGGCTAGGTCAGCGGGCACCCAGCCGACACCGACATCCGGGTCGAGGTCGCTCAAGGGAAGCGATCGACCACGCGTCACCCCAACAAGGTCGTTGGTTGCGACGAAGGCGTATGCGTCGCTCGGCATGCTAGTCATCCTCACTTCAGGGCGTGGACAGTGGCGGTGCCATGGACTCTGTCTATGTGTAGAAGGCTACCGTTCTCGAGATCCTTGGATTGATCTGCGGACGGGCGGATGCCGGTTGACCAAATAGAAAATATCTCCCTCTCCTGCGCCCAAGCAAGGTGAAAGTAATCTTCCTCAACATCATCATCACGGAATTCCGGGCGATGCTGACAGATTGCCACGAGTTCCTTGGGTGTGAGGACGAAGGCGTTGAGCGATGTGTAGTGATGACCAGCAAGGACATCAACCGTTCGCTGGAACGCTTCTATGAGATCACCACCACACTGACGCATGTAGGTCATGAGCACGTAGAAATATTGCTCACTGTCTGTATCACCGACGAGTCGCTCGCGGAACTCTGGATCTATCAATTCCCGCAGATCCTCTGTGCGTTCGACGTAGCCGTTATGGATGAAAGTCAAAGGTCCATGCGGGCCGTAGGCGCTGAACGGGTGAGTGTTGTCCATATGCACCGGTATCCCCTCTGATGCCCAGCGCAGGTGCATGAGAGCAGCAGGCACAGCACGTGTCCGGGCCAGGCTCGCGAACTCCGCGCTGCTATGAGCTGGGGCGGTGCCGCGCTCCTCATGGATGTGCTGGGTTTCATCCAGGTAGGCCATACCCCAACCATCACAATGCACCTGGCTCAGGGACTCCAGAGACCCTGCGTCCGGGCCCAGCAAATCATTGGCTGTGATGGGCGCGCGGCTATCCCACGCGAGCAGACGACACATGTGGCTTCCCTAGACCTTTTCGGGAACTCTTCGGCCGAAGAGTCCGTTGGGGAACACGGACAGGACAGCGATAACAAAGATGAAGGTCAGCGCCTCCCGGAAGGGAACGAGCGATTCCGGCAGCCAGGTCTGGAGTGCAATCTCAATCGCAGCGAGGAGGTAGCCGGCAATGACCGCACCTGAGAGGCTGCCTAGCCCACCGATGACGACGACGATAAAGGCCGCGAGCACCGGCTTGAGGCCCATTAATGGGTCTACGGAGCCGCGCTGCATGACCCACAGCACCCCGGCAATGCCTGCAAGAAGCCCGGAGATGAGGAACGCCAGGGCAATAAGACGGGAGGCTTTAATGCCCATGAGACGAACAATCTCAAACTCAGTAGCGGACGCCCGAATTGCCCAACCCATTCGTGTGTTGAAGAAGAAAAATCGGAGGAGTACCAGGCTGGCGAGCGACACGATTATGGAGATGAGTTGAATCATGGAGATCTGTGCTGGTCCGATGCTTACGGAAGAGTTGAAGAATGAGGGGACGGGCACGGCTTGCCCGCGGGGAGACACGCCGTTCTGAAAAATGACCTGCAGGAGCATGGCAACCGCAAAACTCGTCATAAGCAGAGTCGCAGGGCTTGCTGAGCGTACCGGCCGGAAGGCTGTCGCTTCCATAATGATGGCTGCCAGGCCGCCGGCCACGATGGCTGAGACTGCAGCGACCCAGAACGGGACGCCCAGAACGATTCCGGCGAGAAGGACGTAGCCGGATAGGGCCATCATTTCACCGTGCGCGAAGTTGATGAGCCGGAGCACGCTGAACACGACGGCAAGACCAAGCGCGAGCAAAGCGTAGGTACCGCCCAGGCTCACCACGTTGACGACAAACTTGATGATGGTGTCCATCAGGACGTCACCCCCAGGTAAACGTCCTTGACCTGATCAGAGGCTAGGAGTTCGGCTGCCGGTCCCTCGAGCACGATTGATCCGGTGGCCATCGCGTAGGCGCGGTCGGCGAACCTGAGCACACGCATGACCTCCTGCTCAACAATCATCATGCTGAGGCCGGTCTCGCGGAGATCGCTGAGCAGGCCATAGACAACGGTGACCAGCGTGGGAGCAAGTCCCAGAGAAGGCTCGTCGATGAGGAGCAATTGGGGTCTCGACATGAGCGCCCGAGCGATGGCCACCTGCTGCTGCTCCCCGCCGGAAAGAGTGCCGGCATACTGCCGCTGGCGCTCAGCGAGGATGGGCAGGGTGTCTAGGAGACGTTCATAGGTCTCATCGTGACTTCCCCGACTTGCGCCTAGCAGGAGGTTCTCCCGCACGGTGAGTTGGGGGAAGAGTCGTCTGCCCTCGGGCACCAGAGTGAGGCCAAGGGAAACGATGCGCTCGCATGCGCGTCCACTCACGCGTTGACCCTTAAAGGTGATGTCACCCTGGGACTTGATCAGCCCAACGATCGAACGCAGCGTCGAGGACTTACCGGCCCCATTCGGGCCGAGGAGGGCAACAACTTCACCCTCCTCGACCCGAAGGGAGACATCACGAACTGCCTGGACGCCTCCGTAGGAGACGTTCAGATTCGCGACATCCAGGAGCACGGACATGCGACCTACTGCGCGGGGGGCACGGTTGCAGGGTCCGGTGCTACAGCTAGGACGAACGTGCGCTCACCGTTCTGAACCTCCACCAGGGTGATCTCGCGAATAGCCATTCGGTCCCCGCCCTTGTATGAGATCGGTCCGGTGATGCCCTGGACACCCTCGAGATTGGTGAGTGCATCCTTGATCGGGATCGGATCACAGCTTTGTGCGTTGGTGACGGCGGCCTCGAGGATCTTGCCCAACTCATAGCCGGTGATGGCGAAGATGGTCTCAGGGTCCTTGCCGTACTTGGTGTTGTACTTGGTCCAGAAAGCGGCCTGGTCACCCTCATTAGCGAGGATGCCCGCGGTGGAGAAGACCACTCCGTCAGCGACCTCACCAAGACCAAGGGTGGTGGCGGAATCAATTCCGTCAGTTCCGAGTACCGGTGTGGTGATACCCGCACCACGAAGTGCCTTCAAGAACGTAGGAAAGTCAGGCTCATACGCGGGTGTCATGATCACGTCGGGTGCCGTGGGGAGCGACTTAATCTCGTCCACGATGACGTTGAAGTTGGGCTGGCCCATGGTGTACGTGCCTTCGCCGACGACCGTGCCTCCGTTGGAGGTGAAGGCGGTGGCGAAATACTTCGGGAGATTGGATGTGTACGCGCTGTCCGGCGAACCCAGCGTGTAGGCGGTGGTGTAGCCCTGCTCTGTGGCGTAATCCGCGAGAACGCGAGCCTGCGCGTTGTCACCAAAGGCGTTGCTGAACATGAAGTCGCCGACCGCGAGCGGAAGGACAGGGGAGGAGCCGAACCATGACATGGCTGGCACACCAGCTTCCTGAGCCAGCTGCCCGCCCGCGATGGACGGATCAGCATCGCCGGGTGTGATGAGGAACGAGATGCCCTCGCCGAGGAGTTCGGCAGCGACCGTGGCGGTCTGTGCTGGCTCCGAGCGGGTGTCCTTAACTATGGTCTCGACTGTGAACTTGCCGTCGATGCCACCAGCGGCGTTGATTTCTTCCTTCCAGATGTCGAAGCCCTCAAGGTTGGGCACATCGACGTAGGCGAGGCCACCTGTCTGTCCAGTAGCTACACCCACCTTCACAGTGCAGGGCTCACCCGCTGCGCCGCTGGCACTGGATGAGTCTGTTGAACCCCCGCCACAGGCGGTGAGCACCATGAGTGCTCCTATCGTTGCTGCCACGGGAATGAGGGCGCGATGGCCTCCCCGTCGCCTCGTTGCGCAATGCATCCTCATACGTGACTCTCCTTTTCTTTGGGTGGTGCGGTGGAGTGTGGGTCTGGCCCCGCGATACCGAGGTAGGCGTCGTGGACCTCTGGTCGGCTCAGGACCTCCGCGGGCTCACCCTGGGCAATGACCGCGCCATGATCCAGGACGGTGAGCGTGTGGCAGGCCGTGCGGATGAGCGCGACATCATGATCAATCAGCAAAACACCGATGCCAGTGTTTGAGATGAGATCGTTAAGTTGGGCCAGCAATGCTGCGGATTCCGCGGGGTTCATGCCAGCGGCGGGCTCATCCAGGAGAAGGACTTGGGGATGGAGGGCCATCGCCCGCGCGATTTCGACCCGGCGCTGGTTGCCGTAGGACAACTCCCCGGCAAGGCGATTGCCATGCTCGAGAACACCTAGACTGCGCAGGAGCAACCGTGCGCGACGGTCCGCTGCATGCACTGAATCGCCGGCGCAGATGCATCCGACAACGACGTTGTCGACGACCGTCAGTTCGGTGAAAAGTCGAATGTTTTGAAAGGTTCGGCCCAGTCCAGCGCGGGCACGGCGCCACGTTGTCAAACCGTCGATATCCCGTCCATTGAGAGAAATTGTCCCCTGATCGGCTGGGTTCACGCCGGTGATGCAGTTGACGAGGGTCGACTTGCCTGATCCATTGGGCCCGATCAGTCCAGTGACGCGGCCACGATCCACGCTAATCGATACCTTGTCGAGTGCGACGAGACCCGAGAAGCGCTTTGTCACATCGTGGGCGGTAAGCACATGTGGTGCATCGTCGGGAGTGAGGTCCGTGGATTGGGTGGTTGTATCGTCCTGTGGAGAAGGCGGGGCCAAGCGATACGCCAGTATTTCCTCCGGTTCACGGAATCCCATGATGCCCTGTGGACGAAGGTAAAGCGTGAGAAGAATGATGATGGCGAGTCCGGCGCTCGTGAGTCCGAAGAGCTCATTAGCATCGCCCACACGACGCAGAGTCTCGACCACGATCGTCACCACGATGGTTCCGACGACGGCCCCGGCGACGGAACCGGAGCCCCCAACGATCAGCATCGTAAGCAGAGTGAGTGTCAGTGTGAAGAAGAAGTCTCTTGGCGAGAATGCCCCGAGTAGGCCGGCGTAGACGGAACCCATAGCACCAGCAACCGCAGCGGAGAGCACCCAGGCGATAAGTCGCGACCAGTGAGTTCTGACACCTGAGCTTGATGCAGCAAGTTCGTCGTCGCGTGATGCCCTCAGTTGAAGGCCAAGCCGGGAATCCCGGAAAACTCGAGCAGCAATGAGCGCAAGAATCGCGATGCCCAACGCGAGAAATATAGTCGTGTAGCGCGGTACGCCGTAGAAGGTTTGGCTGCCACGGGTGAAGGAGTCAGCGCCAATGAGCGTGCTGTGGATGATGATGAGCACCGCGACGGTGGCGATTGATGCGGCATCACCGAGTCGAACGATGACCAGGCCAAACAGCAGCCCTACAAAACTTGCTACGACGATGCCAGCAAGCATGGCCAGGGGGAGTGGCAGGGTCAGATCCTGGAGGACCTTGGGAAGCGCAGGCAGAGATGTGGCTTTGATGACCGGGGGCATGGCCAGGATCCCGGTCGTGTAGGCCGCGATACCGACGAAGCCAACGTGACCGAAGCTGAGAATTCCACTGTTGCCGCTGAAGATTTGCAGGGCTAGCACGCCGGTGAGTAGGACAAAGGCGGTCGTGACCATCAACTGGATCGCGGAGGGAGCTGCTTGGGCTCCCAGTGCGATGAGCACAAGGAGGATGCCCCACCCACCAATCGATACCACGATACGTCGGCGCCGCGTGGCTACGAGGGATGCGAGTGAGTCCAACATGTGAGTCACCCGGTGATCCCAAGGGTCCTCAGCGCTTCAAGGCAGCGCTGGACATCGGACAAATTGTTGTAGTGGGCAAAGCCGAGGCGCAGGATGCCGCTTTCCGGATCCACACCCAGGGCTTCCATGACTCCCTGTGCGTAGAAATTGCCATTCCAGGCGTAGATTCCGTGAGCGTCAAGGTGGCGTGCTGCCTGCTCGGGAGAGACGTTCAGTGTTCGCAGCCCAAACGTCGCTACCCGGTCGGAGGACCCTGCACGCCCAACCAGGTGAACTGTGGGTATGTCGGCGAGCCCTTGAAGAAAAACATCAACGAGTTGAGCCTCATGTGCCTGGATGGACATGAAAGCGGTTTTGATTTGCTCTCTCGTGTCGGATCCTGTCCCTAGGCTGGTGAGGTAATCGATGCTGCCCCTAAACCCAGCAATTGCCTCATGGCTCAGCGTGCCTGTCTCGAATCGATGACCCAGTGGCCGCAGCGAAGCTGGTCGCACCCGCTCTGCCGGCAGAGACTCCGCCAATTCAGGACGAATCCAACCCACTCCCAGGTGGGGGCCGTACACCTTGTAGGGGGAGAGGAGCAGTACGTCGCTGCCCAGGGCGTTGACATCAACCAGTCGATGGGGAGTGAAGGCAACTCCATCCATCCATGCCAGGGCTCCATGGGCATGCGCCATGTCTGCAATCTCTCGGGCTTTGGTAACCGTGCCCACAGCATTGGACGCAAGCGTGAACGCAACGACCCGTGTCCGTGGCCCGACTGTCGAGGCAAGTACGTCGAGATCAATGTCCAGGTCCGTAGTGAGTGGGATTGTCCGAACTGTCAGGTCACGGTCCTGGGCCATGAGTAGCCAAGGCGAAACATTGGCTTCGTGATCGAGTTGGGTGACGATGATTTCGTCACCCGAAGTTAGAGTGCGACCGACAGCGCGTACCAGATTGAAGTTGAGCGTCGTCATATTCTGGCCAAAGGCGATCCCTTCGGGGTCGCCTCCGACCAGTGCAGCTGCATCTGCCCGTGCCTCATGAATGAGCGCATCGGTCTGTCGTGTCGCGTCGAACTCGCCCTCGATGTTGGAGTTGATGGTCGACAAGTAATCGACCATGGCGTCGATCACCTCGCTGGGCACCTGGGTGCCACCGGGTGCATCCGCGTAGATGGGAGGGGCATTGCGCGCGAGAGCCGGAAAGCGGGAACGAACGGCGTGGTCGTTCCACGGGCGGATGTCATCCACGGTCATCGTCACGGCTGCCATGGCTCCAATGTGGTCGGATCAACCATCGGAGTGCCGTTGTCCCAGATGCCTTCGGTCAGACCCAATGTCTTGGCCAGCTCCTTGGCCTCGTGGGCGCTGGCGCGCGGCAACATGATGAGGATGCCGCCATCCGACTGCCAATCCGGCCGGTTGAGCGATACGGCTATGTCTGCGGGTCGCTGGACGTGTATGCCGCGCCAACCCAGTCCCGGGTAGGTATCCGCGCAGATGATGAGCATGCCTCCCGGTCCATCAATCCAACCGAGTACACCGATGAAGTGCCCCACATCCCAGTCCGGTGGCGGACCGTCAGCTTCACCAGTGAGCAGGTGGTTCAAGACGACGGTGGGGCGGGGCGACGCCCCCCAGAGGTGCTTAGTGGCACTGTTAATCGTCACGATGCAGGGCACGTCAATGGCCCCGAGTCCGCTGATAAGAAGACCGACGTTGGCTGCAGTCCAAGTCCCGGACAGAGCAAGCGTTGTGAGGGAGTCGCCTGCCAACTCCTCGACGGCGCGCACGAGCCCGTGAGCAGACGTGCCTGAGATCGCTGGGTCATCGATACGAGGCAGGCTGCGGACATAATCCGTGCGCCCTGATTCCCCCGGTGGTAGTGAGGTGGGGTCGGGCACCGCGCTCAGTACGGTCCACGCCTCATGGCCGACGTCGTCCTGCGCGACGCTGAGCCCACCCAGGGTGCGCAGACCCAGGGTTACCCAAAAGGCGCCGCACAGGTCGTTCTTCTGGGGCATCTCGCTTTGTTGCTGGGCGAGGAGCTCTGTCGCACCAGGCAGTAGGTTGACGGTGAATTGCGCTACGGGCATGGGGAGAGTCAAAGTGCACAAATATGTTCTGTCAAGGCGCATAGGGAAGTTTTCTGCACTATTCTCGCCGAAAGGGAGGGGATAGAGACATATGGACGTCTCCTCTGACGACTCCGTCCAGGCCCTGTCGGCTCGGTTGCTCGCAGACATGGATAGCTTCACCAACAGTGAGCGTCGAGTGTGCCGGGCAATCCTGGCGGACTACCCCGTGTCCGGCCTCGAATCCGTCACGACTCTTGCCCACAAATCGAACGTCAGCGTAGCCACCGTCTTGCGCCTCGTGGCAAAGCTGGGCTTCATGGGTTTCCCTCAATTCCAGGCTGCACTGCGCACAGAACTATCGGAACGACTTCGCTCACCACTTGCTCAATATGCGCTGCAACCGCCCTCACACACCGAGTCCGCGTATTCACGGAGTCAAGAATTCATTACCTCAAGCATCGTGCAGACCTTTCGCCGACTAAAGCCTGAAGCCATTGACGAGGCCGTCATGCTGCTGACCGATCCTCGAGCCCGGGTGTACCTGGTTGGAGGACGCTTCTCAGCCAACATCAGCAACTATCTTGCCTCGCATTTGCAGCACATGCGGCCGGGTGTCGTCGCAGTCTCGGAAGTACCCATACAAAGAAATGCGTCTTTACTGGAAATCCGTCGTCGGGACGTCGTTGTTGCTTTCGATTTCCGCCGCTATCAGCGTGACACGATTGAGTTCGGCCGACATGCGGCGGAACGTGGGGCAAAACTTCTCCTTGTAACTGATCCATGGCTTTCACCATTGGTGACGAGTGCGCAGTTGGTCATTGCCGTTGACACCACGTCCCCGTCTGTATTTGACTCGTACGCGTCAGCCTTTGCTGTAGCAGAGACTTTAATTGCCGCGGTGGCGGACGCTGTCGACGCAGATCACATGCGCAAGCGCATGAAATCCCATGATGATTGGACGCGGGACCTCATGGCTGCCCCGGAGGTCTGACATACCCGTGGTGAACCGGCCGAACTATTCGGAGATCTGAAGCGCGACGTCTAGGACCTCAAGAAAGAAGTCAACATCGGAGGCCTGGATGACCATCGGTGGCTTGATCTTCAGGACATTGTCACCGGGGCCGTCACTCGAAAGGAAAACTCCCCGATGCTTGGCGTGGTTGATGATATCGGCCGTGCGTTGTGTAGCAGGTCCACCTGCATCGTCGAGAAGCTCAACACCGATGAATAGACCGTGGCCGCGCACATCCGCAATCGTGGAGTGCTGTGATGCGAGATGTCGCACCCCGGTGCGCAGGTAGTGGCCGACCTGCTCCGCATGTGCCTGGAGTCCCTGACCCTGGACCGCATCCAGCACGGCTTGTCCGATCGCCGTGCTCACGGGGTTACCACCAAAGGTGTTGAAGTACTCCATGCCGTTATTGAAGGCAGCCGCAATATCCGGTGTTGTCACAACAGCGGCGAGTGGATGTCCGTTGCCCAGTGGTTTGCCCATGGTCACGATGTCGGGGACGACGTCGTGGAGTTGGAATCCCCAAAACTCCTCTCCCACTCTCCCCATTCCGATCTGCACCTCATCGGCAATGCACACCCCTCCCGCCAGGCGTGTCTGGGCACATGCGGGAGAAAGGAATCCGTCAGCGAGTGTCACCTGACCAGCGGTACTGACGATGCTTTCGGAGATAAAGGCCGCCAGGCCGCGATCGAAGCCGGAGGTCACCGCCGCAAAATCCGCAGCGTAGGCCTCACCAGCCCCGGATCCTCGGTGCGGCCCCTTGAATGCATCCGGCAGCTCAGCGACGCGCACGTGATCGGGCACGCCTGCCCCGCCCTTGCCTAAAAACTTGTACGGGCTGATGTCAATCACGCTCGCTGTGTGTCCGTGGTAGGCGTGGCGCAACGCGATAAAGCCGTGGTTGCCGGTGTAGGCGCGCGCCATGCGCATAGCAAGGTCATTGGCTTCGCTACCGGAGTTGACGAAGTACACGACAGAGAGCGGGTCGGGCAAGGTCGCGGCCAGATTGCGCGCAAACTCCACAATGGTGGGATGCAGGTACCGCGTGTTGGTGTTCAGAGTTTCCTGCTGCCTCGCGGCAACGGCTGTGACGTATGGATTGGCGTGGCCGACGTGAGCCACGTTGTTGACCAGATCCAGATAGGACTTGCCTGCTACGTCGTAGAGGTAGGCACCTTCACCCCGCACAATCTCCAGTGGCTCCCGGAAGTTGAGGCTGAGATTGCGTCCCAGTCGCACCTCGCGTTCAGCCCTGATCGCTGTGGCGCCAGTGTCGGCGTGGGCATCAATCCCCGGACCGATCCGCAACAGGAGATTGGGATTGGGTGACAGGCTTCGCCACAGGGAGGCGGAACCTCGTGGAGCGACCCCCCACACATCAGCACCCCTATCCAGCAGATCGACAAGCACCTGGATGTGGACGTGAGGTGCCCAGCCCCCGTTTTCCGTGGGAGCACCGATCTGGCCTAGGACCTCACCGGCAGACACGCTGCGACCGACCGACCAGTCGTGAATCGATGAAGCAGAGAGGTGCCCGTAGAGCGTGTAAAAGGGCACGCCCAACGCGGTCTGGTGGCGTAGGACCACGACGGGGCCGTAACCCAGAGGTTCGTCATCCACCATGAATGCTTCGATAACGCCATCCAGCGGCGCATGGATCGACTGACCCTCTGCCACGAAGATGTCCACGCCCAAATGGAGGGTGCGCGGATCCTGCGCAGACAGCTCGAAGAGATCCGATTGGTAGACGTCACGATCCTCCGCATATCTGCCAATCAGGGCATCGAGACCCGATGTCGATCGCAGATGCTCGACGTCTTGCGCGGTGCGGGGTGCTGTGGAGCCTGCGCTCCAATCCAGGACGGCCCAGGTGAGATCCGACCAGTCCCGACCCAACACATCGGCCCGTCGCTCGGTGGTGAGCAAATGCTCGCGGATGGCGCGGGCCTGGGGCGCCGCGTCAAAACCACAGGCATCCCGGAAGGCGTAGGTCGCGAAGTCGGCTGATGTTGTCCGCATCGCCAACAGCACCTGAGGCACGACGTCCTGACTAATCCCCAGATAGTCATTGCCTGGATCCGCACTGGTCTGGATCGCGGCATTGATCACGCTCATGACCAGGCGCACCTGCACCAGATCCCACATGAGGGACACCTCAGCGACGGAGAGAGGTGAGGCCAGGTGATAGCCGCGCACGACCGGGAGCATGGACTCCAGAGGATCTCCACCTATGCGGGGGAGATAGGCCAGGCAGGTGGCAAGGCCAATGACACGGGGCGCGTAGACGATGTCACCAAAATCGATGATGCCGATGGTGGTGTCGTTGACCATGATGTTGTGGTCATTGGCATCGTTGTGGATGACCTGGGCTGGCAGTTCATCCAGGCGGGGCAGGAGGTCTTCCACGAAGTGATCAAGAACCTCACGGCACGCCTGGGCGAGGCCTTCGTGCTGCACGAGGTGGAGATGCTCCCGCAGTGACCCTGCCTGCATCATGTTCCAGCGGAAGGAGCGGGTCAGGGCTGTGACATCCGGCTCGGTCAGGCGCATCCCGGCAAGCCCACGATCGACTAAAGCCACGGCCCGACCCAGGGAGCGCGAATGATCAATCGTGAGTTCAGAGGTCGCCCACGGGGCACCGTCGACCCAGTTGACGAGCCGCACGCATCGCCCATCCGCGAGTCTGACGATCTGCGGATGCAAGGGGTGCGGGGTGGACACATCGATATCTCGAATCTGCCGCAGAGCTCGATCCTGGAGTTCGAGCCAGTCCTGGTCACCAGGTGCATGCACCTTGAGAACGACCGACTCGGTGCCGCTCACGACGCGATAGTTGAGATCCCGCTCGCTGGGTAGCGGTCGAATGTCGGCTCCAGGCGTCAGGAGCGAGCTCAGTGCTCCGATGATCTCGGGCTCAAGGTGGGTGTGAACCGACATGACACCAGGCTACTCAACGAAGTGATCAACTGCCGCGGGTGAGCCAGACGTCGTAGTCCGCGGCCTCGGCCGCGATCGTCGTCTCATCGCCGTGCCCTGTCAGCACCCGCGTCTGCCCCGGCAGGCCGAGGAGGCGCTCTCGAATCGACTCCACGATGGTCGGGAAGTCACTGAAGGAGCGACCCGTGGCTCCGGGTCCACCGTGGAAGAGCGTGTCACCACTGATCACCACGCCGAGGTCCGCTGAATACAGGCACACGCCACCGGGTGAATGTCCCGGTGTGTGCAGGACGATGAAGGGTGTACCCGCCACCGTCACGATGTCGCCATCGGCGAGGGGTTGTGGATCCACGTCGGGGTGTACGACGTGCCACAGCATGAGGTCATCGGGGTGCAGGAGGATGGGGGCCTGCGCTGCGGTCGCCACGGCGACCGCCTGACTGATGTGATCGTCATGACCGTGCGTGCACAGCACCGCGGTGACGCGACGATCACCGATGGCCTCCAGCACCGCGGCTGCATCATGCGCGGGATCGATGACGAGCACCTCGCTGTCATCCCCCACGAGCCACACGTTGTTGTCGACATCCCAGGTGCCGCCATCGAGGGAGAAGGTGCCGCTGGTGACCAGGCGGTCGACGCGAGTCACAGCACGACCACCGAGCGCAGCACATGGCCGTGATGCATCTTGTCGAAGGCGGACTCGACGTCACCGAGGGCAATCTCCTCCGAGACGAAGCGATCGAGCGGCAAGCGGCCCTGCAGATAGAGGTCGATCAGCATGGGGAAGTCACGTGAGGGCAGGCAGTCGCCGTACCAACTCGACTTCAACGCTCCCCCACGACCGAAGTAGTCGATGAGCGGCAGGTCCAGGCGCGCGTCGGGGTCGGGCACTCCGACGAGGACCACGGTGCCGGCGAGGTCGCGGGCATAGAACGCCGTCTCGTAGGTCTCCGGGCGACCGACCGCATCAATGACGACGTCGGCACCGAAGCCGTCGGTGAGGTCCTGGATGGCCTTGACGGGATCGACCTTGCTGGAGTTGACCGTGTTCGTGGCGCCGAATTCACGCGCCAACTCAAGTTTGCGGTCGTCGATGTCGACGGCAATGATCGTGCGCGCCCCCGCGAGCAGTGCGCCGGCGATGGCGGCATCACCGACTCCACCGCAGCCGATGACGGCGACGGTGTCACCGCGCGTCACACCACCGGTGTTGATGGCCGCGCCGAGACCCGCCATGACTCCGCAGCCGAGGAGTCCGGCGACCTGCGCGGTGGCCTCAGGATCGACCTTGGTGCACTGACCGGCGGCGACCAGGGTCTTGTCAGCGAAGGCGCCGATGCCCAGGGCGGGGGAGAGTTCGGTGCCATCCTCAAGTGTCATCTTTTGCGTGGCGTTGTGGGTGTTAAAGCAGTACCAGGGGCGGCCGCGCTGACAGGCGCGGCACTCACCGCAGACGGCGCGCCAGTTGAGGATGACGTAGTCACCGACCTCGAGGCCCGTCACACCCTCGCCGATCTCGTCGACGTAGCCGGCGGCCTCGTGCCCGAGGAGGTAGGGGAATTCGTCGTTGATGGCGCCCTCGCGGTAGTGCAGGTCGGTGTGGCAGACACCGCAGGCGGCGATCCGGACTTTGACTTCACCGGGGCCGGGATCAGGGATCACGATCGTCTCGACAGTGACGGGTGCGCCCTTGGCGCGGGCGACGACGCCCTGGACGAGCTCTGGCATGGGTGACTCCTCGGGAGGTGAGTGCCCCAGCCTAGCGATGCGTGGTGTGGGGGTCAGCGCTTCGTTGAGGCTCGGCCCGAGGGAGGGCAGAAGATGCCCGATCGCACCGGGTCGTGGAGTTCGACGATGGGCACATCCCCGCGCTGGGTGCGCGGTGCGCGGTGCTGGGTGCTGAGGCGTGTGCGGCAGACCTCTGACTAGGCGCTCAAGAACTCCCGCACGTGTCGGTTGAAGCGGTCAGGATTCTCGAAGAACATGAAGTGGGAGCCACCGTCGCTCTCCTCGAAGATGACCACGGACGCGTTGGGGTTCTGGGCTGCAATCCAACGCTGTGACTCTGCAGAGAAAATGCTCTTCTCTGCGCCGATGACGAGGGTGGGCAGACGTGTTTCGGTGATGACATCCCGCCAGTCCTGCAGGCAGTGGTCCCACAGCAGGTCCGCAGCGTATCCGCGCGGCAACTTGAGATTTTCCTCAGCGATCCAGGCGAGGGTGTCCTCGTCGATATCCGCGGTGAACATGCCGCGGATGATCTCCTTGTGGCCCTCGACCGTATCCGTGGCGTTGACGGCTGACACGAAGCCCTCGAGTGACGCGGCATCGGGGAAGAGACAGCCGTAGGTGACCTTCTCCTCGTCTGTCAACCAGGGCTTGCCCGTGACCATGGGGGCCTGGTCGGCGATGACGAGGCGCGAGATCCGGTCAGTGCCGTAGTGCTCGAGGTAGGCCCACATCACTGAGCAGCCCATGGAATGTCCCATGAGCGTGACGTCGTCGAGATCGGCCAGCTCCAACGCCTCGTGCAGGTCGGCTGCGAGACGCGCGATGCGGTATCCCCCGGACGCATTGGATGAGTCGCCGTGACCTCGCAGGTCGACGGCGTAGATGGTGTGGTCCTGGGCTAGATCGTCGATCTGGTGCTTCCATTGGGCTGCCGACTGCGACCAGCCGGGGAGCAGCACGACCACCGGTCCGGAACCCTGTTTGATGTAGGACAGGTGATCGCCGTTGCTTAGCGTGAGGGTGCCGCGCTCGTAGTCGCTCATGGAGCTCCTTAGATTGAGTCGTAGTTCTCAAATGAGTTTGGTTTTCAGATGACCTTGCCGGGATTGAGGATGAATGTCGGGTCCAGGGCCGCCTTGATCATCTGCATGACCTCAACGCCCTGGGGATGCTCGCGGCGCAGGAAGTCGCGCTTACCTGCTCCGATGCCGTGTTCGCCGGTGCATGTGCCACCGACATCTAGTGCGCGCGTGATCATGCGCTCGTAGTGAGCCTCGGCACGGGTGAACTCTTCTGAGTCATTCGGGTCGAGGATGTAGCAGAAGTGGAAGTTTCCATCGCCCACATGACCTACCAGTGGGGCATAGAGGTTTGAGGTTGCAAGGTCCTGCTGTGCCTCGCGAATCTGATCAGCGAGGTGGCTGATGGGCACACAGACATCGGTGGGCCACCCCTTGGAGCCAGGGCGCATGGCAAGCATCGCCCAGTAGGCGCGGTGTCGCGCGTGCCAGAGGCGAGAGCGATCCTCAACCGCGGTGGCCCACTCGAAAGTGCCCCCCGCATCGGCCACGAGTCGGCGTACCTCATCGGCGCATGCATCGACGGCGCCGGTGATGCCGTGGAACTCGAAGAACAATGTCGGAGCCACGCGCAGATCCATCTGATCGAAGGCATTGACTGCTTCGATAGCGGCTTCGTCGAGCAATTCCATCCGGGCGACGGGGAGCGCGAGTTGGATCGAGGCCATGACGACGTTGACGGCATCATCGACGGAGTCGAAGGTGCAGGTGGCTGCGGCGATGGCCTCGGGGATCGGATACAGCCGAAGCGTGATCTCGGTGATGACGCCGAGCGTGCCCTCGGATCCCACGAAAAGTCGAGTGAGGTCGTATCCGGAGGAGGTCTTGCGGGCACGGCCCCCTGTCTGCACGATGCGACCGTCGGCCATCACGACGGTCAAGCCCAACACGTTGTGCGGCATGGCGCCGTAGCGAACCGTCGTGGTGCCGCTTGCCCCCGTGGCTGCCATGCCGCCGATCGTGGCGTTGGCACCGGGATCGACCGGGAACATCAGTCCCTGTGGATTGAGGTGCGCATTGAGTTGCTCGCGAGTAACACCGGCTTCGACCGTGGCATCGAGATCGTCAATGGATACACGGGTGATGCGATTCATCTCCGAGAGGTCCAGGCAAACGCCGCCTTGCTCTGCTCCGATTCCGCCCTCGAGTGACGTGCCGACCCCAAAGGGAATAACCGCGCTGCCCGCCCGGTGGCAGGCGCGGACGACAGCGGCGACCTCCTCCGTCGAATGTGGGTAGACCACGAGATCCGGAGGCATGGGGTGATGCCACGACTCGTCCTGCCCGTGCCGGTCGAGGTCTGCCTCCGCATCACTCCACCGGCTACCGACGACGATCGTGATGTCATCGACCAGGCCTGGGGCCAGGGTCACGTTGCCTCCCCCGTCTGGAGTTTGGTCTGACCTCTGTGGCGGCCCAGGCTAGGAGGCTGGATGGCCGACGTCAAGAGGTGAGTCAGGCGTGATTTCTTGCGGCACACTGAGCGGGTGAGTGAGGCTGAGATCACCCGTGCCTCAGAACCCCGTGCTTACGAACCCCGTGCCTACGAGGAAGTGATGAAGCACGTCCGCGACCTGCTCACGACGGGTGAACTTCAGCCGGGTGATCGACTGCCACCCGAACGCACGTTGGCTGAGGCGTTGGGGGTGTCGCGGCCGATGGTTCGCGAGGCGCTGCGCACCCTCGAGGTTTTGGGCGTGGTGTCAGCTCGTCGAGGGCAGGGACCAGGTGCGGGCACCTTCATCCTGACGGAGCCGTCGCCGGCTTTGGAACTCCTCCTCGATATCGAGTTCACGCTTGAACGCTTCGACCTTCCCGACGTCATCGACACGCGCGTGATGTTGGAGCAGTGGGCCATCGCCAGTATTCCTGCAGATGCGAACCTGTCGGCAGCGGCGCATGCCCTGTCGATGATGGCCGAATGCGTCGATCGGGATGACCTGATGCTGTGGGACCTCGCCTTCCACCAGGCGATCGTCGACTGTGCAAGCAACCGGCTGCTGGCCCATCTCTATCGGTCGCTTCGGGGCGCTATGCAACAGCGACTATCGACTAGCATTGCGCAGATTGAGGCCGAAGCATGGCCGCCGTTTTGGCGCCGAATCATGCGTGAGCACCGCTTGATCTACGCAGCCCTGGACGCTGGGGACCGCGAGAAGGCAGCCGAACTGTCGGAAAGCCACGTCACACGTCACTATTTGCGCTCACGCAGGTCGAACTGACTCTCAGGCCCCGAAGAGTCGGATATCTGGCGGTCAGTTAGGCGGCCGGGAGGTAGTCACCCGGTAGGACGTCGGGCACATCCACCCGCACCAGGGAGCCGTCATACAGGCGCGCCATGACACCGATGGGCTCGATGCCGAAGGCCAGGGACACCGCCTTGAGGGCCAGGGCCCAGCGGCGATCGCTGTCCGAGGCGCCGCGACGGCCGAGGCGGTGGTGCACAATCCCCAGCGCACGCACCGCGTGATGTGCACCGTGGTCGGCGTCGGGGTCCGAGACACCCTGGATCGCCGTACCCAGCAGGGCGAGGCAATCGGTGTCGGTCGGGTCGGGAGGTGCATCGGGGATGCATATCAAGCCGGTGGGGCCCTGGCGTAGGGCCACACAGAGCGCCACACTGCCGACACGTCGGTCACCGCTCATCACGTGATCAGCGGCAAAGAGCAGTGGATCGGATGTGGCGAGGGCATGGAGGTGGGAGACGTCTGGGTGACCCCAGCGCCGGTGAAACGCGATGGGATCGTCAAAAGGTGTGGTGGTCATGCCCGCACCCTGGGCGCACATCCCTGTGGATCGCCACTTGCGATCCACAGGCATTGTGTGCACGCCCTGGTCAGGTCGCTGCGGGGCGGTGAGCCACACTGCTGACATGACGGGACGTGCGGTCGCGATGGGCGCGGTGATTGCGCTCGTCATCGTCTATGCCCTTGGCTCCGGAGCCCTCGTCTCCACGGGGAGCGAGTGGTACGCCGCTTTGGATAAACCATGGTGGCAGCCCCCGTCGTGGTTCGTCGGTGTCATCTGGCCCTACAACTTCGCAGTGATCGGCATCGTTGGCTCCGTGATCGCCTGGCAGGGCGCACCGGCGCGCGTCGTCTCCTTCATCGTGATCCTGGGCGTGACCGTGTCGTTGGCGATTGGTTGGGCCTATCTCTTCTTCTCCCCGCATGAGCTCATCTGGGCGGCGATCGCCCTCACCGCGGCGGCGGTATTGACGGTGCCTCTGGTCGTGATGGCCTTTGCACAGGAGTGGTGGCTCGGCGTACTCCTGCTGCCCTATCAGGCCTGGGTGCTCATCGCCGCGAGCCTGTCGTGGGGGTACGTCGTACAGGCTGGTGCCTAGTCGACATCACGATCTAGGAAGAGTCGGGGGAGCACGGCGCGCTGCAGTGAACCCATCGGCAGGTCGATCGGCTCGAGCAGGGATTGAGCCATGGCGCCATCGTGAAGTGCCTCAACCGTGCGCACGAGAGTCGCGGGGTCCAGGCGTAGGGCGATGCCCTGCCGTGCAGCGGCGGATTCGATGGCATTGCGGAATGCTGATCGGAATTCACCACGCAGTCGGACAAAGTCGGATCGGACGGCGTCGGAGCGTACGGCGTAGAGCGTCAACTCGGTCCGCGTGAGATAGCGCTGCCGCGGATCCACATCGGCTAGTCGTTCCAGGATTGCCTCCACGATCGCCTCCGGATCATCCGGGGGACTGGCCAAGACAGCCTCGACATGGGTGAGCGTCGTGTCGTGATCGTCGGCGATGAGGGCGAGCACGAGCTCATCACGGTCGATGAAGTTGGAGTAGAAGGCGCCCCGGGTGAAGCCGGCCGCATCGCAGATGGCCTCGACGCTGGCGCCTCGGACGCCCTGCTCGGCAATGACCTGTCGGGCCCCCTCGAGGAGACGTGCCCTGGTGGCGGCCCGGCGGGGTGATGTCGGCCGGGAGGAAGGGTCAGCCACAGGAGGGACGCTATCGGGCTTGGGAGTGTGATGCAGGCAACTCGATGCATAAACGTATCAGGATGCACATGTGTATTGAATACGGTATTGTATTGACAGCGTCGGGCGGCCGGGTTCCCCCCGAACTGGCCGCCCGACGCCTTATCTCAAGGAGAGTTGCCATGGCCACCACCACCGCCACCAGCCCCGTCCAGGCTCCGGCCATCGCGGTCGAGCCGAGCGCGGCCACCGCAGGTCACAAAGCCATCGCCGCCGTTGTCATCACGGGAGCCTCCGCGGTCACCGTGGGGATCCTCGCCTGGGCGATCTCGACTGCGAGCCAGCTCGCGCTGCCGCTCTGAGCGATAGGGCTGCTCCACGCAGGGGGCACCCGGCCGCGCCCTAGACTTATGCGCAGCCTGAGGAGGTCACGTGAGTCATCCCGAAGTCGTCGCAGCACCGTGGACATCGCTCTTTGATGAGTTGGAAGACTTGGGGCCACGACCCGGCGCCGATGTCGGCGCGCCGATGATGTCAGGCCGAATCCTCAAGACCTGGGAGAACGTCGAGACGGGTCTGTGGCGCTGTACTCCCGGCGGATGGCCCGTGGAGAATCGCCCCGATGAGGAGTCGGTGATCATCCTCGCCGGTCGCGCTCGCGTCACCGATGCGTCGGGACGTGTCACGGAATTGAGCGAAGGCAGCACGGCGATCTTCCCCCGCGGCTGGTATGGCCGCTGGGACATCGACGAGGCCATCGTGAAGTACTACGTGTCGATTAAGTAGTCCCTGCTGCTCCCATGGCCTGCAGTCAACTCAATGGGGAGCATCACTCGAACTACTCCGGAATACGATTGTTCCAGCGCGTGGGGCCCATCTTTGACGGCAGCAGCACAAACACCAGTGTCACGATCAAGCCAACGATGGGGATCAAAATGATCCATACCCACCAACCTGAACGATCGGTGTCATGTAGGCGCCGAATCAAGACCGACAGGCCAGGTAAGAAGAGCGCCAGACTGAAAATCACACCCACCGGCCCGAAACCCGATGTCGTGGCGGTGGAAAAGAGGAGGCCGTCGACAACCTGGGCAGCGACGGTGACGATGATGACGAAGACGGTCCACAACCAGTACTCAGATCGGGTGGAACGTGCGTTCCAGACGACGTAGCCCCGAAAGCCCTTTTTGATCGCGCTGATAAACCCGGTCGGGGGTGGTGGCGAGTATTCGGTCACGGTGACTTCTTCCATGGACATGGGGACCTCCCGATTCGGCATTACTCCTGCCACAAAGGTAGGCATCCCCAGGGGTGGAATCAAGCACATCGGTCGCCTTGTGGCCCCCTACTTGAGGGCCCTGACCTATGTGACCGGGCGCGCATGGCGATCAGTCGAGTGCGCCGATGACGTTTTGATCCCAGTCGATGATCGAGCCGGTCACCACACCGGAGCGGTCCGACAGCAGGAAAACGATGAAGTCCGCGATCTCATCGGGCTGACCGAGTTTGCCCATCGGCATGCCCGCCGCCGCCTTGGCATACCAGCCGTCAGTCGCTCCGTGAGCCTTGCGCTGGATCGCATCCTCACCCTCCGTGATGGTCCAGCCAATGTTGAGCCCATTGATCCGGATCCGATCAAAGCGATGCGCGTGCGCGGCATTTTTGGTGACGTGGGCGAGTCCACCCTTGCTCGCGACGTAGGCCGCCAGGACTGTCTGGCCAACATGCATCGACGTGGACAGGATGTTGACGATACTGCCGGGGGACTGGCGCGCGAGCATGTCGCGTACGGCGGCCTGCATCGTGAAAAACGGTGCACGGAGATTGACCGCGACGTGCCAGTCGAAGAACTCCGGCGTCGTCTCGAGAAGCGTCCCGCGGTCGACGACAGCGGCAGCGTTGACCAAGCAGTCGATGCGGCCGTATGCGCTCACCGTCGCCTCGACCGTGTTGATTGCCGCCTCGACATCAGCGACATCAGCCTGCACAAAGAGCGCCTCGGCTCCGGCGTCGCGAATGCGGGCGACGGTCGGCTCCGCCTTGTCCGGTCGCCGGCCGCTGATGACGACGGCGGATGCACCGGCCTCAGCCGCTGCGATGGCGGTGGCGGCACCCACACCCATGGTGCCGCCGCTGATGAGGACGACGCGGTCGTCGAGGAGTCGCTGATAGCCCATGGCAGCGCATCCTGGCACGGGGACATCCCTAGGCTGCCGGCATGCGCCGAATCACCCTCCTCTGCGTCCTGGCCAGTGCCGCACTCGTCCTCCCGGCCGCATGGGCCTCTCCCGCGGTGGCCGTGGTGCCCGTGGATCCGGGACCCAGTGCCGCGGGCAAGCCGATCTGGGCCACCGGCCAAAACCTGCCGCCATTGATCGCGACCGGCACCTACTTCGTCGGCCCGGGATTCGCCCCGCAGGTCATCGACTACTACGACTCAGGACAGGCGACCAAAGACCAGCGGGATGTCGTCAATGCGGCGGATGTCTGGGTGGATGCATGGATTGATAAGCACTGCGATGGGCAGCCGCGCAGGTGCAAGGCTGCGGTTGTCTTTGACGTGGATGAGACCCTGCTGAGCAACTACGCGTTCTATCTCGGGACTGACTTCACGTTCGATCAGGACGGCTGGAATGCCTTCAATCAAGCGTGCGATAACGCGGTGAATGCTCCGGTGCGGCGCGTCTACAACCACTTTAGGGATGCGGGCCTGCGGGTCGTCATCATGACCGGACGCGCAGAGTCGGCCCGGCCTTGGACGGCCGCGTGCCTGCGCGAGCGTGGCATCTTTGGATGGGACCGGCTGATCTTGAAGTCAGCAGCGGAGCAGTCGCTGCCCGCCGAGGTATACAAGGCTCAGGAGCGCGCCAAACTGCAGCGAGCGGGCTATCGCATTGTCGCCAGCATCGGCGATCAGGTGAGCGATATGGCCGGTGGCCATCTGAAGTCCGGCTTCCTGCTGCCGAATCCGATCTACCTCATCCCCTGAGGTGTGGGGGGATCGATCCGATCACGTGCTGCGGTTGCGCTTCCGCTTGGCATAAAAGTACGGGATCACGTAGAAGATGACGTAAAAGATGGAACCTGCGATGACAGCACCAAGAGCGTCTCGAGTTGTGAATCCTTCCCCGTCCCCCCATATCGCGTTAAAGAGCCAATAGACAGCAACGAAAGTCACCAGGGTGACGAGCAGCTTGATGATCTCAGCTCCGATTTTCATCTGTGCAGCCCTTCGATCCTTGGCTCAGTTGCCTCACGATTGATTCAACCTTTCACAGACCCTGTGTATCTGCCAAGATGCCACAACAACTGTCCTATCCAGTCGTGGATTCCTCGAGGCGGCCGGCGCCGCGAGCGAGACCCGATGGCCGGAAACGAAGTTTTGGTCACGACGTCGGACTGCCAAAATACCCGGTGCGAGCACCGCGGCACGCTAACGTCGGCCCATGCCAAAATTCTTCCTCGCCTGGCTGCTCGGTTTGGCCGCCAATGCCATCGCCCTGGCCCTGTGCGCCCTACTCCCCGGATTTAGCCTCAATCTGACGGGCTTCATCCTCGCGGTGGTGATCTTCGGGATCCTCAGTGTCTTCTTCACGTGGCTGGTCTTCCGACTGCTGCGTGGTCAGGGCGCACCCGTCGTCGCCTTCACCGGTCTCATCTCGACGTTCCTGGCACTGCTGCTGACGTCGCTGCTCACACCGGGACTGTCCATCGACGGCATCGGCACCTGGGTGATCGCGACGCTCATCATCTGGGTGCTGTCGGTCTTCATCTGGGTCATCCCGGGCCCGTGGCGCACGGTGAAGCGCGAACGCGACCGCAAGGACAGCACCTAGCCACGACAGTCCGTCAGGAGTCCGATTCCGGGCTGTCCGTCTCCGGTGAGTCCGTCTCTAGTGAGTCCGTCTCGGTCGCGGGGGGTGCTTCAACGTGCCCGCAGGTGATACAGACACGGCGCTGCGCATCGGCCCGATAGAGATGGCCGAGTGCTGAGCATCCCGAATTCCCCTCGAGTGTCACCGACATACCAACATCGTGGCATAGCCTCCAGGGGAGGAGTGCGAGTGAGCCAAGGAGACGGAATGACGTACGAGGGCACCTGGGATTCCGTGAGCACGCACCCGCTGCCCGGCTGGTACGACGACGCAAAACTCGGCGTCTTCCTGCACTGGGGGATCTACTCGGTGCCGGGCTGGGCCCCGCAGGTCGGTGATATCCAGGAGTTGCTGCGCACGGAGGGCCCCGAGGGCATGCTGCGCGACAACCCCTACGCCGAGTGGTATCGCAACACCATGCAGATTGAGGGCAGCCCGACGCAGGAGCATCACGCGCAGACCTACGGCGCTGACTTTGCGTATGACGACTTCATCCCGACGTTCAACGCCGGTGCAAGCGCGGCAGACCTTGATGCGATCGCTGACCTGTGCGCGAGCGCGGGCGCGAAGTACGTCGTACTCACGACCAAGCACCACGAGGGCTTCACACTCTGGCCCGCGTCAATCCCCAATCCGCACAAGGGTTTTTATCACGCTGAGCGTGACCTTGTCGGTGACATGTCAGCGGCAGTGCGCTCGCACGGTATGCACATGGGGCTCTACTACTCCGGTGGCTACGACTGGCCCTTCAACGATGCCGTGCTGCGCAAGGCCGCGGATGCGATGCTGGCGGTGCCCGCCACGGCCGACTATCAGGACTACGCCACGGCGCACGTCACCGAGATCATTGACCGCTATCGCCCCGATGTGCTGTGGAACGACGTCGCGTGGCCACCCGGGGGTGACCTGGCGGCGCTCTTTGCGCACTACTACAACACCGTGCCTGACGGGGTCATCAACGATCGCTGGATCCAGCCCAGTGGGCGACGCAACGTCATCACCGATTCCCTGACCCGCGCGGCGGGTGACCTCATTCAACTGCTCTGGAAGCACATCCCGGAGAAGGACAAGCAGCTCACCTTCCCCGGCGCGCACTGGTACGACTTCCGCACTCCCGAGTACGCCGTCTTCGACACGGTGCAGGACAAGAAGTGGGAGGCGACGCGGGGCGTCGGCCACTCCTTCGGCGCCAACCGCAATGAGCGCCCCCAGGACATCGTCACCGCGACCGAGCTCGTGCACATGCTCGTCGATGTGGTGTCCAAGAACGGCAATCTGCTCATCGGCATCGGGCCAGATGCACAGGGCAGGATCGTGCCCGAGCAGCAGGCGCCACTGAGGGGGCTTGGCGAATGGATGGCCGCCCACGGTGACGTGATTCGCGGCTCGCGTCCGTGGACGGCCCCCGCAACCGAGACAACCGAAGGTACGCCCGTGCGCTTCGTACGCAAGGGGGACGAGGTCTTCGCCATCCTGCTCGGCCTGCCCGGCATGCGTACCTTCGGTCTGCGCGGTGTCGACGGCATCGACGAGATCACCCTGCCCGAGCGGGTGCCGGTCGAGCCGGCGTACGTCGTGCCCCTCGGCACCGGAGCTCGCTGGAGTGGGTAGACGGGGCACTGAGTCCTAATCAACCAGCGAAGCACCCCTAGTGCAGGTAATACATCGTGTTGGGCATGAGGAATCCCCGCTTGAGATGCCCGTAGGACATGTCACTCACCTGATCGCCGACACTTGCGACGATGGTGTAGCCGTCGCGCTGCAACGCCTTGCGCGCGCTCGCGTTGTACTCCCCAGCGCTGAGATTTGCCGTCCGGCGATGGCAGTTCTCATGCGGTCTCGACCGCCTGCGCCAGCTCCGCCATCGCCGCGTCATCCAACGTGACGAGTGCCGCATCACAGTTCTCACGCAGATGCTCCAGCGAGCCCGTGCCTGGGATGGGCAGCATGACCGGCGAGCGCTGCAGCAGCCAGGCGAGTGCGACCTGGGCCGGTGTGCAGTCGTGACGCGCGGCGATCGCTGCCAGCGGACCGTCAGCCGCCACGAGGGCGCGGTTGCCGAGAGGGAACCACGGGATGAAGCCGATGCCCTGCTCCGTGCAGTGATCGAGCAGTGCCTCGCTCTGACGCAACCCCGCGTGGAAGAGGTTCTGCACGCTGACGATCTCCATCACCTGCCGCGCGCGCTCCAACTCCTCGATCGAGACCTCCGAAAGGCCGACATGCAGGATGAGCCCCTCGTCCTGCATCTCCTTGATGACGCCGAGTTGATCCTCCTCCGGCACCTGCGGATCGATGCGGTGCAATTGCCAGAGGTCGATACGGTCGACGCCGAGACGTCGCAGGGACATGTGCACGCACTGGCGCAGGTACTCCGGCCGGCCCACGCTCGCCCACTCGTCCGGACCATGCCGAGTCAGACCACCCTTGGTCGCGATGATCACGCCACCGTAGGGGTCCGAGCCATCGCGATGGAGAGCCTCGCGGATGAGGTCCTCGCTCACGAAGGGGCCGTAGGAGTCGGCCGTATCGATGAAGTCGACGCCGAGGTCGACCGCCTCCCGCACGACTCGGATGGCGACGTCATGATCCGGCGGGTCGCCCCAGATGCCGGCACCGGTGATGCGCATGGCGCCGAAGCCCAGGCGATAGACCGTCAGGGGATCGGTCGTACCCAGGGTGAAGGAGCCGGAGGAATGCACGGGCTTGGTCATGCGCTCATCGTGGCATGTCCCACTGGCACGATCGTCCTTTGAGCAAGGTATCGCCATGCCCGGACTGCAGTGCGCTCGTGTGCGTAGAATGAGCCGAGCGAGTCCTGAGGCGGGTGCGAGGAGGGGAGCGCGACGTGACCGCGATGATCACGCGTGCGGGGATAGTCACGGCGGCACTTGCCCTGGCCCTGGGATCAGCAGTGGTGTCACCGCAGAGTGCCTTGACGATCATCGGTCACGATCCCGAAGCCCCCGGGCATCCCGGCTTCGTCGTGACTCCGCCTGCGAGCCCATTCCTCATGGCCTTCCACACCTGCGTGGCCGGGGTCAACTGCGAGGATCCGGCCAATCACCTCATCCGACTCGCTCAGTCCGAGGATGGGGCGGACTGGCAGGACGTGGCCGGCTGGAAGCCCTATCGCGGATCAGTGCCTGACGTCGCACGACGTGGCAACACCATCTACGTCATCGGCGCGGGTGTGTCCAAGGTCGATATCGCGTCAGGCCAGGTGACTGCTCACAGGATTCGGGTGACCAAGGCCGACGGATCGCCGGCGATGCCTCGCGACGCAGCGTTTGCTGGCCAGTTGCCGGACGGTCGTTTCGTCCTCACGTACGTCCCGCCCATGCAGGACGTGTCTCCCGGATCTAGCGTCCCTGTCCTGTTGGCCCATGAGGTCGCGGGGAGCGATGTCACGGAATTTGTGACGACGGGCGAGGCGATCACGGTGTCGCCCAGTGTCGCCGGAACTGTGGGTATGGCCACCGACCCCGACATCTTCTTCAATGGAGAGCGTTGGGTGCTGTATGTCTCGGTCGGATCGAATGTTATTGCCTTCACGTCGCCTGTGTTGGAAGGCCCCTACGACCTGTCATCCTCCACGGTTGTGTCGACCCAGGCCGGTGGAGTGCCTGCTGGGATTCTCGGCACTGATGGCGTCTGGACATATGTCAACAGAGGACCGACGCGTGACAACATCTCAATCCTTAGAGCTGTCTCCGCCACCGGCTCCGAGCCGATTCCCTCCGGCTCTTTCACGACAGTACTGACCGGCTCGCGCTACGGAGCGGGCACGGCTGAGAGCCCTGGAGTTGCTGCCAACGCGCCTGGTATCCCGTGCGGGTCCGGGTGCGCATCCGACAGGCCGCTGCCTCGCCCGGGTCGTGTGAGCGCTCTCAAGGTGTCGGGACTGAAGCGCACGTCGGCGACCGTCACGTGGCGTCCTCCGACATCCGGCAGCGGCGCAGACCTCTCCGCCTACGAATTGAGGACGCGTTCCAGCGGCGGGCGGTGGACGTCCTGGGTGTCGCAGCGTGCTACGGAACTCTCACGGCGGTATGCCGGCTTGCGCAGCAAGACGCGTTATGTCCTGCAGGTCCGCGCGGTGGGCGCCGCTGGTCCGGGACCTGCCGTGACCACAACTTTCGTCACCCGCTAGGAGATCGTCGTTGGGGCGCGCACGCACGAGTCGGTCTCCCGAGGAGGCCTCGTGCACAGTGCCATCTCCAGTGGCAGACTGCGCCCCATGTCTGAGTCCTATGCCCCTGATCCTGATCGCTACGACGGGCGCATGCCCTACCGCCGCTGTGGCCGCAGCGGCCTGAAGCTGCCGGCCGTCACCATCGGCTGCTGGCACAACTTCGGCGATGACACTCCGCTGCAGACCCAGCGCGACATGCTCCGCACGGCATTCGACCTCGGCATCACGCACTTCGATCTCGCCAACAACTACGGGCCGCCCTACGGCTCTGCTGAGATCAACGTCGGGCGGATCCTCGCGGAGGACTTCGCGGGACTGCGCGATGAGCTGGTCATCTCCAGCAAGGCGGGCTGGGACATGTGGCCCGGCCCCTACGGCGACCTCGGCTCCCGCAAATACATCCTGGCGTCACTCGACCAGAGCCTGACTCGTCTTGGCATCGACTACTTCGACATCTTCTATCACCACCGTCCCGATCCCGAGACTCCGCTGGAGGAGTCGATGGGAGCCCTCGCGACCGCGGTGCAGCAGGGCAAGGCGCTGTACGTCGGTATCTCGTCCCACTCACCATCACGCACGGCGGAGGCCGCCCGCATCCTCGGCGAGATGGGCGTGCCGCTGCTCATCCACCAGCCGTCGTACTCCATGTTTAACCGTTGGATCGAAGAGGACGGCCTCATCGACACCTGCGGTGACCTCGGCGTAGGCATCATCACCTTCAGCCCCCTCGCCCAGGGGATGCTCACCGATCGCTACGCGCAGGGAGTCCCGGAGGGGTCGCGCGCGACGCAGGGCAAGTCACTCTTCACCGAGCATGTGCGCGAAGAAAACCTCGCCCGCGTGCGCGGATTGGCGGCCATCGCTGCTGCGCGCGGTCAATCACTGGCTCAGATGGCGGTCGCGTGGACGCTGCGCGATCCGCGCATCACCTCGACCCTGCTCGGTGCCAGCAGTGCCGCGCAATTGATCGAGACGGCCGCGGCGGTGCACAACACGACCTTTACGGCCGATGAGGTGACGGCTATCGATGCCTTCGCCGTCGAGGCCGATATCGACCTGTGGCGAGCCCAGTCCCGCATGCCCTAGTCACCGAGGTAGCGGCGTCACGGTCCCGCGAGGATCCGCACGCCGAGGGTGCGCTGAATCGACAGGCGCACATCGGTCCCCACTGTGCAGCCGAGGATGTGGCCGCCAGCATCGCGCGCCTTCGTGAGCCCATGCAGATGCAGGCCGGGGGCGCCCACACCCATCAGGTCAGGTCCGGTGCGGAAGCCCACGAGCGTGGCGCTCACATCCGTGAGCGGGAACACCGTCTGGGTGGCCACCACCTCGGCCAGCGGCAGATAGGGCTGTGACTGCGCGGGCACGCTGCGTGCGGTGAGCACGTCGAAGGTGCCGATGAGTCGGGCGGCCACCATCCCGCCCGTTGTCCCCGCAAGGTCATCGATGAGGGGGGCGAGCGCGGAGCACTCGGTGCCCGCGGGCACGCGCATGGAGGCCTGCGGGGTGAAGCGCACAGCCTCCACCCACGGAGTCGTGCGCGAGGTCGAGACGACCCGCGGGATGCCGTCGATGCCGACGCGATACGTCGTCCCGCCGATCAGGACGAGCTCGCCGTCAAGTCGATCGAAGGTGCCCAGGCCGATGGTCGCCCCACGCACCCCGTCGCGCACGGGAGCGAGCCCGTCGTAGTCCGGCTGCACGAGATAGTCGAAGGTGCCGATCTGCGACACCCATCCGGCGGGTGTCGGCGCGTCGTCAGCGGTCGCCAACGGCACGCTGGCGACCAGGGCTATCGCTGCGAGGGTGGTCGCGATGATGGCGAGGCGACGTCCGGTCGAGGTGTGGGTCACGGACCGATTGTGCCAGTTGCTCCCGCCCTGTCAGGCACCCCGCGTGACCCGTTGCACGATCTGCGCTGCGTTGGGCGCTGTCGCGAGGAGTCGGTCGTAGGGCTCGTCGCGACACTCCAGGACGATCCCCGGCTTGGTGCCCAGGAGGGCGCAGAAGTCGCGCCCGCCGCGGAAGCGCATCCGACCGATCAGGACCACGTGGGGGATGCCGAGGCCGGGCCAGCGCCAGCCGCGCACCTGCGGCCACATGTCTGTGGATGACGCGGCATGAATGATGTGATCCCAGGGGATGGTGAAGTCGCGTTGGACCGTGGCGAGTCGCTCCCGGCGGTTGAGCCGTACGGCGAGCCCATCCGGCTGGAGTACGAGGGCGGCCATGCCACCAGCGTGCCAGCGCGCCGCCAGGCGCAGACGTCGGACCCACCTGACATGCTCTGGCCATGGCTGGATCACGGGCACCCGTCGTCGTGCGAGTCCCCGGCACGGCCGCGCCCGACCGCCCCTGGTCCGCGACGGCCATCGAGCAGTTCCTCGGCTGTCCACTGCGCTACTGGTGGCAGCGCATTGAGCGTTGGGAGACACCGTCGACCGCCGCGCTCGTCGTGGGTCGCGCCGTGCACACCGCCCTGGAGCGTCTGCTCGCACACGCACCTGACGAGCGCGTGCCAGAGCGTGCCGATGCCTATCTCGCCGATGCGCTGCTGGAGGAGTTTGCTCTCGTGGAGGGCCAGGGCATCAATGAGACCGAGGTGCGTGACAACGCCGCGGCCGCGATGGTCGCCTACTTTGCGACGGAGCAGCCAGCGGAGATCGACGTGGCCAGGGACGGCCTCGAGCGCGCCGTACGCACAGATCTTGCGGGACTGCCCTTCACCGGCCATATCGATCGCATTGCGGTCATCGATGCGGGACTGCGCGTCACCGACTACAAAACCGGGGCCCCCAAGCCGCGCTTCTGGTGGTCCTATTGGCGCCAGCAATTGCTCTACGCCGCGGCACTTCGCGATCTCGGTGAGCCCGTGGCGGAGGTGGAATTGCTCTATCTCAAGCAGCCGCGTGCCGTCACCCGACCGGTGTACGCCGCGGCGACGCGTCGAGCCCTGACGGATCTTGAGCGGGCCCATGAGCAGCGCGCGGAGATGGCTGATGCGGGGGCGTGGGAGGCCCGCCCGGGTCCCCTGTGTCGCTTCTGCGACTTCCAAGCGGCGTGCCCGGCGCAGCGCAGCAACCCACCCCGACCCGGCACCGCCGACAGCGATGACCTCCTGCGGGCGCGCGGACTCACCCAGCGAGTCAGCGAGACCGCCGTCCCCGCGTCCAGTGATCTGCTCGGCGTCATTGACGCCGATGCGCTGCCGGTGGTCGAGTGACATCCGTCGACATCCCCAGGTGGTCACCGCCGTGGCGCGTCATCACACGTGATCGACTCATCCGGGTCAGTGCCGCGCATCTGCGGGGTGAGCAGCGCTGGGAATGTCCGACACAGATCGCGGCCAAGGCGAGGCCGGGACTCACCGTTGAGCGTGATCCGAGTCTGCGCATCTCTTATCCGCCCTATGAGTCATTCGCCCTCGGCCTTGCCCGCGAGGCGGCGTACGCCGTCCTGGCCACGGGTGCCGATCCTGACGCTGGGCTGCAGCAGGCGTGCTCCGCCGCGATGGGAGATATCCACCCGGCCACCCTCGAGGTCGCGGGCGAGGCCCTGCAGGGCTATCTCAGCGCGGTGGCTCGGCTGCGCGATGCCGGTGACCTGCCAGCGGAGACGGTCGTGCGCGAGTTCTTCGCCGCGGACGAAGCCGCGGGCGATGTGCGTGTGGAGTGGTTTGCCTGGGGGCTTTTGCACGTGAGCAAAGACGGGAGCCTGCGCGACTTCCACGTCCTCACCTGGGAGCAGGCCGGCACGCGCCATCGTGATCCGGCCTACCTCGCGGTGTATGCCCGCGTCGCGGCCGATGCTGTGATGCGCCAGGAGGGCAGTGTGTGGAAGGAGCGCTGGGCCTCGGCCACCGCCCAACCAGGCGTGGCGCAGCGGGTCCGAGTGCGTGAGATCGGGATGCTCGATGCCAGTGACGCCCTGCTCCTGGATCTGAGTGCGGATGAGGTGCGGCGGGCCTTCCCCGACTCGGTCGGCCCCAACATTCACGTCCTGGGTGGTGAAGCCTTCAATCCCGGATCGCGCTGCGCGACCTGTGCGGTGCGCTGGGAGTGCCCCGGTGTCGCCCGACTCCCGGGAGTGTTGGGAGTGGCTGGCCCGGCCCAGTGGACGCGTGCGGTGAGTCCCGGGGATCTCACCTCTGCGCGTGTGTGCACGTGGCAGACACACCTCGAGCGTGAGCTGTCTCTGCCGCGGGCGCGACGCGAGACGACACCGGCGATGGACCGGGGCATTCGACTGCACGCCTGGCTCGAGCATGCCCATGCCCGGCTTGTCCCGTGCACCCCCGAGGATCTCCCCCTGCCGGGTGAGTCACCGGGGGAGGTGGCCGCGGGACTCGGCTGGACACCCGAGGTCTACGCCGCACTGCGGCCTTTCCTGCTGCAGCATCTCGCGAGTTGCCCACTGCAGCGCGACGATGTTGTCGCGGCCTATCCGGAGCAAAGCCTGACGGCGTGGGACACCGACGTGGACGTCGTCATGAGCACCCGCACGGATCTTGTCCTGGAGACCCGTGAGGGCTACGTCGTCCGCGAGACCAAAAGTGTCGGCGGTGTGGACGCTCCGCAGACCGCTGCCGAGACATTCGAGCGCTATCCCCAGGTGGCCGTGGCGCTGTGCCTGCTGGCTGACGGGTTGGACCCGGTGACCGGTGCGGTGGTCACCGATCCGCGTCCGTCCCGCGTCGAGGTGGAGATCTTGTCCACGCAGGACCATGAGGTGCGCTCCTTCGACACGACAGATGCGGAGGCCGTGCTGGCCGCACGTGTCTCCATCGCTGATGCTCTCGACACCGTGCTCTACACCGCACCCGAGCCGAACGTCGGTCGCCATTGCGACTGGTGCCCCGTCTCGCGCTGGTGCGTGGCCCAGCGCGGTGTTGCAGCGGAGCCCGTGGCCGACGATGCCGCTGGGGCAGACGGGGAGCGGCCGCGGATGTCCCTGCTCGCCTACGCGGAGGCGGTCACCATCGACGCCGACGGCGACGTACCTTTTTAGCGCTCCCCTGCGGCCTGGACGGTCATCCTGCGGGGCACCACGCCCGGCGGGGTCGCTGGGCCGGGGGCGATGTGCCACGCTCTGGACGTGGGCAATCCAACTGATCCGACCTCTGGCGCCGCGGATGATGAGCAATGGCCGATCCCGTGGTCGGCGAAGGCACCCCAGCGCTACGTCTTCGCGATCCTCGCCGTCGTCTTGGGTATCGCCATCGTGGTCACCGCCGTTGCCTACATCCAGGTGGGCACGGGGGGCATCGTGCCCTTCCTCATGATCACCGTCGGGCCGGTGCTCGCTGGCGTCTACGTCTACTACTTCGGCTTCCGGAAGTTCGACCAGCAGGACTAGCGGGCGCGGGCGGGGGCCTTGATGCGGGGATTGCCACAGGCGGTCACCAACACGCGCAGGGCCGCGTCCTCGGTCGCGTCGATGCTGAGCCGCCAGCGCCACTTGACCGCGATCCAGCCGCTCACGTACGTGCACCGATAACTCGCGCGCGGCGGAAGCCACTCGGCTGGGTCCTGGTCACCCTTGGAGCGATTGCTCGACGCGGTCACGGCGATGAGGCTGCGGCGATAGCCGAGATCGTTGGCGAATGCTTCGCGCTGCGACGTCGACCACCGATGCGCCCCCGATGCCCAGGCCTCCGACAGGGCCACCAGGTGGTCGATGTCCAGCTCTGAGGGATTGCGCACGGTCACACCGTCAAACGCAGAAAACCAGACCCCCCTCCCGACGGGGCAGCTCGCACCCGTCGAAGGTCCCCTGCGGGCCTGCCGGATGAGCACGAGGTCACGCACGTCACAGTCGCGGCCGACGTAGTCCCAGTGCGGGAAGAGATCGCGGTCGTATCCCGCGGGGCGCTCGGGTGTGACGGTGAGTGAGCGCAGGAGTGACAGGGCTGAGCGCGTCTCCGCCGTGGCCGGGGGCGCCAGGAGCACGCCGAAGCCGACGAATGCCGCGGTGACCGCGGCGACGAATCTCATCCGGCGCATACGTCAACCTAACCCGTGGGCGGATCCAGTCGTTCGGCTCCGACCTCACGGGCGATCTGACCGAAGCGCTCCATGGCGGGGGAACGGCGAGTCACGGGCGGCATGGCCATGAGGATGGATCGGGGTGGGATCACCGGCTCGGTGGGCAGCACCAGCACCTCGGGATCGCTGAGATCCACGGCGAGCTGCGGCATGATCGCGGCCCCCATGCCATTGCGCACCATCGCCTGCTTGGCGCCGTTGTCGTTGGTGCGGAACACATAGCGAAGCGTGACTCCGGCATCGCGCATGTGCTGGTCGATGTAGGACTGGGATGAACCCGCGTGCTCACCGATGAGTCCCAGGACCGAGATGTCCGGCAGCGCAATGGTGGTGGCCTTGGCATAGGGACCGCGGCGGGGGACGACTGCGACGAAGGGGTCACTGCCGAGGTTGATGAGATCCAGTGATGCATCGTGGACGGGTCCGGCAAGGAAGGCGATATCGATCTCACCCGTGGCGAGGTAGTTGATCAGCGGATCGTTCTCACCTGCCTCGATGGCCCGCATGATGAGTCCGGGGATCTCTTGGCGCACACGTCCGACAATGTCGGGGAGCAACTCCACCGACACACTTTGGAAGGTGCCGATGCTGAGTCGCCCACCGGTGCCGGCAGCGATATCGGCCACCTCGTCGCGGGCGGCATCGAGTCGATCAAGGATCACCTCGGCATGACGCAGGAGTGCTCGACCGAGGGGGGTGAGGATGACGGCGCGCGGCCCACCGGGGCGGTCGAAGACCCGATCGCCGACAAGGGCCTCTAGTCCGGAGATCTGCTGGCTGATGGCGGCCTGGGAGTAGCCCAGGACATCGGCGGCCCCGCGGAAGGTGCCCTCCTCGGCCACCGCGCGCAGGGCCTCGAGATGGCGGACGTCGTAGCGCGGGGGTCCGAAGGTCATAGACATAAGTATAAACGATCGACACGATGCAAATTCATCGCTTTACGTGATGCATGTCGTCGATCTACCCTCAGGGGGTCGGACTGCACCGCACCCATACGACTACGCACCAGGATTGAAGGAGCCATCATGAACCGCACCACACTCGAGGGCCTAGCCCGCCGCGTCGCGGAGTCCGGCCTCACGGCTGTGACCCCGTCGGACCTCGATCTGCTGGCCGCTGCCGCTGAGTCTGCGGGTGTGAGTCCCGTGCTGAGCTCCGTCCTCGTCGATCCGGCCGAGCCCCTCGTGGTCCGGGAGCGCGCCTTCAGCCTCATCTCCTGCGCCGTGTCGGGCCCGCTACGCACCTGCCATGCCCTTGCTGCCTGATCCGCGCGTGGCCTGACCCCGCATCCGCATGGGATCCTGCAGCCATGGGTGCAGGATCTGCGCTTGACCCGGAGATCCGCGACTGGCTCGCGCTGTATCCCGCACCTGATCTTGACTACCGCGACGTCGACGCGGTGCGCACCATGACGGCGCTCTACATGTCAGAGCGCTCCGGTCCCGCACCGCGCTGGTCGCGTGACGATGTCGTGCTGAGCAGCAGCATGGTCGCCGGAGTCGACGTCCTCACCTGGCGCCCCAGGGACATCGATGCGACACATCCCCTGCCCGTCGTACTCGCCTTCCACGGCGGTGCGTTCATCGTCGGCAGTCCCCTCGGCGCCGAGCGCATCGCATCCTCCCTCGCGGGTGATCATCAGGTGATGACGATCAGCGTGGGATACCGGCTCGCCCCGGAGCACCCCGCGCCCGCCGCACTCCAGGACGGCGTGAGCGTCCTGTGCCGGCTCGGTGACCTGCCCGGAGTGGATCCGCAGCGCATCGTGGTCCACGGATCCAGCGCCGGAGCAGCGCTTGCCGTCGGCGTGGCCGCGCAGGCGCGCGACCTCGCGATCCCCGTGGCGCTGCAGTCCCTGAGTTGCCCAGCGCTGGATGCGATGTCAGCCTCCGCGCGGGATGTCTCGCATTCGATGCACGGGTTTTCGCCCACGCTATCGCGGGAATCCGTCATGGCCATGTGGGATCACTACCTCGCCGGCCAATCACCGGCTGCACCGGACCTGCGGTACGTCGTACCGTCCCTGATCACCGATCTCACCGGGCTTCCGCCCGCACATCTGACGATCGCCGACCTCGATGTTGTGCGGGATGAGGCACTGGACTTCGCCGGTCAGCTCGAGGCCGCAGGCATCGATGTCGAGGTGGATCTCGTGCCGGGTGCGGTGCACGGATTCGATGGCCTATTGCCGGATTCGCTGATCGCCCGCGCGTCGATCAGCCGACAGATCGTGGCGATCGCAGCGGCACTGCGTGCGTGAGTGACGTCAGGACGGAGTCGGACTCGGCGTCGGGATCAGCGTCGTCGGGCAGTTGGATGAGAAGAACCCCTCAACAACGTCAACGCTCTCGATGAATGCCGGATCGGAGAATTGTGTCTCCGCCTCCAGACCCAACGGTGGGAGATCGCCGTTGCCGCCGATCACGTCGCGGACACGATCGGCGAACGCCTGTGACTGTGCGACGAAGCCCTGCGCCTCCTGAGGGAGTCCGGGGAGTTGATCGACAATGGCGCGAGCAGCCAATCCGAAGTCAGCCGCCGCGGCACCGGCGGTGCCGGTATCGGAGGCCTCCAAGGCCCGGACCAGATCGGTGAAGGAGACGGAGTAGTCCGCGATGGCCAGGGCGGCAGCCTCGCAATCAACGGTGATGTTGTCCGCGGGTGACAGCGTGGACGATGGGCTACTGCAGGCGCCCAGGAACAGCACCGAGGCACCCACGACGACCAGGCCCCTCGCCATCGCCACCCTCCCGACTGCTGTCATCCCTGCACTCTAGGCGGCCCGGCGACACGGATGCGACGCGACAGCCCCGCGGGCGGGGGACATATTCATGTTGATGCATATGATTGCTCGGTGGCCGGGGGGCTCATAGGGTCGGGGCGTCGTACTTCCTCGAGTCCTGGAGTCCCCATGTCTGAAATCCTGCCCCCTCCCCCGGATGCACCCCTGCCCGGTCAGGAGCCCTTTGAGACCAATAAGACGCTCGGAATCATCGCCATCGTTGTCGGCGTCATTTCCTGCGGCTGCATCACGCTTATCCTCGGCATCCTCGGTCTGGTCAACGCCAACAAGGCACAGTCCCTGTGGTCCGCGGGCGACGTGCAGGGTGCCCAACGCGCCGCGAGCACGGCTCGCACGTTCTCCATCATCGCCTTTGTGTTTGCCGCCATCTGGTTGGTCGTCGTCATCATTGGCTGGACGACCGGATCGTTGACCTTCACCACAAACTGATCCCGCGCCGCCTCGGCTGCCCCTCCGGTGGCCCCTCCCGGCAACGCGCGGGACGATGGTGTCGTGAGCACCGTGGAGACCGATGTCCTCGTCGTCGGGGCCGGGCCGGCCGGCTCGGCCGCAGCGGCCTGGAGCGCTCGGGCGGGCCTGGACACCATCCTGCTCGACGCGGAGGAATTCCCCCGGGATAAGCCCTGCGGAGATGGCCTCACCCCCCGGGCCATTGCCGAGTTGGACGGCCTGGGTCTGTCCGCCTGGATGGCGGGGCGTGCGCGTAATCGCGGCTTGCGTGCGGCTGGCTTTGGGCAACTGCTCTATCTGCCCTGGCCCGGTGGCAACCTCCCCGACTACGGCGGGGCGGCGCCCCGACTGGAGTTGGACGCAGCGATTCGCCAGGTCGCACTCGACTCTGGCGCCCGGCCCATCGAGGGTGCTCGTGCGGTGGATGTCACGCGCACCGGTGATCGGGTGTCATCGGTCACCGTCAAGACACGCGACGGCGTACGCGACATCGCCTGCCGCCGCCTCATCGTCGCCGATGGCGCACGCTCGCAGTTGGGTCGTGCACTCGGGCGCGAATGGCATCGTGATACGGCGTACGGCGTCGCCGCGCGGGGCTACATCAAGTCCGGTCGCAGTGATGACGAGTGGATCTCATCCCATCTTGAGCTGCGGGGCGAGGACGATCGCATCCTTTCGGGCTACGGATGGATCTTCCCCCTCGGCGACGGCGAGGTGAATATCGGCGTGGGCACACTTGCCACCGGTCGTCGACCGGCCGACATCAACCTGCGCAGTCTGCTGACCTACTACGCCGATAGCCAGCGCAAGGATTGGGAGTTGCACGACGACGTGCGCGCGCCCTGGTCTGCGCTGCTGCCCATGGGCGGCGCCGTGACCGGTGTCGCCGGCCCCAATTGGGTGCTCGTCGGCGATGCAGCGGGCTGCGTCAATCCCCTCAATGGCGAGGGCATCGACTACGGCTTGGAGACCGGGCATCTTGCCGCGCGGGTCATCTCCTCGCGCGGGCCGAGCTATGACCTGTCCACCATCTGGCCCGGCCTGCTGCGGGAGCGCTACGGCGAGGCTTTTTCCATCGCCCGACGCCTCGCCGGTTTGATCACCGTGCCTGGTCTACTGCCGACCTTCGGGCCCGTCGGCATGCGATCGCACCTGCTCATGACGCTGGCCCTGCGCGTCATGGGCAACCTCGTCACGCCGGAGGATCGCGATGTCACCGCGCGGATCTGGCGCGCCGCCGGACGCGCATCCGTCCGACTCGATGACCGGCCCCCCTTCCGCTGATGACCACCGTCGCGATCACCGGGGTGTCGGGATTCATCGGTGCCGCCGTCGCACGGCGGTACGCCGATGCGGGGGCCACCGTCCGCGGACTCGACACCCGACTGCCCGATGCGCACAATCCACTCACACCCGACCCCGATCCGCGGGTGGACTACCTCGTCGGCGATGTGACGGACCTGCCCTCGCTGCGACGACTTGTCGAGGGAGCCGACATCGTCGTGCACACCGCGGCCATCGTGGCCGAATCCGGTGACTGGCATGACTTTGACCGCGTCAATGCGCAGGCGCCACGGTGGGCCGCGCTCGCGGCGCGGTCCGCGGGTGCCCGGTCATTCGTTCACCTGTCCAGTGTGATGGTGCACGGATTCGACTTCGCGGATGTCTGCGCCGAGGACTCCCCGCTGGATCACGCTGCCAATCCCTACTGCGCGACGAAGATTCGAGCCGAACACCTGCTGCGCGATCTGTCCGTGGCCGGAGAGTTCAGCGTGCACATCGTGCGCCCCGGTGACGTCTACGGTCCCTACTCCACCCCGTGGATCGTTCGGCCCGTGCAGCACATGCGCGATAAGACCTTCCTCTACGTCGCGCCGTCGGTCATCAACCACGTCTACATCGACAACCTGGTCGATGCCATCGAGACGGTGGTGGCGGCAGGTGATGCCATGGCGGGTGTCCCGGTCATTGCCTCCGACGGTGTCGCGACACCCTCGAGGGACTTCTACGGCTACTACGCCGACCTGCTCGGGATGGGCTTCGCACCGACGGTGCCCGGTTGGCTGGCCGAGCCTGTCGTCGGCGCCCTCGCCGCCGTCCTGCCCGAGGGCCTGAGGCGGCGACTGGACCTCAATCGAGAATCCATCCGCTACCTGCGCCGCCGAGCCCGCTACAGCAATGCGCGCCTGCTCTCCCTGGGATGGGAGCCGCGCGTCGGTCTGCACGAGGGACGGGAGCGAACAGCCGCGTGGCTGCGACAGGTGGGATGGCTCCCCCCGACGTAGGGTGACGTATGGACCTGCGCCAGTCACTCCTCCCGGGCCGCCGGGGACTCCTCGTGCGGCTGAGTGCAGCCGAGGGCATGCGTCCCGCACTCCTGGACGCACTCCATCGCTATTCCGATGGTTTGGCGGAGGAGCCGGGCACCGAGGTGTTCATCGTGCACATCGACCCCGATGACGCCGACGTGGTCTGGCTCTATGAGATCTTCCAGGATGACGATGCCCAGGAGCAGCACCGGGCTGCCGAGGGATTCGCCGTCCTGATGACCGAGTTGCCCGGTGTCCTGGGTGCGCCACCGGCCATCTTGCGTCTTGATCCACTGCGCATGTCACTGCAGGAGCAGGTCCTCAGTGAGGACCTGACCTTCTAGGCGGGTGCTGCCGGGGGGAGACTGACGTCGTGAAGTGGATCACGGCCGACCAACTGCCCAGCATCCTTGCTCGACTGCCGGAGAATCCCCGCATCATCGCGTCGGGTAACTTCGCCACCCCCCGCACACTCCTGGACCTCGTCGATGCGCAGGTGTCGTCGTACACCCTGCACATGCTCAATGCACAGCCGGGGATCCCGGACCGGGAGGGTGTCACCTACGAATCGTGCTTCGTCGGCTCCGGCATGCGCTCATCTCCTCGATTGCGCTATGTGCCGAGCCGTCTGAGCCTCGTGCCGGTGCTGTATCGCAAGCACCTGCGTCCGGACGCAGTGCTCCTGCATGCTTCAGCTCCGCGCTTTGACACGGTGAGCCTCGGGATCGAGGTCAATGTCCTCCCTGCCGCGATCGAGGCTGCCCGAGAGGTGGGTGCCCCTGTGATCGTGCAGGCCAATCCGCGCATGCCCTACACCTACGGCGATGCTCAGATGTATGACCGAGACATCGACTACATCCTCGAGGTGGATGAGCCGCTCACGGAGATGGACGCTCGTGCACCGTCGCCCATTGCGCGTGAGATCGGCGGGCGCATCGCAGCGCTCGTGGGCAGCCAGGCAACCCTGCAGTTGGGAATCGGCGATATCCCGGATGCGGTCCTCCATGAGCTCGCTGACCACCGCGGCATGCGCATCTGGTCGGAGACCTTCTCCGATGGGACGCTGGAGCTCGAACGACGGGGTGCTCTGGATCCCGACGTTCCACTGACGGCGTCCTTCCTCATGGGGAGCTCGGATCTTTATGAGTGGGCGTCGCTGAATCAACGCCTGCGCATGCTCCGCACAGAGACGGCGAATGATCCAACGCAGATCGCTCGGCAACGCCGCATGACCAGTGTTAATGCGGCCCTCGAGGTCGATCTGTTTGACCAGGCCAATGCGAGTCGGGTGCGGGGCAGGATCTACAGCGGCTTTGGCGGCTCGGTGGACTTCATCGTCGGTGCCCTGCATTCACGAGACGGTGCTAGCTTCATGGCGCTGCCCAGTTGGCACCCCAGGGCGGATGTGTCGACGATCGTGCCCCGCCTCACCGAACCGGTGACGTCCTTCCAACATAGCTACGTCGTCACCGAACAGGGGGTGGCTCCGATGGTGGGCCGCAGTGAGGGCGAGCAGGCCCGGTCACTCATCGACCATGCCGCCCATCCGGACTCACGCGAGGGCCTGATGCGCGAAGCCGCACTCATGGGTCTCCTTTGACGGCGGTTTAGTCCCTAGGGTGCGTTGTCCTGCCTAGGATGCTGCGGTGAGATACCTGGTGACCGGCGGCGCTGGTTTTATCGGATCCCACTATGTGCGCAGCCTTGTGGATGGGACCCTCGGGGTCGACGTCGATCGCGTGCATGTGCTCGACAAACTGACCTACGCTGGCAACCTGTCGAATCTCGCAGCGGTCGCCGAGGACCCCCGCTACTCCTTCGCCCACGGTGATATCTGCGATGGTGAACTGCTGGATGAGGTGATCCCCGGGCACGACGTCGTCGTCAACTTCGCTGCGGAGACCCATGTGGATAGGTCCATCACCGGACCCCAGGACTTCATCGTGACCAATGTGGTCGGCACCCAGGCCCTGCTGGATGCCTGCCGACGTCACGGGATCCCGCGCGTCGTGCACATCGGCACCGACGAGGTCTACGGCTCCATCGACGCGGGCTCGTGGACCGAGGATTCACCGCTGCAGCCCAACTCTCCCTATGCCGCATCCAAGGCATCCGCGGAGTTGCTGGTGCGTGCCTATCACCGGACCTATGACATGCACGTGTCGAGCACGCGGTGCTCCAACAACTACGGCCCCTACCAATTCCCCGAGAAGGTCATTCCCCTCTTCGTCACAAATCTGATCGATGGCCTGAAGGTGCCGCTGTACGGCGATGGCCTCAATGTCCGGGATTGGCTCCACGTCGACGACCACATCCGCGGAATCCAGATCGTGGTGGACAGGGGCGAGGCGGGAGCGGCGTACAACATCGGGGGAGGTGTCGAGATGACGAATCGACAGTTGACCGAGCGGATCCTCCAGCACATGGGCGTCGCCTGGGACGCAGCGGTGGAGCAGGTGCCCGACCGCCTCGGCCACGATCGTCGCTACAGCGTTGATGATGCGCGCCTGCGCGCACTGGGCTACACCCCGACGCGATCGTTCGACGAGGCGATAGACGCCACCATCTCCTGGTATCGCGACAACCCCCAGTGGTGGCGACCATTGAAGGGTGCCGCGTGAGCCTGCCCGTGGCAGAGCGGACGTTCTTCGGCCAACCACGCGCGCTGGCCACACTCTTTTTCACCGAAATGTGGGAGCGATTTTCCTACTACGGCATGCGCGCCATCCTGGTCCTCTACCTGATCACGCCCCCCGACGGCGTCACACCTCCCGGCGGCGGTCTCGGCTTCTCGGACGCCGATGCCGCAGCGATCTACGGCACATATGCGTCCTTGATCTATCTCCTGCCGCTGGCGGGCGGTTGGGTCGCCGACCGCCTCACGGGGCCGAGACGAGCCGTCCTCATGGGTGGGATCGTCATTGCGGCGGGTCACTTCATCATGGCCGTGCCCGTCGAGGCTCTGTTTTGGTCGGGTCTGCTCGTCATCGCCATCGGCACGGGCCTGCTCAAACCCAGCGTCAGCGCCATGGTGGGTGGTCTCTACGCCCCCGACGACACCCGTCGCGATGGTGGCTTCTCCATCTTCTACATGGGAATCAACCTCGGTGCCCTCATCGCCCCGTTGATCGTGGGCTACCTCGGCGAGGACATCAACTGGCATCTGGGATTTGCCGTGGCCGGTGTGGGAATGCTCATCGGCCTAGCGCAGTACATGGCTGGCTGGAAGGGTCTGGGCACCGTGGGTGTCGCGGTCCCCAATCCCGCAACATCCGCGGAGAGGCGTCGCGCCGGCATCCAGACGATCGTGGCCGTGGTGGTCATCGGCGTGGGTCTGGTCCTCGCCTTCGGTGTCCTCGGCATGGGCGTGGCGGACATTACGGTGATTTTCACCGTTGTCGTCGTCGCGATCGCCATCATCTACTTTTGGCGACTCTTCCGACAGCCACAACTCACGCCGATTGATCGAGATCGCCTGCGTGCCTTTGTGTATCTCTTCCTGGCAGCCGTGGTTTTTTGGGCCATCTATGACCAGAGCGGCTCGACGATCAATGAATTCGCCGCGAAATTCACGAGCATGGATGCGGGCGCCTTCACCATCCCGATCAGTTGGCTGCAGTCCATCAACCCGGTCTTCATCATCATCTTCGCGCCGATTTTTGCTGTGCTCTGGACCAAACTCGGTCAGCGAGCCCCCTCAACGCCGATCAAGTTTGCGATGGCGATCTTCGGTGTCGGGCTGAGCTTCCTCATCATGGTGCCCGCGGCACTCCAGGCTGAGGACGGCCAGAAGTCCGCACTGTGGTGGATCGTGTCGGTCTTCCTGGTGCAGACCTGGTCGGAGCTGCTCCTGTCTCCCAATGGACTCTCGGTGACGACCAAACTTGCACCGAAGGGCCTGCTGAGTCAGATGCTGGCCGTGTGGTTCCTTGCGACGGCGGTGGGTGACTCCATCGGAGGCCAACTCGTTCGCCTCGTCGATATCGTGGGGTGGGCGGGCTATTTCGTCGTCTGCGGCATCGGCACGATCATCCTGGGCGGCCTGTTTTGCCTCGTCGTACCGAGGATCAAGAAGCTCATGGAGGGGGTGTCCTAGGGCTTGACCGGCGGAGTGAGATAATCCGCGAGGTTGGCGGGACGTAGGCCCTGGGCGCGCGCGGCGCTGACCGCCACCTTGAGATCGGCTGCGAGGTTGGCGGTGAAGTGAAGCAGGATCACCGATCCCGGCTGCACGGTGCCGCCATAGCGAGTCTGCAGTTGCCCGCCGTCGACGAGGGCATCCCACATGACGATCTGTGTGATGCCGCACCTGAGCACGACGGAGTGCAGGGTCGATCCGTGCGCGCCGGCACCGTAGGGCGGTCGCAGCATCCACGGCTTGGTCCCGAAGGTGCGACGGTAATCCACCTGCACGGGGCACACCTGGCCCTTGATCAGGGACGCGTTTGAGGTGTCCAGGCTTGCGTGCGTCGTGGTGTGGTTCTGGATGGATCCCCACTGGGAGATGCGCTCGAAGTAGCGGTGTTTGGTGTCTGTCACCTGGGC
>ERZ888423.331-NODE-331-length-49990-cov-15.871954_pt1 | contig 49990 bp, 48 predicted proteins | sample MGYA00520523_ERZ888423 | MGnify/ENA primary metagenome ERZ888423 (study PRJEB32303, sample SAMEA104408611) | aquatic metagenome | biome: Brackish water; feature: Pelagic; material: water | place: Baltic Sea | collected 2014-06-08T10:24:00 | depth 30,27 m ... | reverse complement strand
ATATGATATTCCTACACTCAAAAAAACATGGATGTCTAAATTGGATGATAATATCGTTTTCATTTCAGCAACTCAAAGTGACAACATTGACGAACTAAAAGCACTGATCAGAAAAAATGTAAGCAAAGGTCTTTGACTTTTATTTTTTTTCTAAAAGTCCAATCTCAATCAGTCTTTCTGTAAGAAATTCACCTGCAGAGACATCTTCGTATTTTTTTGGATGAGTCTCATTTACACAATTAGGCAAACAATCTAATCTCATTTCAGATGCGGGATGCAAGAAAAATGGAATTGAAAAACGGGTTGTACCCCATTGTTCTTTGGGAGGATTTACTACTCTATGTGTAGTAGAACGCAATTTATCGTTGGTTAAACGCTGCAACATATCGCCCACGTTTACCACCAGTTGATTTGGCAATGCGGTAATAGCAATCCAGTTATTCTGTTTATCTAATACTTCCAAACCTTCGGCACTAGCTCCCATGAGCAAGGTTATAAGATTAATATCTTCGTGCTGACCAGCTCTAACGGCATTCTTAGGTGCATCATGTATCGGGCCATAATGTATGGGTCTCAGTATGCTATTACCATATTGTATATAATCATCAAAATAGAACTCGTCCAAGTCTAAATACAGTGCTATTGCACGCAGCATATATTTTCCTGTTTCCTGCAATGCAGCATAAGCTTGTAGACCGTAGTCATTAAATAGTGGCACCTCATCTACAACTACATTTTCGTGATAGTCATATTGATGTTTTAGGGCCTCAGGAATATTTTGCCCAAAGTGAAAAAATTCCTTTAAATCACCTACTTTACTATCTTTGCTATGCTCTGTTCCCCAAGAAGTAAAACCACGTTGACCCGCAATACCTTCTATGCGATACTTCATTTTAACTTCCATCGGCAAAGCATAAAACTCTTTGGTATATCGATATAAATTTTCATTTACTTCATCACTTAATTCGTGATTATAAACAGCAACAAAACCTATTTTTTCATAGGCTTCTCCTAAATCTTGAACAAATTTTTGTTTTTGATCGGCATTTCCGTGTTTGAATTCATTGAGATTGAGGGAAATTATTGCAGTGCTCATGGTGTTTTATTTCTCACAAAATTACGATTACGCTTTATATAAACTCACAGTGAAGTCATCTATTCTTAACATTGAGCTGTAAATGGTGCATTAAGCAACGGCTAATTTGATTTATTTTCACCTCCTTTTAAGACTTCTGTGATTGCTTTTGTTTTTAGTTGCACTTCCATCCATTCATGTTCAGCGATAGAATCTATGGTAATTGCCCCTCCTGCATTGTAGTTTAAAACCTTAGTTTCCATGTCGCATAAAACACTTCTTATAACTACATTAAAATCAAAATTTCCATCGGGGGCAAGATATCCTAGCGCTCCACTGTACCAGCCACGTTTGAAATTTTCAAGACCTTCAATGTACTTCATAGCGGCTATTTTGGGAGCACCGGTCATACTTCCCATAGGGAATGTCGCTTTCAAAATATCACTTATTGAAACCTCTGGTAGCACATCTCCTTTCACGGTTGAAATCATTTGATGTACCTGTAAGTAGCTATATATTCCAAATAATTCATTCACTTGTACCGTTCCTGATTTGCACACTCTGTTCAGGTCATTTCGGACTAAGTCCACAATCATTACATTCTCAGCTCTGTCTTTTTCTGAATTTTTGAGTTGCGCAATAAGCACCGCATCTTCTTCGGGAGTTAGCCCTTTTTTTATGGTGCCTTTTATGGGTTGACTAACCAAGGTGTCCCCTCGTTTCATTAGGAAACGTTCCATACTTGCTCCACATAAATAAAGTTGATTTGCCCTTAAGTAAGCCCCCATGGGCACTGGCGATTTTTGGAGTAAGTCTAAGTGAAATAGAATTGGCTGAAAGGCCTTAAAGCTATGTGAATAAGGAACACAATAATTGAGTTCATACACCTCACCACTTCTTATTAACTCTTGTATTTCTTCTATTTTTCGGATATAGTTGTCATGCGATATGGGAGAAGATACCGATGAAACCTCCCGTTTATTTTTAACTATAACAGCATCGAAAAAATCCAGCGTTAAATCTCCTTTTAGGATACTAACTTTCTGATATTTATCAATGGCTAATAGAATTTGAGGCTCAAAAAAGAGTAATTCAGGAGTTTCGACAATTGCATTATTCTCACTACTTAGCGTTTCAAAATGATTTTTAACATCGTATCCTAGCACTCCAAACAGCCATTTTCCTTGGGTAGTAGCTTGCTCAAAAGTAGACCATGATGTATAAACCTGTGTAGCGCCAATTGCAGCTAACAATTCAAACTCACCGCTATAAACGCCGGTATTAAGTTGGCAACTATCTAATATGCATTGGTAATTAAACTTATGTGCATAAGCATATACTAACTCCTTAAAGCGATTTACACCCCGCTGAGTAATATATTCTTGTAACTTATCCTTCAAAATACTCCTTCACTAGTTTAGCCTTTGCTGGTCCTACTACCCCAGCAATATCCTCAAAACTCGTTTTTTTAATTCGCGCTACGGACTTAAATATCTTAAGCAATTCGGTAGCGGTTTCGTCACCAATACCTTTTATTTCGGTGAGTTTACTTACTATCGTCTCTTTACTCCTACGGTTACGGTGATGCGTTATGCCAAAACGATGTGCCTCGTCTCGCATATGCTGTATTACCTTGAGACTTTCAGATTTTTTATCAATATACAAGGGTAAACTATCGCCTGGATAATAGATTTCTTCTAGTCTTTTAGCAATGCCTACGATCGCCATTTTGCCGTACAAATTCAAATCTCTAAGTGCTTGAACCGAACTGCTAAGCTGCCCTTTTCCTCCATCTATAACTATAAGTTGAGGAAGCGGCTGGTTTTCTTCCACCATTCGCTTATAACGTCGGGTAAGGACTTCATACATGCTAGCAAAGTCATCAGGCCCTTCTACTGTTTTGATATTAAAATGACGATAGTCTTTTTTACTGGGTTTCCCGTCTCTAAAAACAACACAGGCACTTACTGGGAAGGCCCCTTGTATGTTGGAGTTGTCAAAACACTCCATGTGATACGGTATTTCGGTAAGTCTCAAATCTTGCTTTATAACCCCAAGTAAGCGATCTGTTTTTAGTTGCGGATCTAGTTTTTCATACTGATTGCTTTTTTCTTGCATGTACAACGAGGCATTTTTATAACTCAAATCCAATAGTTTCCGCTTATCTCCACTTACGGGAACAATAAAATTACCTTGCAGAGGAAGTCTTATAGGCACTATGACTTCTTCCGTAGCGCTATTTAAGGTTGCAATTTCACCATAGGCCATTTCCAAAAGATCTTCGATGCTCTCGTCCATCTTTTTTTTCATTTCCAAGTTTTTGGATTGGATAATTATACCCCCAGAAATACGCAAATAATTAATATAGGCATAGCGTTCGTTTTGAGCAATATTGAGCACATCTACATCATTTATGCGTGAATTTACCACCGTACTTCTACTTTGGTATTTATCTAAAATTTCTAGCTTGTTTAGATATTTGGCGGCTTCTTCATATTGCCAATCCGCAGCAGCTCGCTCCATCTTATACTTTAGGTGATCTTTTACCTCTTTTAAATTTCCGCGCAGTATATTTTTAATACCTTTTATGCTTTCGGTATATTCTTCTTCTGTTTCCAACCCTTCGCAAGCTCCCTTACAATTACCTATTTGGTATTCTAAGCAAACCTTAAATTTATGTGCGGCTATATTGCCTTGAGACAGGTTGTATGTGCAATTGCGCGTAGGATAAATCTGCTTACACAGGTCGAGTACTATTTTCATTAACCTGATATTGCTATAAGGACCAAAGTATGTGCCGGCCCCTTTTTTAGGATTACGCATGGCAAACACTTTTGGAAATCGTTCCTTAGTAACCATAATAAGCGGAAAGCTTTTATCGTCCTTTAGGTTAATATTATATTTAGGCTGAAACTCTTTAATTAGACTGTTTTCCAATAAGAGCGCATCCATCTCGGTGGGCACTACCGTGATATTTACATCCCATATTTTACTCACCAAAATGCGCGTTTTGCCGCTATCGTGGTGATTTTTGTTGAAATAAGAACTTACGCGTTTCTTTAAACTTTTAGCCTTGCCGATATAGAGTAACGCTCCATCCTTATCATAGTATTTGTATACGCCAGGAGCATCTGGCATTATTTTTAATTTCTTGGTAATCGGTGCTATTTCAGACGTTTTGGGCAAGGATACGAAGGTAGTAAATATGAAATGAAGGCAAACACATAAAATATAGTTAACTTCTAGATTAATTAATGAGGGAAGCCGTAAATAATATTTTTTTTACATAGTTATTTAAAGAATAATTGCTGTAATAAGGTAACTATTCGCTTGCTTTGTACGTTGTAAAACAAAATCATCTTGAGGCATTTTTTTGCACTTCTTGCTATTACTCTTTTCTGTGCTGCACAAGCACAGCAGCAAAGCTTTAGTGCTCAATTTAAATCCCTTGAAAACGGTGAAGGTGTTATCTATGCCAGAGTATTTACGCTTGGTGGCGAAGCTAAACTCACCAATGTTGATGGATTAGTCGAACTGAATTATGCAAAAGGTGCTACTATAATCGTAACTCATTTGAGTTTTGATTCTTTGCAAATAAATACAGCTGATTTTGAAGGAAGAAAGAACTTGATATTTTACTTACAACCTAAAACCTATCAACTGCGTCAAGTATCGTTCTCTATTCTAGGAAACAGATCTCTTTTTGACAACAAGTTTGTTAAAAATGATTTAGGCAAATCTGACGAGGAGAAAGTACGCGAAAAGCTAAATATCATTGATATGAAAAAGGAGCTTAAAGGTCTAGATCAAGCTGCTCAAGGCGGCGTTGTACTAGGTAGTCCAATATCGTATTTATACGATCGATTTAGTAAAGCAGGCAAAGAAAAGACAAAGTATGCTATGCTTGTAGAACAGGACAAACTAGCAACTATATCCCGCAAACAATTCGATGACCTTACAGTAACAACGCTTACCAATTATACCGACGAAGAATTAGAAAAGTTTAAGATATTTTGCGCATTTCATCCTTCTTACATACAAGCGTTAGATGCCCTTCAATTGTATTTTGAAATACTGCGTTGCCGAGACGAGTACATTAAAAAAGGATATTAACTTTATTTTGCTTTTAGGTCTGCCATACACTGCTCTCCAAAAAGAGTTATGTCTTGGCCGGTAGTAAACTGATCTATGTACTGAACGACTTCACCTGCTCCATTTTTCCAATACATTACGCAACTTGCATTAGAACAATGTGAACCATTGGCCTGATCGTGATGCGGACTCGTAGGAGGAACCCCATTATTTACTAACCCAAGCACATGGCCAATTTCATGCGTAACAGTGCTCTGTTCAACCATGTTTTTTTCGGCTTCTTTGCTACTGGAGGCACTTATTACAGGCTTAAAAATAGCTACTACTGCCGAGCCATCAATAGTAAGACCTAGCACGCGGGTTTCTATGACACCATCTTTTATGAGATAGCCATTCAAAAATAGCAGTACGATGCCTTTTACTGAGTCCTTATTAGAATATCGCTGCACATCAGCGGCAATATCTATAATGTTTTGTCGGGTATAATTATTTTGAGCTAGGACACCTAAATTCTTCATGCTATCTAACACATGCGGAACTTTAACTGGTATATTTTGAGTAGCTAGTAATTGATTTAGATTGTAATCTGTTATACGCCAATTATCAAATCCCCCAAAGTTGAGATACGGATCTGCACCTTGTTCATAGGCAATAATTAATTCTAGTTTATTGGTATGACCATACAAGTTGTCTACGAATCGATCGGGTGAAGCTTCAGGGACATCTTTTCTACACGAAAACTGTGCGAAGCCTATCACTAATAGGAACCATAGAAAAAAACCATGGTTGACGCGTTTAAAATTCAAGCTATTTACACCTATTTGATTCGCAATACTCCTTTTCACACTCAACTTTATTTTATCTCACTTTCACGTTTAGCACTTTTTTACCTTCGATGAAGCCTTCAAGTAAATCACCCGGAGCCACCGGCCCAACTCCTTCTGGAGTTCCGGTAAAGAGTAGATCGCCAATTTTTAAGGTGAAATACTGGGACGAATGCTCGATTAGCTGTGAGATGTTATGTAACATAAGCGAGGTGTCTCCATCTTGCACAACTTGGCCATTTTTTTTGAGTTGAAAATGAAGGTTATTCAAATCAAAATCATCCACACTTAAAAAGTCGCCTAGCACAGCACTTTGGTCAAAGGCTTTTGCTTTCTCCCATGGTAAACCTTTCGCTTTTAAAGCACTTTGTACATCGCGGGCTGTAAAGTCAATGCCTACGGTAAATTCTGCAAAATATTTAGGAGCGAACTTCGCTTCTATGTTTTTACCTAATCTATTGATACGCACCACTACTTCGAGTTCGTAATGTACATCGCTGGTCCAGTCAGGTATATAAAATGCATCGCGTTGTCTAAATACGGCAGAGTCTGGTTTCATAAAGATTACAGGTTCTGCGGCTAACTCATTCCCAAGTTCGGCGGCATGAGCGGCGTAGTTTCTTCCTATGCAAATTATTTTCATATTGGATTAGTGTTACTCAATTAAGGTAGATTATGCTTCGTTAATTTAAACTTTTATGCTGCACAAAATTATGCATTTTTGCGCCAAGCAATGCTAGATCCTACCGAACTTCTCTATGCCTATTCACAAGGCTATTTTCCGATGGCCGTGCCAGAGGATAACAATGAGATTTTTTGGTTTAAACCTGATATGCGTGGCATAATACCGCTTGGTGCTTTTCACGTTTCTAAAAACTTAAACCGGCTATATAACAAAGGTCATTTTGAACTTCGCATAAATGGAGATTTTGAAGGGACCATGCGTGGCTGCGCTGCACGTGACGACACCTGGATAAGCGAGGAAATAATTGCTTCCTATGGAAAATTAAATGAAATGGGCTATGGCTTTAGTTTTGAAACGTGGAGAAATGAAAAACTGGTAGGCGGCCTTTACGGCGTGGCATTGGGAAGGGTTTTTTTTGGTGAAAGCATGTTTCATACGGAAACGGATGCGAGTAAAATCGCATTACTATTTTTGGTTGAATTTCTACAAGAAAATAATTTTCAGTTACTGGACACGCAATATATCAATGATCATTTAGTGCAATTTGGGGCTATAGAAATTCCAAATGAAGAATATGAGGAACTCTTGGCAAGAGCACTAGAGTGATGTTTCTTACTGTGAATTATACCAATTTAGTTTTTAAGTGTCGTATAAATAAATTGAGTTTATCGAAGGTTTGTAAAGGCGAAAAATCATTGCATAGCCTGAGCTATGGTATTATTTTTTTAACGAATAGAAATCGAGTGAAAAACGATTTATATGCGGCAATTGAAAGCTATTTTGGTATTAGACAATGACGTTGTATTAATCAGCATAACTCATTCAGTAGTCGCTCACAACAACTCCTTTATCGTTGCTATCTTTTTTTCTGTTTCTAACCATTCCGCAGTAGGATCTGATTCTTTGGTGATGCCGGCTCCGGCAAATAGCTCTACGCTGTCTTTTGCAAATCGCATACAACGGAGGTTCACAAAAAAAGTCGCGGTATTTTTGCGCAACACCCCTGTAATACCCGAATAAAAACTTCTGTTCATGGTCTCAAATTCTTGAATAAAACCAAAGCTCTTATCACGTGGCAAACCACATACGGCGCTTGTAGGTTGCAAATGCTTTAGTAATTCTAAGGCTTGCAATTTATCTGCTTGGGCAGTGTAGGCTGTTTTTAAATGCTTTATATCACCAAAGCTAGCTTCTTGCACTTCAGATTTGGTAAAGTTACTGAGTCCTATTTTAGCTAATTTTTCTTCAATAAACTGTGCCACCATCTTTTGCTCCTCACGCTCTTTATCGGTAAATTCTTCTGACAACGACTTAGTACCTGCCAGTGCTACTGTATAGACTACCCCATCGGCATAATGTAATAACAACTCAGGTGATGCACCTACCCAAACCTCTGGACCTATATTGACATAATATCCAAATGAATGGGGATATTTTTTTACTGCTTTTTGAAAGGATTCCTCAGGATCAAACTGTCCTTGTATTATTTCATTTCTAGCCAGAACAACCTTTTCTAAATCACCGGTTTCCATACCTGCACATGCCAAATAAACGCTGGTTTCATACTCACGTTGTGTAAGTGGCTCATTAGGGGATAAGTCAAATTCGGTAATCGTATTCTCACTCGGATTATTACTAAAAAAGTATGCCTGTTTACTTCTGTCAAATGGGTAAAAAAGTAATCCTTCCCTTTGCATCCAATAGGCATCTATCTCATCAAAAGACTCCATACTATCGGCAGTATAACGCTCTATTTTCTTTTCATCTGGCAGATATACCAGCGCTCCTATATTCTGTAAGGCCATTATTTTTTATCTATTACCGCAAGCGTCATTCTGCTTACGTTGATTAGAACTCCTTCATTATCTTTTGTTTCTACTTCCCACACTTGAGTACTCCTGCCTAAGTGCACGGCTACGGCCTTAGCAAAAACATAGCCATCTCTAACCCCCTTAAGGTGATTGGTATTTAACGATAAACCCACACATACTTTGCCACTTGCATGCGCTACTAAATTGCCAGCTAGACTGGCTACGTTTTCGGCAAGTGCAGCCACTGCTCCACCGTGCAATAAGCCCATGGGTTGATGCACTATTGAGGTTACAGGCATGCGCATCGTTACGCTATTCTCCGTTACTTCTGTCACTTCCATATGTAAGTGCTCCGCTAAAGTATTCTTACCGAATTCGTTTAATTGAGATATGTTTATAGCTTTGTGGTCTATCAAGGTAATATCGTTAAAAGTGACTGCAAAGAAAACCATTTATATCATTAGACACGGCGAAACAGCATACAATAAGAAAGGAATAATTCAAGGTAGCGGGATAGACAGTGACTTAAACGAAGTAGGTAGAAAGCAAGCGGAGCAGTTTTTTCAAGCGTATTATCACTTGCCTTTTGATAATATATACACCAGTGAACTTAAACGTACGCACCAAAGTGTAGAACCCTTTATCCGTGCTGGCAAAAGCATGGAGATAATGCCTGAGTTTAATGAGATAAACTGGGGGATTTTTGAAGGATTAAAAAGTACACCCGAGAGTTTTAAGCGCTATACTGCAATGACAGACGATTGGAGAGCCGGATTACTAGACCGATGTGTAGATGGCGGAGAAACACCTAATCAACTTCAAAAAAGACAAGCCGTAGGTTTACAAAAAGTACTGGACAGACCGCATGAAAAACAAATCTTGATTTGCATGCACGGACGAGCTATGCGCAGCTTCATGTGTCTGTTAACCAAAACTCCACTCGAGCAAATGGATGATTTTAAGCACAATAATTTGTGCATGTATAAGCTAGAATATGACGGCGAAACATTTGACATTGTAGAACACAATTGCATCAAGCATTTGTGGATATAGGATGTAGATAATTAGCATTTACTTCTCCCATCTTTTCTGAAATGGAAGTTATTAATTTTAAAATCGATGATGTTATGTCTTAGGGTGGCTTCATCTTTGATAGTATCAAATGATACTATTAAAGATACGTTCATTTAATGCTAATTAATGAAATGAAACATTTTTTTTTAATTGGGCACGGCGTTCAGCAGCTATCCGAAGTCAACTCCTTTGGGCTCGCTTTCAGGAGACAATAAAGGAATTGAAATTTACCACAAATGTGTATACACAGTACGAATTAAAAATCAGCAAAGCTATACCTCGCCCTTCAGTTAGGTTTTAATCGTAGTCTTCGTATCCTAGTGGATTCTCCGAAATATCACTTTAATACTACCTTGATATATTCAAAGATTTTCCTCCTATAATAACATAGTCATCGGCAGGATAAAATTTGGATTTACCATTCGAGTCTTTCACTGCAAAATAGGTGAAAATGCCAATAGTTTTATCCTCATGAAATGGTTTATAGATTTCATCTTTACTTATATTGACCGGAAGCGCCACAATGTATGTTACTCTACCACTATATTTCGAACCACTAGTAACTAAACTTGGGCAATAATTATTCTCCAATGTCTTAGAAACGATGTCTATCTGAATATCCGAACTAAAGCTATCAACCATTCCGTTTTCTTTAATGTTAAAAAGGTAAATCATATCAAATGATGATTTGGCATTTATTCTTAGCGTATCATTAGTTCTTGAAATTGTTCCTGAACAAAGCTTCAATGAAATTTCATTTTGATGTTTTCCGGAGCATCCTTTAAGCTCTCTTAAATTTAAATTCCCATCGTTATCATATCTTATCACGTATGCAGCAGAATCGTACGATCCTCGAGAAAATGAACCCGAAAAAGTCTTTGTTACACCTGTTTGTTTGTCAGCATACTTAGCTGTTTCATTTGGTTTGTCATTAAACTCAATGGTCTCATTTTGTTTTAGTTCATACTTTTTATACCCGTCATGAAGCTTAAGTTGAATAAAAGAGGGGAGCATTAAAATTGCAAAAAATATCGAAAGGAATGTACAAGCTTTTTTCATTATCTGTGGTTTGGCCCAAATTTAAAGTTTTTTTCGAAAAATAAATAAACCTATTATCTTACTCAACTACCTGATTTTCATTCCCTTTATCCGTTTGCAAACGCTTACAAGCATTTATAAGCGTAAGTAAGTACTTAAACTTCGCTTGCCACTTGCAAGCCTCATTCTCTTTGCAGTGTTGTTCGAATGGAACAGCAGAAATTAATAAACAGTAATAATCGTTAGCCTCGGCTATCACACGAAAAAAAACACATTTAACATCAACGTAAAATTTAACATTATTATGAACGCATTTAAAAACAAAGTACAGTTAATCGGTAATCTAGGTATGAACCCAGAAGTAAAAGCTCTTGAGAACGGAAAAAAAGTAGCCAAGTTTACATTGGCCACCAACGAAACCTACAAAAATCAAAACGGTGAACGGGTTACAGACACCCAATGGCACAATGTAGTAGCCTGGGGTAAAACCGCAGAACTCATGGAACAATTGCTCACCAAAGGCAAAGAAGTGATGCTAGAAGGTAAACTAACCAATCGCAGCTGGGACGACAAAGACGGCAACAAACGTTACATTACAGAGATCGTAGCTAATGAGTTTATGCTCTTGTCTGCTAAAGAAAGTACCAAAAAAGGAGGTGATTTACCTTTTTAGCAGCCATTTATCAACCAAAAAGAGTCATTGGTAAATGGCGTGTAACTCTTTTTACTGCTTAACCGTTAAGCTTGTGTAAGAATTGAATTGTTAAGCATTTTCAGTAAGTTTATGAAGCCCCTGCGACGCCAATTGCGGGGGCTTCTTTTTTTATCCTGATACGCTGGGACGTTATGAAATTATTTGAGCCGTATGTTCCTTGGTATTTACTTTTTCGATGACGTCTAGTATTATTCCTTTTTCGTCAATGATAAAGGTAGTGCGTGCGACTCCCATATACGATTTGCCATACATACTTTTTTCAACCCATACACCATATGCTTGTATAGTCTCTTTATTCACGTCGGCCAGTAAGTCAAAATTTAGGTTATATTTTTCGATAAACTTTTGATGTTTTTTAGCCGTATCCGGACTCACTCCTAACACTTTATATCCCTGCGCTTGCAGTTGCTTGTAGTTTTCACTTAGATTACACGCTTGAGCTGTACAACCTGGAGTATCGTCTTTAGGATAAAAATACAGCACTAATTTTCGGCCTGTAAAATTCCCTAAACTTATTTTCTCTCCTTTTTGATTTTCACCGCGAAACGCAGGTGCTTTATCTCCTATTTGTGGTACTGACATATGTATACAACAATACTTGATAAAAATGGATTACAAAAAATAAAGCCCAGGAATTTTACTTCACTGGGCTTTACAAGTTTTTATTAGTTAATGATTTTACTTTTCTAAGTAGCCTTAAAAATATTCATAGACGTCAATTAGGATAGGATGACAATGTTATAACTTTAATCTCTGGGCAAATTCAGCTCTATTCCCTCTTCCATCAATAACTACCAGTTTAAAATCATATACCCCAGGTTTCAACCACTTGGGGATTTCGCCCCAAATCACACCTGTTTTAGGCTCGTACTCCGCCAATATCCATTTACCGTCCATCGAACATATAATTCTATCTATTTTACTTAGATTTTCACTTACCGAAAATTTGAAGTTTTTACCCAAATTACGTAGCCTGAGCACAGGCGGTTTGTTATCGTAAGTAATAGCATATTCACCCAAAGATCTAGTTCTAAATGTGAGGATGTTCCCCTTTAGTACTCCCCCCTCATAGGTAAGGCGTTTACCATCTATACTCACTGCGCACAGCTTATCGCCATAGCTCAGCCAAGCATCAGGCACCGTATATTTAATGTCGATATAGGTATGCAATGGCGTGTATGGATAATGCATTTGAAATGTTTTACTAAGCATATTTTCCTTCTTTGGTTTTATGCTCATCTTAAAATCAAATGGATGATAAACAGCCTCATTGGGTATAGAAATATTCCATTCGTAAAACGTAAAACTAGCACCTGAACTTATTCGTTTTTTCTCATCAAATGTCACTTTGGAATCCATTTTCAATGCTTTGCCAGCCGTATCACCAACAACTACCCAACTGATGCTATCTATTTGCCCCACATAATCTTGTGTGTACACTTTCATGCGCACAGAATCTCCTTGCTTCAGAAGAATTTCTCCTTCTTGATTTTGCTTGTAATAGGGTAACGGGTTAAATTTTTCTTTGAATAATCGTATATAGGTCCGACCCTCTACCCATTTTAGATACGGATCGATATGGGTGTAGATGAATCTACCTTGATCAAAATCAAAACGTTCTATTTGATACTGGTACAATAAGCTTCCGTTTGCCGTTACCCAGCAATAATTTACGCCGAGCACATTATTCCTATCTGTAAAGTAATCATCTGTTTGCAAGCCAAAACTATATGTACCTGGGGTAAGATTTAAGGTTTTATAACCTTTAAAAATATCACTCCACTTACTGAAAGACGTATTTGGATAGTTACCCTGAGCATATAATATTTCCTTGTCTTTTTGATAAATACCGATACGTTTAATCTCGGGTTTCAATTTATCTACGACCTTAATGCCATGCAGCAAAGGATTGGTGGAGTTTCCTTTTTTGTCCCTAATTTCAAAATGAAGATGCGGTCCCGCGCTGCCTCCGGTGTTGCCACTTAGTGCAAAGTTTTGCCCTTTAGCTAGTTTTATTTCTCCTGCTTTGGGATATAAATCAACTTCAAACGCACGTTGTTCGTACTGCGCCTCCTTTACATAATTAGCAAGTGCCCCTGTAAACTTTTGTAAGTGCCCATACACAGAAGTAAAACCATTAGTGTGACGAATATATACCACTCTCCCGTAGCCGTTCACATCTACTTTAACTCGCTCTACATAGCCGTCTGCTACGGATAAGACTTCCCACCCTTCTTGACCACCTGTTCGTATATCTAGACCTGCGTGAAAATGAGTTCCTCGTAATTCACAAAAAGTTCCTGACACATATATCGCACTATCAAATGGACTTCTAAAGTAATCCTGACTGTACCCATTAGTATTTCTAATGAAGGTGAATGGCTCATTCTTGATCAGACTGGGCTTTGTGGGTATTTCCTCTTCTATAAAATCATCTACCTCCTTATCTACAATTTCTGAGAGGTCCTTGTCCAAGTCACCCGCTGCATTGCCGGTACTTGGTGTTTTCTTACAAGTTGCAAATAGTGAAAATATGCCAACTATAAGCACCAAGTATATATATGAAAATTTGTGTGACACGTTAAATTAACTTGTAAGGGGCAAAGTTATAGTGACGCAAGTCCAAACTTGTTAAGATGTAAACATTCGTATTTTTTTTAGTATAAATTTTTAAAGTAGTAGGAAATTCAAATTGATCTGTTACTTTTAATAAAACACCCTATGATAATAATATTATCAAATTAATGATAATAATAGTATCTTTATTGTTGTTGCTAAACCTTGTATTAACACACTTTAAAATATAGTATGAAAAGACCTATTTACACTATCGAGGAGCACGACTCCACTTTTCACCTTGAGCTTTATGATCAAGGAGTTAATTTATTACTTACCAGTAGATCATATAGTACGTTCAAAGAATGCCACGCATTTCTGGATACCTTACGATTACACATGCACTTTCAGACCAACTATGTAAAAACTAAAAACACTACTGGTCAATATGGCTTTGAAGTACGTACATGCTGGGACGAGCTTATAGCAAGTAGCACTTGGTTTGCTACCATTGAAGATAGGGCAGATGGCCTACAGGCTGCATTTTCATGTAATACGGGCGCTGTCTTTGTGCATACCAATATGTATACCGAAGCCCCTAGAGTACTTTTTCAAGTAGCTTAACATTCATTCTTCTACATCTTTAATGGCTTAGATGAGTCTTTCAAAGGCCTGCGGATAAATATCCAAAATTCTATGTTGATTACTGCATTTTACAAATTTCTTTTGCAGACCTAAAAAAAACTTTTTGAATACCTATCTACGCGACATACTCAAACTTAGCTGGCCTATCATTATCGGGCAAATTGGCATAGTTTTAACAGGTTTTTTTGACAGCTTAATGGTTGGATACTTGGGGCACGAAGAACTTGCTGCGGCGGGAATTAGCAACAGCATCTATTTTTTAGTTGCGGTGTTCCCACTGGGTGTTACCATTTCTTATTCTACCATTATCAGCATGCTACAAGGTAAGAATAAAACGTCGTCATACAGCCTAGTGGCACGTGATTGTTTTATCATGACCTTGGCACTTTCGGCATTAGCCTCCGCCGTAATTTTTGGAATAATTTACAACTTCGGCATTTTTAAGCAAACGGATATTGTTGAGCAATTATCTATCCCATATCTTAAACTTTTGTTATGGTCGCTCACACCCATGTTATTCTTTTTGTTTTCCAAGCAACTTTGTGATGGCTTTGGCTATACAAAAGGAGGTATGGTTATAACCTTAATCGCCTTGCTGATAAATATATTTTTTAATTGGCTTCTTATCTACGGGCATTGGGGTTTTAACGCTTACGGCCTTAACGGTGCGGGCTATGCCACTATTATCTCCCGTATCTTCTTAGCAGTAGCCATGACCTATTTGTTATTTAAGTCTACACACACACCTATCCGTTACCCCGATTTTATTAGCTCTTTCAAGGGACATTCTAAAATATACTTTTACAAGCAAATTATTAGGTTGGGCTTTCCTTCAGGACTTCAGTATTTTTTTGAGGTAGCTGCTTTTGCCGCTGCCGCAATTATGGCGGGATGGATAGGCGCCAAAGAACTAGCAGCGCATAATCTTGCCATCACACTTGCGTCTCTCACCTACATGATTGCCAGTGGCATTTCTGCAGGAAGTAGTATTTGCACTGCAAAAGCATATGGCAATGGCAATCGACACAATATGAGGCAGTATGGCATTATGGGCCACAAGTTAGGCATTGGAGTAATGTTGTTCTTTGCCTTCCTGTTTTTCATCTTTAATCACCAACTCGCATCCTTGTTTACGCAAGAGCCTGAGGTTATCTTAATGGGTTCCCAACTTCTTATTTTAGCTGCTATTTTTCAATTAGGGGATGGGTTACAAGCATTATCCGTGGGCTTACTCAGAGGCATTAATGATGTTAATATTCCTAGTTTACTCATATTTATTGCCTATTGGATAATTGCTATGCCTATCGGGTATGCACTATCTAACTCTGCCAATACCTATTCTTTTTTTCAAGGTGTAAACGGAATATGGATTGGACTAAGCATCGGACTTACACTTTCTGCTATTGTACTAACTTCAAGATTTTATTACTTACTTCGCAATTCATGAAACTTACCCTTACTTGTTTAGCTATCTTGTTATTTGCAACAACACGAGCACAATTATCGATTGGCTTAATAGTTGAACCTGCATTAAATATTGGCACCGTAGGGTCACAACCCAAAGCATTAAGTAATTCGTTTACCAGGCTTAAAAAGCCTGACTTTAACACCAGCTTTGGTGTCGAAATAAAAAATCAGTTGGATCGCTATGCGTCTTTTACCGTTATACCGGGTTATTACCAAACTAATTTTTTAATAGTTAAAGAAGATTTACAGTACTTAGATGTTATACATCCCGAACTTAGAGCAATAAGGGATCAAAGTCAAGGAGCGCAAAAGAATGCTTATCTACATTACCGCCAAAAATATATTGGATTACAATTATTATTTGCTAAAAAGTTACAAATACAAGGATTGCCTATTAGCACATTCTTCGAACTAGGAGGAGGGGTAGGTGCACATTACTTAGTTGGCAACGACATAAAGATAAGAACGGAAGGTTTTGCCATCGATCAACAATATATTCATGTCATTACTCAGAACACAGGATTCACTCCTTCTAATTTTACGATTAATGCAATAGGACATGCTGACCTAAACTACCAACTTGACCCCAATACTTTTATTATTGCGGGATTAAAACTAAATATTCCGATGGTAAGTAATGCGAATTTGGAACCGCAGGTTCGTATTTATATGCCGACACTACGATTTGGCATTCGATTTTTACTGTAAAAACTAGCTTATCGCATAAGATACAATCCTCCGCTTACAGATTGAGGATATTCATAGCCATTCTCGGGGTTAAGATATCGAATGAAGAAATAATAATGCCCTACTGGAGATAACTCATTCTCGTAATAGCCGTCCCACGCAAAGAGTCCTTCCTTACCTTCATATAACTTCTCACCCCAAATATTGTATACTTCCAAACCAATTATTTCTACATTGCCAGATGCTCTAAATAGATCATTAAGCCCATCACCATTTGGGCTAAACGCATCGGGTACAAATATTTGACACGCATAATCCAAGAAGGTTAGGTTAATGTCATCAGTGGCCGTTCCACATTTATTAGTTACTACCACTGAATAAGAGCCTGACTTGGTTATTTGCCTAACCCCACCTCCTGCATAACCATCACTCCAAGTATAGGTAGCTTCTGGAGCAGTTACATTAATATTTTTCATTCCATCACCGCAAAGCAGACTATCGCCACCCAATTTTACGACGGGTGCACCGATCATTTGCACGGTGAAACTATCTTTAAACGAGCAGACGCCTCTACTTACTTGAGCCCAATAAATGCCCACCTTGTTAATAGACAAGAAAGAATCTGTAGCATTTGTATTCCAAAGAACATTAGCTCCATTAGGAGAGATTCTTTTGGTAAATGATGTACCAGAACAAATAACCGTATCGGCTCCCATCTCAAAAACCGGTATTTCATTCACCATAGTAGTAACCAACGTCGTGTCTCTGCAACCACTTTCATTTACAGCATAACGAATGGTATTTAACCCTAGTTTAGATGGGGTAAAATTACCCGTAATTGCATTTATATCACCCAGCCACTGGCCACCCAAAGTCGTGGTGGTTAGATTATACTCCGTCGCACCTTGGCAATAACTAGCGGCAAGCCCACTAATACTATTTATAGGTTGAGGAATAACTTTTATGGTATCTGAATAATTACCCGTGCAGCCAATATCATCTGTAATATTAAGTGACATTTTATAATCCCCTACAGAACTGTATGAATGTATGTTTTTAGCCGAATTACTTGTCCCACCATCCCCAAAATTCCAACTGTAATTAAACAATGGATTACTCGAATTATAGTTAAAGTCAAAAACATTTCCGTCTACACACATTACGCTATCATATTGAAGCAATGAACTATCTAATGGACTGGGTAACACCGTCATGAGAAGATTAAACGAATCCGAGCAAAATTCAATATTGTTTTTTGAGCCAATGGCCACTAACTTAACATTATAGGTGCCTGGAATCGAAAATGAATGACTTGAGTTCCATGAGTTATCTGTGATACCATCCCCAAAGCGCCACATGATATATGTATAATCCCAAGTAGCTCCGACTAGAGAACCAAATGAAGATTTATTTTTAAACCAAAATTGATTACTCCGTCCGTCGGGAAGCGTGTAGCATTGTATTGCTGAGTTATAGAGTGAATCTATAAATAGCTCAAAATTGACTACTGGCATTGGCGCGACGGTATCTAGCTTATAATACTCAGCTTGACACCTGAAGGAACTTACTTTAAGACCTACATTATAAATTTTATGTGTTGGGTACGAATAGGTAGGATTAGCTATCGTAGATTTTACCCCGTTACCAAAGTCCCAACTATAGGTTACTGCCGTTGACGCATCTGTTTGGGCAACATTACTGGTAAAGCTAAAGCTGTTACCTCTTTGACATTGATAAGGATCGTCAATGCTAAAACTTACCGCCAAATTTTTTGTGGTCAAATTTATTTCCGGATAAGAAGACGTGCGAAAGTTAAATATACTGCCTCCTCCGTTAAATTCAAAAACAGCGAAATAGTAAGTCGTATTCGTTTCCAGATTGTCTATCACAACGGAAGCACCCGTACCATTATAAACTACAAACTCATTGGCAGAGAGTGCATGACCAAGTCCAAAACTATCGTTTGCTAAATAATAACTATTGTTTGATGGAGTAATCACAACCGCAGACCCTTTAGATGCGACCACTAATCTCCCGTTTCCGTTTCCATTAGTCCACGACAATGTTGTTTGAGAACAATACGTGGACACAACCGTCAAATTACTCGCGGCTATACTGGGAGTTTGAGCTTGTAAAGTACCTAAACTAGCAATAAATAAATAAATAAATAAAAGATTTCTCATTTAATTACATCAAATATAACATCTCTAAATGTTTCGCACCAAAAAGTAGAAAAAATTTAGTTCTAAAAGTAATCTTATGGTATTGCTATGCCCATGATTTTATTAGATTTGCGGCACCGTAAAGAACCCTAAAAAACACCTTGTTTTCTTATGAATAAGAACATTTACCAGTTGCTTTTATATTGGTATTTTTAGTAGTTAGTTAGTTAGTTTAAATAAGGGGGCATCAATGCTCCCTTATTTTTTTATATTCTAGCCACGATGCCTAAAGGCAAAATTTGTTCGGTTCTTGAACGCAAGCATAACTCTGAGATATCTACATCTCTATTCGGGAAATAATCTGTCATCAAATTTTGGATAATGTACGGTGATAAACCCAAGGAGTATACGTTTAGTACTAAAAAGCCTTTATCGTCCAATAATTGGGCAACTTGCTCCAAAAGCAAACCAAGTTTTTCTTCTAATTTCCATCTTTCCCCTTTAGTACCAATTCCATACGCTGGAGGATCTAAAATTACACCTTGATATTTCTTGCCTCTCTTTACTTCCCTGCTTACAAATTTTAGCGCGTCTTCAACCACCCATCTGATGCCATTTTGCTTGCTTAGTTCTTGATTTTCGTTGGCCCAATTAACGACTTGTTTTATAGAGTCTACGTGCACAACATCTACCCCCGCAGCCTTTGCCGCAAGAGATGCCCCACCTGTATACGCAAACAAGTTTAATACGCTTGCTTTAGCCCCTAAAGCCTTACTTTGCGTGTATATGTAATCCCAGTTAGCCGCTTGCTCCGGAAAAATACCGATGTGTTTAAACTGGGTAAAGTTGAGTTTTAGCTTAATAGAATCTTGCTCTAAGCCATACTTAATGAACCAAGGGATGCCATTGCCTTTTAGTTTCCACTCCCCTTTGTGACTGCCCTGCTGCGCAAAGCTGCCCGACGCCATTTTATCCCATTCTGCTTGTGACAATCGCGGGCTCCAAATGGCCTGCGGTTCAGGTCTACTGAGTACATGCTGTCCAAACTGTTCCAATTTCATTCCGTTGCCAGAATCAATCAACTCATACTCTTTCCAATGTACTGGGAAAATCGCTTTTATCATACTACACTTATTTCGGTTTCTGCCAAGGCTGGCTCGCTATTCATTCTCAAAAAAATAGATGCCAAGGTCACTACATCTTTTTCACAGTATTTTTTTATTCTTTCTAAATCATTTTGCTGATAATATGCTTCATATATCATACTGCCATCTAGATCGTCTTTGGGTGTAGGTAACTCAAATACTGCTGCTAACAAATCTAATGAAGTGTAGCTTTTAAAATCCCCAAATTTCCATAGTTGCATGGTATCCAGATGCTGAATATCCCATGGTTTTTTACCTGCCAAATCAAGTACTTCTGGCATTTCTATCGCATTGGCTAAAATACGGCGACACAAATAAGGGAAGTCAAATTCCTTCCCGTTATGCGCACACAAAAAATGTGTTTTACTGAAATAATTTTGGGACAGTAAATCGCAGAAATCTTGTAAAACCCCTTGCTCATTATCTCCATAAAAGCTCTTTACTCTGAATTGACGTCCCTCTTTGGTATTTACTAAAAAACCGACACTAATGCAAATTACCTTACCAAACTCAGCATAGATACCTGCTCTTGGATAGAGTTCTTCTGGCGTCTCATCGTTCTTAGCTAAGCGACTCGCTTTTTGGTTCCATAATTTTTTCCACCTATCACTTAGCGCGTTATAGTCCTTGGCTTGCGGAACCGTTTCAATATCTATAAAGAGTACATTTTCCATTTTTTTTTACCAACTGCCGCCAGCTCCACCACCACCAAAACTTCCGCCGCCGAAACCGCCTCCAAAACCGCCTCCACCCATACCGCCACTTCCACCTCTGCCGCCACTCAGGCCAGCTAACAATAGAAAAGGTAATGCGTTGCTACCGAGATTATTATTTTTATTGAATGTTTTACCGTTGTTACCTCCACTATTGAAGAGCATATAGACTAAGATAAAAATGACAATTATTAACCAAAAAGGCATTCCTTTTTTGGAACCTTTAGGATTGTCATTTACGAACTCACCATTCATATACTGAATAACTGCATCTGTTCCTTCATTAAAACCTTTACCGTAGTTTTTTTCTCTAAAATTGGGTTTTAGTATGTTTTCGATTATTCGTTTTGCATACATATCGGGAAGGGCACCTTCTGCTCCTCGACCCACTTGTATAAATATTTTTCGGTCATTAATTGCCGCAAATATGAGTATCCCATTATCCTTGCCTGCTTGACCTATCTTCCACTTTTCAACCAAACGATAGCTGTAATCAAAAGCATCGTCACCTTCTAATGAACTTTCCGTAACAATAACTATTTCGGTGGATGTAGAATCATAATAGGCTTTAAGTTTTTGCAATAAGAAGAGCTCTTGATCAGACTCCAATACATTCGCAAAATCGTTGACCCAACGCACATTTGTTGGCGCATTAGGTGGCTCCTTAGCTCCCGCAAATACAAAACTGATGAGTAGAATAATTAATCCTGCTTTTCTACCCATAGCTTATTTCATTTGGCAATTCATTTTCATCATCACTTTGGTAAGGGAAAAATTGTTTTAGCTGTATCCCTACTTCGGCTATCCCGGCTTCAAGACCGGCTACCAATTCTCCTTTAGAAAGATGCAATTTAATAATTTCTTTTGTGCTTTCCCAAAAATCTTCAGGGACCACTTTATTTATTCCTTCATCTCCAACTATAGCAAATTTTTTTTCTTTCACCGCTACATAAATTAAGACCCCATTTCGTTCTTTGGTTTTATCCATTCCCAAGTGAGCAAACAAATTTTTGGCTTTATACAGCGGGTCTGTCTTACACCACTTATCCATGTGCAACCTCACCTCACCAGATGTTTCTAGTTCAGCATCAGCAATAGCTTGCAGTACTTTTTGCTCTTCGTACGAAGTGAGTGGTTCCCACTTAAATAAACCCATCAAATTCAATTAAAACTCAACTTTAGGTGCATTTTTAGAACCTGCATCTGCTTCAAAATAAGGCTTAGCCTCAAAATTAAATAACCCCGCAATTAGATTTGTCGGAAATTTTTTAATGGTGGTATTGTAGTTTTTGGCTTCACTATTAAAGTTATCACGTGCTACACCTATTCGATTTTCAGTACCTGCAAGTTCTGCTTGCAGCTCTAAGAAATTTTGATTCGCTTTAAGATCAGGATATTTTTCTATGGTTACCAAAAGGCGAGAGAGTGCTCCTGATAATTCTCCTTGTGCACCTTGAAAATTCTGCAATTGCGCTGAAGTCATATTACTTGGATCTATAGTTGTTTGTGTTGCCTTTGCTCTAGCTTCTACTACTTTCGTAAGCGTTTCTTGCTCAAAGTCAGCGTATCCTTTTACGGTACTTACTAAATTTGGAATAAGATCAGCTCTACGTTGGTATTGGGTTTCCACTTTAGCCCATACGCTATCTATACTTTCTTGAGCTCCAACTAAGCCATTGTATTTAGATACAAACCATAGTAAGCATAATCCAATTACGACTAATACAATAATTCCTTTTTTCATGTTGATTTGATTTTAAGTTTAAAATATGGTAACAAATGTACCATTACCGCATAAAAAAATAACATGAGATATATGTACGGCGTATTATTATAGATTAGATTTGTCCAGAGTGAAAGGAAAACAACTTGACTACCTAAACATAGGACTGATGATTGGATCATTTATCCTTGCGGTGAAACTACCTTTTCACGTGTTTCTGCTATCCTATGCAATACTGGGGCCATTACATTACCTCACCGAAATAGGTTGGCTAGATAATCGGGCGTATTTCGTTACCAACAAGAAAGACACTTGGATACTAGTTTTGCTTTGTGCGCTCATGACTTTTGGTTTTGCGTACAAGCAATTTGGTCAATATGAAATTACCAAAACATGGAATGAGGCAATTGTAAACTCTTGGTTTAAGCCTGTTTCTGACTTCATGTTACACTATGAACGAAGTTTTATATTCTTGGCATTTTACACTGCCGTTATGATGACCTTTGTTAAAAAAACGGGATACAGATACGGACTCATGGCCATAGGACTTGTTGCTGCCTACTTCTTAAATGGCATTAATGCATACACCATGATAATCGGAATGATGTTACCCACCGTAATTCATGTGTACGTTTTTACCGGGGCATTTATCTTATTTGGAGCGCTTAAGTCCCGAAGCGTCTCAGGATATGCTTCGCTATTTGTATTTCTAGGAATACTTTTTTTAATCGTGTACCAACGGCCCAAAGCTGGTCAATACGAGCTCAGCGAATACTGGTTAGATACCATGCTACAGAGCAAATTTATAGAACTGGGCGGGCAAATAGCCATCTTCATGGGTTGGGCTAAAAAAACCACCTATCTTATCTCTACGCCTAACGGCAAAATGCTCTCCACCATTGCACTTAAAATGCAGATTTTCATTGCATTTGCGTACACTTATCATTATCTCAATTGGTTTAGTAAAACAAAAATAATCAACTGGCATCAGGTATCCAAAAATCGGCTATTGGTAACTTTTACCATTTGGATCGCTTCAATGGCTCTGTATGTATATGATTATAAACTAGGACTCTCCGCATTATTTTTTCTGAGTGTACTTCATGTTTTTCTTGAATTTCCGCTAAATCATCTCACCTTTGTGGGGATTTATAAAGAATTGAAAACTCGAATTACCTCTAAAAAATGAGACCTATTATTTTTATTTTACATTTCGTCTTCCTTATATCCAGCTATGGACAATTGACCGAAGATTTTAGTGACGGAAACATATTAGCCAACCCCATTTGGAGTGGTGACACTTCCAAATTTACCGTTGCCAATCAGATTTTACAATCAAACTCCAGGGTGGTATCTGATGTATTTTACATATCGACACCAAATCAAATTACGGGAGACGCCCAATGGGATTTTTGGATAAATCTGCAATTCAGCACTTCTTCTGCAAACTATACAGACGTCTTTCTGGCATCCGATTCCCAAAACTTAACCAAGACACAAAACGGACTATTTGTTAGAATTGGCAATACTAAAGATGAGGTTAGCGTGTATGAACTTCGCAATGGGGTACAAAAACTTCTTCTGGATGGTCAAGATGGTAAAACCAATAATAAGGAGATACGAATTAGAGTAACCTGCGAAGATATTTTGCTGCAACTATGGGTGGATTACGACGGGGGGACTTTATTCCAAAATGAAGGTTCTACCAATACCTACCGAACAGGCGCAGGTTATTTTGGGATACTGGTGAAACAAAGTACAGCAAGTTTTCATCAGAAGCACTTTGTAGACGACATATATGCTGGACCATTGATTAAGGACACTCTTGTAGCGCAAGTTACGCAGGTGGATTTAAGCGCTGATGATCAAGTACAAGTTACATTTGATGATGTAATCGTCAATACGGAATTAACGAAGTACACACTCTCCAATGGATACGGATCTCCTGACAATGTAACCTCAGATTTAAACAGCAATAAAGTGCTCTTATCTTTTAGTGCACCCATCGCAAATGGAACGTATACGCTCCGTATACAAGAACTTCTAGACATTAAAGGGAATAGAGGAGACACCACCGTTGCTTTCACTGTAATCAAAGCGATAAAGCCTAAAAGCGGAGATCTACTGCTTACCGAAATTTTTGCAGATCCAACACCTTCTTTTGGATTGCCCGAGGAAGAGTATATTGAGCTTTACAATAACACTACACAGGCATTAGATATAGAGAATTGCACATTTAGCGACGGCGGAACTCCAGCACTTTTGCCTAAAACAGTTTTGATGCCCTATTCCTTTATAATTCTTACCAAAGCTGGAAATGAATCTCTATTTTCAGGTTATGGTCAAACCATAGGTTTAACAGGATTTCCTGCGCTAAACAACACAGGAGATAATTTGGAAATACGCAACAGCCAAGGCGAACTCGTAGATGCAGCAAGCTATAGTGAAGCATATTACCATAGTGACACCAAAAAGCTAGGAGGTTACGCCTTAGAGCGGATATCGTATAGCACAGCATGTGCTGACATCGATAATTGGTCAGCCAGTAAAAATACTTCTGGTGGAACTCCCGGTCAGCAAAATTCCTTGTTCGGCGCAGACCCCGACCAAGATCCACCTCAAATACAATCTCATTATTTTCTGAATACACAAGAGCTTCGTATCACCTTATCCGAAAATTTAAAGGAAAACCTTGCTAAAGACCTAGCTAACTTTGAACTAGTTGAAACCTCTGAGAATCCCATTAACATTATAACTAATTCAATAGAAAAAACACTGACATTAACTTTTGCTTCCCCTTTTGAGCTTAATACCATATACCATCTTTTAATCAAGGAGCTGGAAGACTGTAAAGGCAATACGCTACAAAACACTGTGGTTTTGGTAATTACCACGACGTCAGCCCATGAAGGAGACATCCTTATAAATGAGCTTCTTTTCAACCCGAAAGAAGATGGCGTTGATTTTATGGAATTATACAACAATAGCGATAAGTACTTGCGCCTAAGTGACCTCTTACTTGCTCGATACGACAAAGTCGAGCGAAAGGATGAAAAGCAAATGACCTACTTGGATTACATCTTGCATCCACATCATTTTCTGGCTTTAACTAAGGATACCGTAACGTTAAAATCCCAGTATAACACGCAACACATACTACAAATAGCCTCATTACCGCCTATGAATAATGATGCCGGAATCGTGTTACTTTTGGATCAAAACGGGATAATCTTAGATTCAGTTCCTTATGCCGAAACGCAACATTTTGAACTCCTAAGTGATGTTAGTGGGGTGAGTTTGGAGCGTACCAATTATTCAGGCAAAAGTTATAATCCAATGAACTGGCACTCTGCGAGTACGAGTGCTGGCTATGCAACGCCCGGTTTTCAAAATTCACAGTTTCTGGACCTATCTAAACAAAACAATTCCTACACATTCGTGAGTAAAACCTTTTCTCCTGACGGTGATGGGTATGAAGATTTGTTGGCATTGCACTATCAAAATGAGGAGAACGGATACACGGCTAATGGATACGTTTTTGACCTAGCAGGCACTTATATTCATCAACCTATAAACATGAAAATACTAGGAACTGACGGCCTTTTATCTTGGAACGGTATACTAAGTAATGGTACTAAAATCCCAGTAGGCAATTACGTACTCTTACTAGAGACCTTCAATCTCAATGGGAAAGTTGATAAAAAGAAACTAGCCTTTAGTGTAGTAGGCTTGTTTTAAAAGAAATGCCTTTTAACCCTTAAAATAAATGCGCTAGCAAGGCATCATCCACGCCATTTGCAAGCGTTATTTTTAGCATATCGTTGCGTTCCATTTCTCTTTTTATAGCAAATTGAGCATTTTTATTTCTTGCCCAACTTCTTCTGGCTATGCCATTATTTACATCATAAAGCAACATGTTTTTTAGGCGAGCATCCGCTTCGGGTGAACCGTCTAAAAATAATCCGAAACCACCGTTTACGACTTCACCCCAACCAACGCCACCGCCGTTGTGTATGCTAACCCAAGTTGCACCTCTAAAACTATCGCCTATCACGTTATGAATGGCCATATCAGCGGTAAACTTACTCCCATCGTAAATATTGCTCGTTTCGCGATACGGAGAATCTGTACCACTCACATCGTGATGATCACGACCTAAGATTATTCCTTCGGATAGTTCGCCACTAGCAATAGCCGCATTAAATGCTTCGGCTATTTTTATTCTACCTTCACTATCTGCATACAGAATTCTGGCTTGTGACCCAACCACCATTTGGTTTTTTTCAGCTTCTTCTATCCACTTAATATTATCCTCCATTTGCTGCTGAATTTCTTTAGGAGCGGTAGCTTGTATCTCTCGTAACACCTTCGCAGCTATCTGATCTGTCTTCCTTAAATCTTCAGTGTTTCCACTGGCGCAAACCCATCTAAATGGACCAAAACCATAATCAAAACACATGGGTCCAAGTATGTCTTGAACGTAGCTAGGGTATTTAAAATCAATCCCGTTCTCGGCCATAATATCGGCCCCTGCCCTGCTACTTTCTAACAAAAATGCATTTCCATAATCAAAGAAATAGGTGCCTTTTGCTGTATGAAGATCTACCGCGGCAGCATGTCTTCTTAGTGATTTATATACCTCATCTTTAAACTTTTCTGGCTCATTGGCCATCATTTCATTACTTTGCTCATAGCTCAAATCTGCGGGGTAATACCCTCCAGCAAACGGATTATGCAGTGAGGTTTGATCACTACCCAGGTGTATATAAATTCCTTTTTCGGCAAAGGTTTCCCATATATCTATAACATTACCTACATAAGCTATCGAAACCACTTCTTTAGCTGCTTGCGCTTTTAAAATACGGACCACCAAGTCATCCATAGAACTTATGAGCTCGTCCACCCAACCTTGAGCATGTCTTTTGTGTGCGGCATCAGTATTTACCTCTGCGCATAGGGTTATACATCCTGCAATATTTCCTGCTTTAGGTTGAGCGCCACTCATACCTCCAAGACCTGCAGTTAGGAATATTTTGCCGGCGGGTGTTTCTCCTTCTTTTAGTTTCATGCGGAAAGCATTCATCACTGTAATGGTGGTGCCGTGCACTATACCTTGAGGACCAATATACATAAAACTTCCTGCAGTCATTTGACCGTATTGGGTTACGCCAAGCGCATTATATTTTTCCCAATCGTCTGGTTTAGAGTAGTTGGGGATCATCATTCCGTTGGTTACCACGACCCTAGGAGCATCTTTGCTACTTGGGAAAAGTCCCATAGGATGACCGCTATACATGTGCAGCGTTTGTTCCTCGGTCATCTCACTTAAGTACTTCATGGTCAATAGGTATTGTGCCCAATTCTGAAACACAGCACCATTGCCACCATAGGTTATTAATTCATATGGATGTTGTGCAACGGCAGGATCTAAGTTATTTTGAATCATCAACATAATACCTGCTGCTTGCTGACATTGTGCAGGATACTCCTTAATAGAACGAGCATACATTTTATAGGTTGGCTTAAACCTATACATGTAGATTCTGCCGTATTCAATTAGCTCATTTGCAAATTCTACAGCTAATTCTGCGTGCCATTCTGATGGGAAGTAACGAAGTGCGTTGCGTATCGCTAACTTCTTTTCTTCTATGCTCAGGATATCCTTGCGTTTAGGAGCGCGATTCGCACTGGCCATTTCAGGGTTATACGTAAGATCAGGAAGTTGAGCGGGTATCCCTTGAGAAATTAATTTTTTAAAATCTAATTGCGATTCTGTCATTGTACGCAAAGGTGCTTAATGCTTTTAGATAAAACAAAAATTGCTTCGTTCTGTTCTCGACATCTGTACCTAATCAATCCTATCATTCATTCTTTCCTCCAATATCACCAACCCTTTGTCGAGTTAGCCCAATCACAAGACTATAAACCTTATTTTTGCTTGCTCATGGAAATAATTCAAGTTAAGGAAGTATCAAAGTTTTATGCGAACCATACTGCCCTAAATAACGTTTCTTTTGACGTTCCCAAGGGCAAAATTTTTGGTTTACTTGGCCCTAACGGGGCAGGAAAAACATCCCTCATTCGTATCATTAATCAAATAACAGCGCCAGACCAAGGAGAAATCATATTTAATGGTCAACCCCTTACCAAAGAACATATAAAGCAAATAGGCTACTTGCCAGAAGAGCGCGGTTTATACAAAAAAATGAGTGTTTATGATCAACTCATGTACTTTGCCCGATTACGAGGAATGAACCGTACCGATGCACACCAGAGAATAAACAATTGGCTCGAAAAATTTGAAGCTACGACTTGGAAAAAGAAAAAAATAGAAGAATTGAGTAAAGGGATGCAACAGAAAATTCAGTTCATTGTAACGGTCATGCATAATCCTGATTTTATTATTTTAGATGAACCTTTTACAGGATTTGACCCCAAAAACACGCAAATTATCAAAGATGAAATCATGAATCTAAAAGCCAATGGCGCTAGTATCATGCTCAGCACCCATCGTATGGAAAACGTAGAAGCCATTTGCGATAACGTAGTATTGCTTAATAAGGCTAAAGTGGTAACCCAGGGCAGTGTAATGGATGTACGGAACAGCTTAAAAGACAACACCTTTTCACTCACCTACACTGGCCAGCTTGATCCTACCAAAATTGCAAATATCGAGGTGAAAAATCTAGCGCAACGTCAGACTGACACCACATTATTGTTCAGTTATAAAGGTAACCCAGATATTCAACTTTTCAATGACCCGAGTATTAACATTACCGAATACCGAGAAGTAATTCCGAGCATGCAAGATGTATTTTTAACCTTAACAGATAACAGTAGCGATGAATAACATAGGAATAGTAACTTCAAGAGAATACTTGACTCGTGTAAAAAAGAAGAGTTTTATACTCATGACCCTGCTTACACCGTTGCTGATAGCCGTATTTTACGGTATTATCATCTGGGTAAACATAGGACAAAGCGGAAGCGTGGAGCAGCAAAACATCGTATTAGTAGACCAATCTGGAGTGTTTAGCGAACGTATAGTGTCACCTGACAATATTCGTTTCATACCTCAAAAATCATTTAGCATAGACGAACTTATTTATACCGATAGTATAGATGCTGTAATTACAGTGGCCAAAAACTACACTATCGATCAGCCCCTTACCTTAAAATATAAAAGTATGGGTAGCTTAAGCGTAAATAGCAATGCCAGCATAAAAGACGCATTTGGCACCGTAATTAGAGACCAAAAACTAAGTACCATGGGGATAGAACAAGTCGCTATCGACAGCCTCAGAAGTTCTGTAGAGATAAGCCAAGTAAAAGTAGATGAGAACGGCAATACTAAAACGAGTAATGCTATGATTAATTCGGGAGTAGGTATGATACTCAGTATGATGATTTACTTCTTTATTTTTCTGTATGGCGTACAGGTAATGAAAGGTGTGATTGAAGAAAAGACGAACAGAATAGTAGAACTTATTGTAAGTACGGTAAAACCGTTTCAGCTTATGATGGGCAAAGTTATTGGTATCGCACTAGTAGGCCTTACTCAACTTACCATTTGGATTGTGCTAAGCGGTATACTTATGACCATCATTGGAGTGATTGTAGGGATCAATTTCATGGATATCAACGAACTAAAAAATGCAGCCCAAAATCCTGATTTATCTCGGATGAAACTAGAAGATTTAGAATTGCTTACCGCACTTCAATCATTGCCGTTTGCCAAACTATTTGTAAGTTTTCTATTTTATTTTGTTGGTGGTTACTTATTTTACGGAGCATTATTTGCCGCCATTGGCAGTGCCGTAGATAACGAAACAGATACACAACAATTTATGCTTCCCATTACCATGCCTTTGGTATTTTCAATTGCCATTTCTTTTTCACTTATATCTGGCGATCCGCATGGCACTCTAGCTACTTGGATGAGTATGATTCCACTTACCTCCCCGATTGTAATGATGGTGCGTATACCATTTGAACCAGATCTCTGGCAAGTTCTTTTATCTATGACAATTCTAGTGGTTTCCATTATAGGCGTAACATGGATGGCTGGCAAAATATACCGAACAGGAATTCTTATGTATGGTAAAAAACCAACATATAAGGAACTTGCAAAGTGGTTATTCTATAAAAATTAAGTATTTTAGCGGGTATAATGAGATACACCATAATTGCCTTCCTCCTACTGTCTGTAGGGAGTATTGCTCAAACAGACAGTATTTCATATTTCGATAATCACGCCAATGATATTCGAACGATTGCGTATAGCCCTGATGCTAAATTTATTGTGTCGGCGGGGTGGGATGAAACCATTGTAATTCAGCGCAATGATTCTGCTTCAGAAGTGGCACAAGTACTCATGGACTTTAGAGGTGCAATAAATAGCATTGCGTTTAGCCGTGACGGCACCTATATGATAGCTGGCGGTCAAGATGGAGAATTAAAAAAATATGCGTTTTATTCCGATTACTTTGAAGCTGCCTATTTTGACACTACGTTCTCAATCAATAATGCAGCCATCAGCAAAGTGCTATATGGACCAGGAATGAGGTCTATTTACAGCGCAGATAAGCGTGGTAAATTTATGGCGTATGATCTTGCTAAAGATAAAGCTACGCCCATAAATACAAGTGCGGGTGTAACAGCTGCCGCAATATCTATGGATCAAATGAGTATTTTTTTGGCTTCAGAAGGCAGCTCCATCATCAGTCAATACGACATCTTTGGGAAGGTAAAAAAGACCTTTACCGGCCATACCAATGATATTACAGACTTGATAACCACGGTAGATCGCAACTATTTAATATCTAGCTCCAAGGATAAAACAATTCGCATTTGGAATATTGCCACAGGTAAAGAAGAAATTAAGTTTGAAGATCATACCTGGGCTATTACCGATATTGACATGGATCCATTCGGAACATACTTAGTAAGCGGAGGTCTTGACGGTTTGGTGCATTTATATGACTTAAAAACACGCAAATTGATTCGCACCCAAGAGTTTAGTGGATACAAAGTAAATGCCGTGGCTATTTCTCCTGATTACACTAGCATCGTAGCTGCAGCACAAAAGACAGGCGTTTCTAACCCCGCAGGATTTTTCAAAATACAAACCTCTATCCCTGCTCGTAAGATAATCTTACCACCACCGTACACCGTACAAAAAAAGAAAGAGACTAAAAACCCCACTAAAAATAGTACAACGGGCACAGGCGACACAACAAATAAGACGCCTGTAAAGCAAGCCACCCCTACCCCAAAAACCAATAGTAAGGTTATACAAAAAACAGATCAAGTAGAAATACGCATAGAAAATAAACAGTGAGTAACGACATTTTAAACAGCAGCAAAGCACCCGAACCAGTAGGAGCATATCCACATGCCCGTAAAGTAGGAAACCTTTTATTTCTGAGTGGTGTAGGGCCCCGCGAGCGCGGAACCAAAATAATACCTGGAGTAGAACTAGATGCCGAAGGGAATATCGTGAGTTACGATATAGAAAAGCAATGTCGCTCCGTGTTCAACAATATCAAAAATATTCTGGAAGACTCCGGAAGCAGCTGGGCCAACATCGTAGACGTAACGGTTTTCTTAACAAATATGAAAGATGATTTTAAAACGTACAATCGCTTGTATGCTGAATATTTTAAAGATAATCAGCCATGCCGGACCACGCTAGAAATAAATTGCTTGCCTACACCTATTGCCATTGAGCTCAAGGTGATTGCAACGATATAGAACTCTACTAAACTAAGAATTACCTTAGAGCATAGCAGCATCTATCGCTTTTCGGGTGGCCTCGTTTACAGGTACTACGGGAAGTCTAAAATGATTACCACAGACACCTAATTTTTCAAGAGCATACTTCACACCTCCAGGGTTTCCGTCCATAAATATAGCTTTCATCATAGGCAATAGCTTATAATGAAGATGGCGAGCATTTTTAAAATCCCCATCTAATGCATAGTTTACCATTTGGCTAAACTCACGCGGATAGAGATTTCCAATTACGGAGATAACTCCTTGCATGCCTGCCGCAATATAACTTAGGGTATAATTGTCGTCACCGCTTATCACCCCAAAATATTCAGGTGCATCTTTCATTACATCCATGCATACATCAAAACTCCCACTTGCTTCTTTGGTCGCAACAATATTAGGCAGTTGTGCTATACGTAAGGTGGTTTCTGCGCTTATCAAAGAACCTGTTCTGCCAGGCACATTGTACATAATTACCGGCAGAGGGGTAGCGTCATTTATGGCTTTAAAGTGCTGATAAATACCCTCTTGGCTTGGTTTGTTATAATACGGGCTCACGCTAAGTATACCATCTACCCCATCTAGGTTTTCGGTAGTAAGACGCGATACCACAGCCTCGGTGCTATTGCCCCCAATACCAAAAACAATGGGTCTTCTGCCTGCATTTACCTCCTTTACTTTTTGAAGTATTTGCTGTTGTTCTTCCCCACTAATGGTTGGGTTTTCGCCTGTTGTTCCCATCACCACTAGGTAGCTTACACCGCCGTCTATAAGATGGTTTGTTAGTCTTTCTAAACTTTCAAAATCTATGCGTTGTGGCGAACCGTCTGCATGAAAAGGGGTAATCATGGCTACACCCAAGCCTTTGAATTTGTTCATATTATTTAAGGTATTTTTGGATACTGGCAAAAAGATCGTCCGTACTGGTTACGTCACTTTTTACCATAAAATCGTGTGCAAAATTATACTGATCGAAGTGTTTCCCCATGCGCGTTCTTGCTTTCGAAAACGTAGAAATAGCTTGCAGGGGAATGCTGCCTACGGTATCTAAATTCAACAGGAAATCAAACTCTTGATTGGTGAATACGGACACTAGCTCTTGTTTGGGAATCTTCCAAAAATCAAGATCCTTCTGATTAAAATAAAGGGTTTTGGCATCTGAAACTAAGTTGTTTGACTCTTTCTCATTATAGAAACCTAGAGACATTACATTTTTACCCAATGACTCAAAGTAGTGAACGATGGCATTTAACGACTGGATTTCGGTGCTTTTTACATCGTACACAATTCCTATCTCTCTTGCATTACCCAGTGAATGCAGTCTTTCGGGCTTTGTGATTTGCTTGTATTTTACAAGCATACGGAGTGCTATTATTTCTCTAAAATTTGCCAACAGAGCAAAGGTAGCTATTTTAGATTCTGTTTTATTTTAGGGATTAAAAAAGGTTGCACTAGCGTATCGTTTTTGATGTACTCCACTGTCTTCTATTGCTCTACTCTCTAATCATATCTGCAAAATCATCCTCGCTTATCATTTTCACTCCCAGTTTTTCTGCTTTTTCCTTTTTGGCAGGCCCCATGCTATCGCCTACTATCACAAAATTCGTTGCTTTTGAAATCGCACTTACATTTATTCCTCCATTATCTTCAATGCATTTTTTTAGTTCCTCACGACTAAACCGCGTAAACACACCGCTCACCACAATTTTGGCTCCGTTTAACACATTGCTAGCCAGCTGTTTTTCGACCACTTCAAACACCAGTCCCGCATTTTTAAGCAATTCTATTTCCTCTCTATTTTCAGTGATCGTAAAATAGTCTATCACACTTTTTGCAATGACACCGCCAATTTCGCTCACGGCATTTAAGGTTTCAAAATCCGCTGCCATCACGGCGTCCATTGTTTTAAAATGAAATGCTAATTTTTTGGCTACCGTTTCCCCTACAAAGCGTATTCCTAATCCAAACAGCACTTTTTCAAACGGTTGACTTTTTGATAATGCTATACCGGTTAAAATATTTTCTACGGTCTTCTCTTGAAAGCTAATTATTCTCTCATCTCCCGTTGCTTCATTTACGATAGCCTTACTTAATCCTAGGATTTGCTCTTTGTCTAACTGGTATAAATCAGCTACCCTACGTACCAATCCCGCTTGATAAAGCACATCTATTTTTCCCTCACCCAAGCTATCTACATCCATAGCCTTTCGGCCTATAAAATGCTCTATTCTACCTTTTATTTGCGGTGGGCAGCCCAGCATGTTAGGGCATCTGTAAGCGGCTTCACCTTCTTCTCTTACCAATGCCGTGCTACATTCTGGGCATATACTTGCAAAATGGGTTGGCACACTTTCATCACTACGATTGCTCGTATCTACTTCTACTATTTTTGGTATTATTTCACCTCCCTTTTCTACAAAAACGGTATCGCCCACACGAACATCCAGTTGAGCTATAAAATCGGCATTATGCAAACTGGCTCTTTTTACGGTAGTGCCCAGCAGCTGCATAGGTTCTAGGTTGGCTACGGGTGTTACCGCTCCCGTTCTGCCTACTTGATAGCTTATACTGAGTAGTTTACTTTCTGCACGCTCAGTTTCAAACTTGTAACTCATCGCCCAACGCGGAAACTTACTGGTAAAACCCATTTCTTGCTGTTGCAAGCGGCTGTTCACTTTTATGACCACCCCGTCTATCTCAAAACTGAGCTTTTTACGTGCACTTTCCCAATGCTCAATAAACGTCCACACCTCTTCTATGCTGTTGCACAATTGAGTAGCATCGTTTATAGGCAGCCCATACTCTCGCATACGCTGCAAGCTATCCCAGTGGTCTAGCTCTTCTTTACCGTGCTCTGCCAGCTGATACAAAAATCCATCTAACGGCCGCTTGGCAACCTCGGCACTGTCTTGCTGCTTGATAGTTCCCGCGGCGGTATTGCGTGGGTTTTTATAGATTTCTTCGCCATTTTTGGCACGTTCCTCGTTTAACCTTTCAAAGGCTGCTTTATGCATAAATATCTCGCCACGTACTTCTAGATGGGCCGGATAGTTTCCTTTTAACTGGTGCGGTATACTTCGTATGGTTTTCACATTGGCGGTTACATCATCGCCTTGTGTGCCATCGCCACGGGTAATTGCTTGACTTAGTTTTCCGTCGGTATAGCGAAGTGCTATCGCAAAACCATCAAACTTGAGTTCTGCCGTATATTGATAGGCAATACCGCCTATCAGTTTAGCTACTCGGGTATCAAAATCGAGCAATTCTTCTTTGTTATAGGTATTGCCCAAGCTTAGCATTCGCGCGCTATGGGGTACAGTATTAAAATTTTTGGTGATATCACCACCTACTTGTTGTGTAGGGCTATTGGGATCTGCAAATTGAGGAAACGCATCTTCCAGTTTTTCCAGTTCTTTAAGCTTCATATCAAACTCGCGATCTGATACGCTAGGATTAGCTAATACATAGTAGTTGTAATTATGCTTTTTGAGCTCTGCGGTTAGTTCTTGTATTTTAGCTTGGGTACTCACTTTGGCGAAGGTACAATTTCACGTAGAACATTGCACCTAGATTACCCGCAAGATATGATCAGAAAAACCACATTTGTGTTTTTAGGTACTTCTATTTTAAAACGTGAGCCTTTCAGGTATAAATAGCTAGGGAGATGGCAAACCAAGACAACTTGTTTAATTCATTTCAATTTTAACATTGTCATGCTACATTTGTAAAACCAAATGAAACAAATACTGTCGGCTCTCTTGTTGCTTCTACCCTTTTTATCCCGTGCGCAAAGTCCGCTCACTTCAGGTTTTTTTAATTACCATCTAACGGACCGTTATGAGATCTTGAGTGACAGTATGACTACCGATTTTTTTACGGGGATAAAACCCTACCGCAGGGACTACGTGGCAGCATTTGCGTCTAAGCTTAGCGTTAGTCAAAAGGTCGATTCCTTTAACCAAAATTATCTGTTACTTGACAATATCATCTTTGCAAACAACTCCAAACAATATAGTCAGAAATCTATTCTACGCCATTTTTACCCTAATCAGCGTGCCTTATTTTATGTAAATGAAGATCGATTTAAACTGGTAATGAATCCTGTACTTGGGTTTGCTAGTGGTAAAGATACGCATGATAGTACATCTCTATACCGCAACAGCAGAGGTTTTGAGCTATTTGGTAACCTAGGACAAAAGGTAGGATTTTACAGTTATGCAGTTGAGAATCAGACTAGATTCCCTTCCTTCTTATCTGAAAAATACGAAAGCAATGGCACCGTAACGGGTGCTACTCAAGCTAAAGATTATACGAACGGAGCTAAAGATTTTTTTAATGTTGCCGGCCATATAACGGCATCGCCCATCCAAGAAATAACTGTTCAATTTGGCCACGATAAGAACTTTATTGGCAATGGTTACCGATCACTGATACTTGCTGACCAAGCCGCACCCAACACTTTTTTAAAAATAAACACCAAAGTATGGAAAATCAACTACATGAATCTGTACTCTATACATACGGACAATCAAGGATTTATAGCAGATTCTGTCACCCAACGTAAATTTTCTGCCTTACATCATTTAAGCATTAATCTGAGTAAAAACATAACCTTTGGATTATTTGAAAATATTATTTTTGATAGGCAAGACCCTAGAGAATCTGGAAAATTCGAGATTGATTATCTTAATCCCCTTATTTTTTATAGAGCACTGGAACAAGGCTTAAATAGTACTGATAATAGTATTTTGGGAGCCGATATAAAATGGAATTTCTTAACTAAATTTTCATTTTACGGGCAACTTATTTTTGATGAATTTAGAAAAAAAGAATTTTTAGCCAGCAACCATGCTTGGGTTAATAAATGGGGCTATCAAGCAGGCTTAAAATATATTAACGTGGCTAATATTAGCAACTTAGATATGCAAGTTGAGGTTAATCAAGTACGACCTTTTGTCTATCAACATTTAGTCAGATCACAAAACTGGATACATTACAATCAGTCATTAGCCCATCCCTTAGGGGCCAATTTTCGAGAACTCATTGTCGTTTTGAGATATCAGCCTATTTCAAGACTTAACCTTAACGCAACCTATTCGCATTCAAAACAGGGGCTAGACTCCAGCAAAACATCTACCAATTTTGGGGGAGATGTCACTCGGAGTTATATTATCCCACCTGACGGGCCAGTGGTGCCAATGTTTCAGGGGGTGGTTAATCAAATTTCTGCAATCTCGCTTAATGCTAGTTATATGCTATGGCACAATCTATTTTTAGATGCAGGAGTATTTTCCCGTACACAAACAAATAGTATGTTACCTACCAAGCAAAGCACTATATACCGTCTTGGTCTTCGCTTAAATCTTGCACAACAAGACTTCAGAAATTAAAGAAATCACTTTCTACGTATTAGCTATATCCTTATCCACTTCAGCTTTCTTACATACATACAATAACTCTTCTGTTTTTTTATTTTTAAAACAAACTCCCATAGGTTGTTGTTCTAATGTATTATTAATGAGTAAATTACCAGCTAAACACCGGTTTTTAGATTTTTCAGATTACGGCAGAACCTCGGCTCGTTGGATCGCCCATTCGCTTAAGAATACGTTTATTACGCCTATTCACATTACCCTTCTTTTTGGGATAGTTGGAGTGATAGCGTGCGGTTTTATACTCAGCAATCAGTACTACCTCGCTGGCATTTTTTTGATTCTCAAGTCTATTTTAGATGCTGCCGATGGAGAACTAGCAAGGGTAAAGAAAACACCTTCCTATACAGGAAGATACCTCGATTCTATTTTTGACATTTTGTTAAATACAATGATTGTCCTGAGTATATGCTATGTTACCCAAGGCTCTATTATTATGGCTGTACTCGCTTTTGTAGGCATCCAACTTCAAGGCACACTTTACAATTATTACTACGTCATTTTGCGAAATGACTTTGACGGCGATAATACCAGTCGTATCAACGAAAAAAATGCCCCTATAGCTTTCTCAGGCGAAAAGCAAAAACACGTCAACTTGCTCTATAAAATATTCAATATATTGTATAGAGGATTTGATCAAGCCATTTATCATGCAGATCGGCAAGCTCCAAAAAATCAGAACTTCCCGAATTGGTTTATGTCTTGCATTTCTCTACTGGGTTTAGGATCTCAAATGCTATTAATGGCGGTAATGCTTTCAGTAGGATTACTTAATTACGTTCTTCCCTTTTTTATAGGATACACTGCGCTAGTACCTGTTTTTATATTACTTCGCAGGTATATCAACAGGTAGAATAAACGTAAAAAGAACCGCATTAACGTACGTTATCTTTATAACCAGTCTGTCATTATTGGTTACTTTAGGCTCATTTGAGTCTGACAGTTAAATTTTTCTTGTATCTTAGCCCTTCAATACACTTTACGACCAATGATCATTGATAAAATAGAAAACGCTTCCTTGTACTCAGGTATTAATCCCAGATTTGCTATGGCTTTTGACTATCTTAAAAACACGGATTTGATAAATGTCCCATCAGGTAAATATGAGCTAGACGGAGACCTTATTTTTGCATTAGTGCAAGAGTATGACACCAAAAGTGAGGAAGAGGCTCTGATGGAAAGTCATTTTAAATACATTGACATTCAATACATTATAGAGGGTAAAGAGTTAATGGGTTTGGTTACCAAAACAGACCACGTTGCTACCTTAGTTGATCTTGAAAAAGATTATGCCAACTATGATGAAGAAAATTACTCTTTCATGCTTTTTGAAGAAAGCATGTTTGGCGTGTATTTCCCGGATGACATTCACTTACCTTGTATACAATTAGACGAACCCGCACATGTTAAAAAAGTCGTGATCAAAATAAAAATATGAAACTATATACGCTCATAGCTTTCGCTTTTTTACTAAGTTCTGCCACTATCAAAACAAGTACTCCGGTTAGAACATCGGTAAACTACGATCAGCTTAAAGAAATTATAGAAAAACACGACGACAAATTATATGTGGTTAATTTCTGGGCTACTTGGTGTAGACCTTGCGTTGAAGAACTCCCTCATTTTTTGGAAGTAAGCAGATCGTATGACAAGCAAGCTCCATTTCAAATGATTCTAGTATCTCTGGATAAAGCCGAACTTCTCGAAACTGAAGTAGCTAAAGTGATTACGAAACTCCACATAGATAATGACGTTTATATCTTAGATGATAATAAGCGAATGAACTATTGGATACCTGCAATTGATTCAACCTGGAGCGGCGCTATTCCTGCAACTGTATTTTATAAAAATGGACAAAAACTGCACTTTACAGAAGGTCAGCTAACTAAAGAAGAATTAAACACCATCATAAAAAAACATTTATAATCACATGAAAAACATAACCCTACTATTTATCGCCATTACAGCACTCACGCTTTCAGCCTTCAAGCTAGTCGACTCTAAATCTAAACCAACCGAGGACATTGCGCCTAAAGGGTATGCCATTGGTGATGAAGCATCTGATTTTAGCCTAAAGAATATAGATGACAAAATGGTGAGCTTAGCCAACTACCCAAATGCCAAAGGATTTATAGTCACTTTTACGTGCAATCATTGTCCATACGCCGTTGCGTATGAGCAACGTATTATGAATCTAGATGCCAAATACGCTTCTCTTGGATACCCTGTAATTGCCATAAGCCCCAATGACCCAGCCTTAGTACCTGAAGACGGAATGGATGAAATGAAAAAATTGGCTTCTAGCAAAGGATATACTTTCCCCTATTTACTAGATGAAAAGCAGAATGTATATCCGCTATTTGGCGCTACTAAAACGCCACATATTTTTATTTTACATAGAGAAAATGGCAAAAACATCGTAAAGTATATTGGTGCTATTGATAATAACTATGCCAATCCGGATGATGTAACTGAAAGGTATGTAGAAGACGCCGTAGACGCTCTAATTGCTGGAACAGAAATTAAGTTAACCAGCACAAAAGCAATAGGCTGCAGCATTAAAGACAGTCGTAAGAAAAAATAAGATGACTAATTTTTTAAAAACCCTGTTTATTTTTTCCTTTTTAATACTTGGTTGTCAAGCTGAAGAACAAATTTTTGTCCATACTATTACTGATATTTCGGGGCTACCAAACACCGCTACGATTTCGTACTCTTCTGATTTTTTAGGCGTTGGTTCCACTGGAGGTATCGAAGCGCTGGCAAATGCCGATGATTTTGTATCTCAACCTTTAGCCAAAGGAGATCTGACGATTAATAAAGTAGACCGAGGGAATTACACAATAACTGTTCAGGACAACAATGGTCAAACCTCATTTACAAACATCCCAGAAAAATACCTTAATCTAAATGCTACGTTAGAGTTAACGCGCAATATTTTTCAACCTTATTTTCCTGCAGAATGGCAAGCGATAAATGGGACCATGTACACTAGCCTTAGAATAAAGAGTAACCAAGATGAAGGGGTGTTCTATATAAAGACTGTCTATACGGGTACCAATAAAGAGATAGGCAAGTATTCGGAAGATTTTTAAAGGACTTCTTCGATCTTTATTAGCCTAAATATTTTAGGAATAGGCTGAGCAAAAAATCCATTAACGATGCGCTTTATGTCATTGTTATTTTTAAACGGCTTAATGCAATCGTGTAAGTCTTCTTGACTTATACTTAGATCCTCAGCTATAAACCCAAAACCCGTATAATCACCATCTACTAAACGTACGACACTCTTTTCCTCTCTAGTTCTTCCTGGTCCCACTATATACACATTGCGCTTATTTTCCGTTGCTTGAGTGGCAGCCATAACCTTTTGATTGTATTGTTCTAGTGTCTCTGTGCCACTGCATAATGCACATGCACTTCCCAAATAACAGGCCTCTTTGGTTCGTTCTAATCCTGTATACTTAGGGCACAGTTTTGTATTCTCAACGAGTTTATACAAATGGTCTTTAGCCATCACCATTGAACTGAAACTTTGTATGCTATTCTTGGCAAATTTTTGTAAAAAAACATCTACACGAAGCACCCCATCTTGCCCTTCATAATAACACACATGGTAGTCGTTAGACTTATGTTTTTGCGCTTTATTATATGGCGGGTAATGTTTCTTAATCTCATCACTTTCGAGCAATAGTGCCACTAGTTCATTACCTGTTTCTTGGTAACTCACATGATATATTTTTCTAAGGAGCTCTGCTTTCTTACGCGAGCTTTCTGTAAAATGAGTTGAAATACGCTTTTTTATTTCTTTAGCCTTACCTACATAAAGAATCTTCAAATCTTCGTCTAATAAGTAGTAGACACCAGCTGTTTCAGGCAATTTTTCAAATTCTTCTTTTGGCAAATTGGGCGGCAAGGAGGCTTCCCCACTTAGTTGATTAAGTGAAAGAAAAATAAAATCCTCTTTATCCTGGGTGATAATATGATGAAATAGTTCTACAGTTGCCTTAGCATCTCCCATGGCTCTGTGCCTACTGTGATTTTCGATACCTAGATTAGCACACAGTTTTCCTAATGAATAAGATGCATACCCGGGCAATACCGTTCTCGCTAATCTTACCGTACATAGTTTCTTCTTGTTAAATGTGTATCCTAAATCTTCAAAGTGGTTCTTGATAATACCATAATCGAAAGTTACATTGTGGGCTACAAAAATGGTGTTGTCTAAAAAGGCTGCTAAATCATCTGCAATGTCTTCAAACAAAGGTGCTCTCTGAACCATTGCATTGGTTATCCCGGTGAGTAATGTTATGGACTTAGGTATGAATATTTCTGGGTTTATCAGGGTTTCATAACTATCTAGAATCTGCAACCCATCCGTTTTTACCGCAGCAATTTCGGTAATCCGATTGCCATGAGATCCCCCGGTAGTTTCTATGTCTATTACCGTATAAATCATTCCCCGAAATAGTTATTCATTGATGTGCTAATAGATACTTTCTATGATACGATCTGCTGACACTCCTTCTGCTTCCGCCTTGTAATTACGAACCATTCTATGACGCAGAACCTGTTTAGCAACCGCTTGCACATCTTCTATATCTGGCGAATATTTACCATTAATCAAAGCATTTGCCTTAGCGCCAATTATAAGATATTGAGAGGCTCTCGGTCCTGCTCCATATTCAATATAGTCATTTACCATAGGAGAGGCTAGACTTCTGCCTGCTCTTGTTTTAGCAACTAGATTCACCGCATATTCATACACATTATCGGACACTGGCACTTTTCGTACCAGATTCTGAAAACCGATTATCTCGTCTTGAGAAACAATCTTATTTACGTTTAGGGACTGTGAGCTAGTAGTTGCCTTTACAATGCTTATTTCCTCCTCAAAAGTAGGATAGTCTAATATCATATTGAACATAAAACGGTCCAACTGTGCTTCTGGAAGCGGATACGTTCCTTCTTGCTCAATAGGATTTTGTGTAGCTAATACAAAGAAGGGTTTTGGCAAACGATACTCTGTTCCCGATACCGTAACGGTTTTTTCTTGCATGGCTTCAAGCAAGGCTGCTTGCGTTTTAGGAGGTGTACGATTTATCTCATCAGCCAAAATAATATTAGCAAACACTGGACCTTTGTTAAACTTAAAGTTACGACTGTCATCCAATATTTCAGAGCCTACTATGTCGCTTGGCATAAGGTCAGGCGTAAATTGAATACGGTTAAAACTCATATCCAACGCCTCACTAATGGTCTTTACCAGCAAGGTTTTAGCCAACCCTGGTACGCCAATAAGTAGCGCATGCCCGTCACTAATAATGCTCGTAATTACTCCATTAATAACATCATGTTGCCCAATAATAACCTTACCTATTTCGGCTTTGAGCTCTTGTATCTTTAGTGCTAGAGCATCTGCTGCTTTTTTATCGTCCGAAAAATCTATCATGTTATTTATCAAGTCCTTTCCAACCTGCTAATTCTTGACACAGAACGTATTTATTGTCTATCCAAATGTAAACCCCCTTTTTATAGTCGGCAACCCAGTTTTCGATGGCTTCAGCTTGTTTTTGTTCCGTTGCTAAGGTCTGTACTTTTTGATAATCATCTTTTAGATTAGCTTGATGCGCCGGCACTATTTTACGTAAGTAGTAAAACTTGTATCCTACCGTTCCATCAACATCCAAAAATTGTTCAGGTGTTGAAAATTCACCTTCTTGCATTTGCTCCATTTTAGATTTTGTTTGCGGGTCTAAAGCCTCTGCAGGCACCTGTTGAGAACCCGTACTCGGATCTGCATAAAAACCGCAGTTATCTTTTGTCGCTGCATTGGTGCTAAATTCAGATGCGACTTGGCACATGGTTAATTTCTCATTTTTAACATCCGTGATTAACGAAGTCATTTTTTCCTTTAGCGAAACCAAATCACTATTTACGATCAGTGGCTTTATAAGGATATGTCTAGCATTAACCTTTTCACCTTTTCGATCTATCAGCTGTAATATGTGATACCCATATTCTGTTTCAACGATTTCCGAAACCTTTCCAGGTTCTAGCTTATAGGCGGCTCGCTCAAAAGCCCCTACCATTTGACCACGCGCAAAATAACCCAATTCGCCTCCATTGATAGCCGATCCTTTATCGTCACTATTTGACTTGGCCGCATATTCAAAAGAGTGCGTACCTTTTTCTATCTCTGCTTTTATTTTGGTAATTTGCTCCAAGGCGTATTCTTTAGCATACTGACTTGGTTTTGGTTTCATAGTAACCAACGCCAGCTCTACTTCTGTTCCAAAATCAGGTAAGCTATCCACCGGAATATTAGCAAAAAAGTTGCGTACATCTGTTGGAGACACCTTCACTGCAGTGGTAAGTCCTTGCTGTATTTGTTGAGATACAATTTGATCTTCAATTTTAGGACGCATCTGCGCTTTGTATTCCGCAATGGTTTTACCCAGATATTGTTCGAGCTTTTTTTCACCCCCAATTTGACTTGCGTAATACTGAATTCTGCGTTCCACCTCATCGTTTACTCTATCTTCAGAAGCATAAACACTGTCTACTGCCGCCTTATGCAGATATAGTTTTTGTATGATCAACTGATTTAGAATTTCACATTTAAGATCGCCTTCGTATACGTCCATATCCTTTTTGGCTTGCGCATACTCTGCTTCTAAGTCAGAACTCATAACGATATTTTCTCCTACTACTGCCACTATCTCATCTAACACTCTTATATTTTGTGCTGATACGTTAAGGCTTGCCACGAATACTATGGCTACTATTATTTGTCTCAAAATCTTTTAATCTCTTTGTTGTTATACGCTTCGTCTATCAATTTAGTTTCAATTTCTTTTACCATTTCTTGCTGACGTTTCATGATTAATAACTCCTTAATATTATTTTTTTCTAATGAAAAAGGAGACATATCGCTTCTTATCTTAAAATCAATTATCTTAATGAAATAGGTATATCCGTTATCGTTAAACCGTATATACTTATTGTTATTTAGGTAATTTTCTTGGTTATAAGTTGTAATAGGAATTTCCTTTAGAATGTCATCAAAATACACCCAATTGGTTTTATCTTCATAATAATTCCCACGTTTTTCACTTATTGCCTTTAGCTGCGCATAAGCTTCCTTATCGTCTTTTTTAAATTTAACCCAAAGCTTACTAACGCCATTGGTCTGTTCTGGGATTTTGAAGAAGTTGATCCTTAATATGTTCTGAGCCAACTCAAAATCTTCTTCATTCTCGTCGTAATATTCTTCAAGTTCTGACTCCTCAAAGCTAGTGTCTACCAATTGCATTGCGAGTTTATTGAGCACTTCAAAGGTTAGCAAGTCTGCTTTGTAGTTTTCTAGTTGCTTCTCCTTATTCTTTTCTACTTCGCTTAATACTTCTTCCGCTTGGTGCAAAAGCACCTGTTTACTCAGCCACTGGTTTATATATTCTTGCGTTATAAAAACACTATCCTCTTGACTAACAGATTCACCTATTAAATCTTTAAGGTCATCCGCATATAGTTTATTGCCATAAGCCTCCGCTAGAACATTGGTTTCTGGGGCACTACAACCTATTAGGGCTAACAGTGCGGTTACAAATGCTATATGGAATGAACTAGCCACTAATTATATAATCTTTTAACGTTTTGTTCGTAGACTTTTACAGGATATTTAGATTTTAAATTCTCTATCCAATCTCGCTCCAATTTAGTTTGATAATCTGAGGTAGCTTGTCCCATATTCTCAGAAATAGGTTTAGTGCTAGGCGCTATTATTTCTTTTATTTGAACAAATTTATTTCTATCATTCTCACTTTCTAAAGCGTAAATACCCGGAGTCCATGCTATTTTATCCAACAAAGAATTGGTTCCTTTTTCGTATTTCTTTTCTTCTACTTTAACAGCAAGTGGATCTTTGGCATTACACTTAGTCAATATTTCACTTGATGATTTTCCTTTTTTAGCCAACTTCATAGCAGTAGCCGCAGTTTTAGCATCTTTACAGCTGAATATGATAGCGTTAGCACGCTCTTTCCACATGTATTTATCACTATTAGCTGCATAATAAGCTGCCAAACCAGCACTGTCTTGTACTGCCTTGCTCCACACTTCCTTATCGGTTAATTCAAACAACAATATCCCATCTTTATACTCTTGCATAATGTATTTAAAATCATCGTATTTCCCTTCCAAGACACTTAACTCATACTCTAGGTTACTTCGTCTAACAAAGTCTGTATACAAATCTGCAACTGCATTATCTAAAGCCTTACTGCTTCGGGATTGGTTAACGACTACAAAGTCGTAAAAATCTGAATCAGTATACTTTTTCTCATTAATCGTAAACAGCACCATTCCTTTACCCGGCAGTTTCTCGTATTTCCCTTTTAACAACTCTTCAGTAAAGTTTCCTTTCACCGCGCTTAAACCTGCGAATTCTTTGAATTTATTTTCCACCTTTACACGACTTACTACTACATCTTTATTCAATTCGCTGCGGCTATCTCGCTCCACTTTGCGTCTTATAGCATCCTTCACTTCCTCGTAGGTCGCGATTTCTTTTAAATCTACTCGCTTTACGATGTGCCAACCAAATTTAGTTTGAACAGGAGCAGAATAATCTCCATTATTTTTTAGGGTATATGCAATATCTTTAAACTCGTTAGGTATGTTGGTTGTTGTTCTGTTAAACCAACTTAACTCTCCACCATTTGCATTGGTGTTAAAATCCTCTGAAAATTCTTCCACTAATTTATTCCAATCTCCACCTGCTTGCAATTTAGCATATACACCCTCAGCTCGCTGTCTGGCACTGTCTATTTGACCTTCGTTGTAATACTTAATCATCAGGTGAGCCACTTTTACATCGCCAAATGATTTACGGCGATCTTGAAGATACACTAAATGATACCCGAATTGGGTTCTGATTGGCATACTAACTTCACCCACTTTCATGGTATAAGCTGCATTTTCAAAAGGATAGATCATTTGAAAAGCTGTAAAGTAGCCCAAATTACCCTCATTTGTTTTTGCAGAGGGGTCATCCGAAAATTCCTTAGCAACCGAAGCGAAACTCTCGCCTCTACTTACTACTCTGCTTCTCATGCTCAATGCTTTTTCGTAAGCAAGCATGGTGTCTGCTGGCTTGGCATCTAAAGCACAATTTATCAATAAATGGCTCGCATTTACCTCTTCATTACTTCTTGCGTAGGCCTCTTTAATCAGCATTTCCGTAACATTCTTATCGGTAAGGTATGGCTGCGCTAATTGCGTGCGGTAACCTGCCAATTCATTTATAAAACTGGGAACTGTATCCATTTGTAAACGATAGGCCTCTTCTACTTTGAGCTTAAACTTAACGTATAAGTCCAGGTACTCTTCAATCTCCAGTTGTGAAGGCGCTGCTTTATCTCGTTTATTCTTGTTAAAAACACGCATAAACTCATCGTTGTAAACCATTTTATCTCCAAAACTAAAAACAGGAAATTGATCACTAACTTTGGTTGCGTTTACCGCTTCTAACTTAACTTGTGCACTGACTGGAGCTGCCGTAATGGTAAAAATAATTAATGCTAAAAAATAAATTGATTTTCTCATTGTTACTTGATTCTGATTACAAAATAGGTTGCGAATTTAGTAAATTATACCCTTTAGCTTGTGCCTCACGGTAAATATTCATACGTAATTTGGCAACGCTCTACAAACTTGCATATTTTTGACTTAAAATAGCCGCAAATTGACACATTTCATCGCTACTTATTCAAACGATTTTACAGCAATACCCTTAGTAGAAGCAACGGTAAAAAAGTGGGTCAACAACTCACTTTCATTTACGCTGTATTCTTCTGGAAGTACTGGAAATCCCAAGGAAATAAAACTAGATAGATCCCTGTTAGAATGGAGTGCTATGGGCACCAAAAGTGCACTAAACTTGGGCGATGATATCTCTATTTTATGCTGTTTACCTATTGAAAAAACGGGCGGATTTATGCAGCTCATTAGAGCCTTGGTCTGGGACTGTCCTATTCATTTTGTAAAACCTACCAACGACCCTAGTACCCATTTAAACAGCTCCCATTACTCGCTCACATCTCTCACTCCCACCCAGCTCGAAAATATACTTACCAAAGACTTCACACCTTCATCATCTATAACTATTCTGGTGGGTGGAGCCCCCATTTCACCAGGCTTAGAAGAAAAACTTAGCACCACAGGATTGCGTTTTATCGAGACTTATGGTATGACCGAAACCGCCAGTCATATTGCCTTGCGAGAAGTGGGAAAGGATTCTTTATTTAAAGCGCAAGACGGGGTTGTACTTTCGGTTATTGAAGATTGCTTATCCGTATCCATTCCGGAATTAGGACTAAACGTACTCACCCATGATATAGTAGAATTTACTAATCATCGGTTTAAATTATTGGGGCGCTCTGATGACGTTATCAATAGTGGAGGTGTCAAAATCCATCCCGTGCTCATAGAACCGTTAATCGCTGTTTCCTTAGCTTCTGCAGGTATTAATCGTGCTTTCTACCTTAGTAAAAAACCCAATACCGTATTTGGCGAAATTACTGTATTGGTAATAGAAGGGGAAGCTATACAAGACAGTTCGTATCTTCTAGAATTACTAAAACGTGATATCCCAGCATATATGCACCCCAAAGAGTTAGTATTTGTAGACCAGATTCAATTTACGGAAACAGGTAAGGTAATCCGAAAAAGCATCTCCTAAAGCGCCATCAAGTTAGTCATCGCACATCATCCTGAGGAAAAGTCAACGAAGAGTTTGATTTTGTATAGGTTTTATTGCTCATTATGAAGTTTTAATGCATAAAGCGGGATTGACCTATTTTTCTAACTTTGCAACGTGGGAAAAGTGGGTAAACTTCAGAAATTTGCGGAGGTAACATCGTTTGATAATTGTTTTGAATATAGCAAAGCAATGAAAGGAAAATGGAAGACAGATTACTTTAAAAATGACAATCCTATCACTGTGGAATTAGCGTGTGGGAAAGGGGAATATACCGTGGGTTTAGCCGAACGTTTTCCGGATAGAAATTTTATTGGGATAGATGTTAAAGGAAATCGAATTTGGAAAGGTGCTCAGTACGCTATAGAAAAAGGACTGACCAATGTTGCTTTTCACAGACTAATGATAGGCAACATAGAAGAGTATTTTGACAAAGGCGAAATAGATGAGTTTTGGATCACATTTCCCGACCCGCAACACGTTCGAAAGCGTAAAAGACTGACCAACGCTATGTTCTTAGACCGATACCGCGCAATAAGCAAGGATGGCGCAATTATGAATTTAAAAAGTGACTCAACGCGTTTTTATGGGTACACAAAAGAAACCATAGAAGAACAAAACTTGACGATACTCAAAGACTCAGATGACATTTATGCGTGGGAAGAAATACCTGAATACTTGGCCAACATCCAAACTTTTTATGAGCAAATGTGGCTAGCCGAAGGCAAGAAGATAAAGTATTTGCAATACGCGTTATAAATTTCGCTCAATATAATCAATTAAGGAATGTATCACCTTAATATGTATCTCTTGAGCTCTATCTGCATACTCTGTTTTAGGTGCACGTATTTCTACGTCACAAAGACCAGCCATTTTACCACCGTCTTTTCCTGTGAGACCTATCACCTTCATACCCTTTTCTTTGGCAGCAGTTATGGCATTTATTACGTTTTGACTATTCCCACTAGTACTTATGCCTAGAAGCACATCGCCTTTGCGGCCTACGCCTTCTACATATCTAGAAAAAACGAAGTCGTAGCCAAAGTCATTCCCAACGCAAGCCATGTGGCTAGCATCTGCTATAGCAATAGCTCCTATCGCAGGTCTATTCTCTCTATATCTTCCAGTAAGTTCTTCGGCAAAATGCATCGCATCGCACAAGCTTCCACCATTACCGCAGCTTAGTACCTTGCCTTCATTTCTAAAACTCTCTACCAGCATTTTTCCTGCGGCTTCAATGTTTTCAAAGTTTTTATCATCAGCTAAAAATGCGGTCAGTACTCCTTGTGCTTCTGTAAAATGTTGTTTTATACTCATTTTAGTTTGATGCTATTTTAGCTTCCATTCTCAACTTATATTCTGCTACTCCATCCTTTAAAAACGATACATACGCTTCTGTATTTTTGTCATAGGTGCGGGTAGGCTGCAATAGATTTCCTTCATTGTCTAACAAGGCATATTGCGGTTGTGCATTGGCATTAAAGAAACATTCTTGTATCCAACTATTTTTCTTGGCCAAATTAGTCACCATTCTACCTCCAGATTTCGGGTAAAAATATTCGCTTTTGGGCAACTCAATCGTTTTATCATCTACATAAAGTGATATCACAATA
>ERZ888423.330-NODE-330-length-50011-cov-52.412743_pt1 | contig 50011 bp, 59 predicted proteins | sample MGYA00520523_ERZ888423 | MGnify/ENA primary metagenome ERZ888423 (study PRJEB32303, sample SAMEA104408611) | aquatic metagenome | biome: Brackish water; feature: Pelagic; material: water | place: Baltic Sea | collected 2014-06-08T10:24:00 | depth 30,27 m ... | reverse complement strand
AGGTGCCGATGAACATGGACGAAGATGACCGGGTCAGCGTGAGCTTCAACTACAACTGGGCGTGAGGGGCCGGTTTCGCCCCGTTACGCCATGCCCGTCAATGTCGGCGCGCCCCCTCCGACGAAGGCCACGTTGTCCCAGCTAAGCCCGCTCGTATTAGATACGGTGATCAGTATGTCGCAATAAGGCACACTGATGTCGGGAGATACCGCAATCATCCGGATCCAGATTTCGGTGTCGGTTCTGTCGGAAATGTTTCTTTCAATCATGTAAGCGCTTTCGGCGACGTGGCCACTCAAGCCGGACAGGTCAACGATGATTGTGTCGATACCCGCTTCGAAATCCCTGATCGTGGCCGCATCTATCAAGTTCATGTCTTCAGTCATGGGGTACAATGGCTCGCGCTCGATCATTGCGATCTCGAACTGGTCCGCGCCAGCGCCCCCGGTCATACGGCTGCCATAATTGTCGAGTTCGCCGCCGTCGCTCCTGAACCAAATGGAGAACAAATCGACCTGTTGGATGAGCCTGTCGTCACCCGCGCCGCCATCCATATCGATGAAATAATTCGTGCCTTGGTAGCTTGTGCCCCTGCTTATCAACACGTCATCACCATCGCCGCCGCGAAGAACGATGTTATTAGAAAAGTTGGCGTCCAGCGTGTCGTTGCCGCCGCCGCCGTCGATCGTGGCGGCCGGGCCACTCGATGAGCAGCCGCAGAAGTAGTCGTCACCATCATCGCCCATGATGATCTCATCGATCTCTGCGCAGTCTTCAAACTCGCTGCAACAGATTTCGCTGAAATCCTCGTCGGCCGCCGGTTCGGTGGCCGGCTCTGGATCGTCAAAAAGCCCCGATAGGGCAAATGTGGCAGTGACGCCCAGCAACAGCAACAGCACGACAGACATCGTTACGCCTCCGACACGCTGCGCTACGCTGCGATGCGTAAAGCTTAAAGTCAACGCTCACGCTTTCCGGTCGGCTTTTGTGCCGCGCAGGTGTTGTGCAGGTGCCCCCCGGCGCGCGGTCGATCAAGCTGGAGGATCCGCGCCATGCGATGATGATGGCCGCCCCCAATCGCAAGAAAGACGCGCGCGAGGAACTCCGCGCCTTCATCTACCCCGGCCCGGTCGCGGGTGACGTGCTCTTGTGGGAAAGCTGGCTGCGCCACGAGGTGCCGATGAACATGGACGAAGATGACCGGGTCAGCGTGAGCTTCAACTACAAGTGGGGGTGATCAGACCGGTCGCGTCAGTGCTGCCAGCCAGACCGCAAACGCCGCCTCTGTCACCTTGTCCGCGGCCAGATCTTCCATCATCCGCACGCCATCCGCCGGGTCGGGCTGCATCTGTAGCCCGTTCAGGCGCAGGAAGGTCAGCGTCGCAACAAAGGCCGTCCGCTTGTTCCCGTCAACAAAGGCATGCGCCTTGCAAATGCCGAAAGCGTAAGCGGCCGCCAGAACATGCAGGTCGGTCTCGCCATAGGCTGCGCGGTTCAGCGGGCGGGCGCAGGCCGCCTCGAGCAGGGTCAGATCACGCATGCCAGACGCACCGCCATGGCGGGCGATCTGTCGGTCGTGAAAGCTGATGACGGCGCGGAGCGGCACCCAGATAGGTATGCTCACGCCAGCGCCTGAAGCAGGTCGCGGTTTTCGTCCATCACGGCCTCACCCGCCGTCAGCGCAGCGGCCAGCGCGGGATCATTGGCCATGATGCGCAGCGACCCATCATCCCCGCGAACGACGTAAAGGGTATCGCCCTCCTTGGCGTCGAGGATGGCCAGCATCTCGGCTGTCAGGGTCATCACGGCGGAATTGCCCACCTTGCGGATCTTGGACTCGATCATGCTTTTCTCCCGAGGATATACGTTTGTATACACCGCCTGTCCGCGCATGGCAAGGAATATGGGGTTGCGGATGCGGGGCTTTGCGCCTATACGCGCCCTCTATTCACCGAACTCCACGGGAATCGGCGTGACCCTGTCCACAGGGGCGTCCCCGTGATGTTGAAAGGACCAAGGCGATGAACGCCAGCGAACTTCGCGAGAAGACGCCGGATCAGCTGCGTGACCAGCTTGTCCAGCTCAAGAAAGAGGCCTTCAACCTCCGGTTTCAGCAGGCCACCGGCCAGCTTGAAAACACCGCGCGCATGCGTGTCGTCAAGCGTGACGCCGCCCGCGTGAAGACCATCCTGAACGAGAAAGCCGCAGCCGCAGCAGGGGAGGCCAACTGATGCCCAAACGTATCCTGCAAGGCACCGTGACCTCGAACGCCAATGCCCAGACCGTCACCGTGTCGGTCGAGCGTCGCTTCAAGCATCCCGTTCTTGCCAAGACGATCCGGAAATCCAAGAAATACCGGGCGCATGACGAGAACAACCAGTTCAACGTGGGTGACACCGTTCGCATTCAGGAATGCGCGCCCAAGTCGAAAACCAAGCGCTGGGAGGTGTTGGACCGCGTCTGACGCGACCCTGCACAGTTCAGTTTGATCGAAACCCCGGGGTCAATGTCCGTAACTGGCGACCCCGGACGTCGGGAGAAACCAAATGATCCAGATGCAGACCAATCTGGATGTGGCTGACAATTCCGGTGCCCGGAAGGTTCAGTGCATCAAGGTTCTGGGCGGCTCGCACCGCCGGTATGCCTCGGTCGGCGACATCATCGTGGTGTCGGTGAAAGAGGCCATTCCGCGCGGGCGCGTGAAAAAGGGCGATGTCCGCAAGGCCGTTGTCGTTCGCACCGCCAAGGAAGTGCGTCGCGAGGACGGAACCTCCATCCGCTTTGATCGCAACGCCGCTGTTATCCTCAACAACAACAACGAACCCGTCGGCACCCGTATCTTCGGGCCGGTGGTTCGCGAGTTGCGCGCGAAGAACTTCATGAAGATCATCTCGCTCGCGCCGGAGGTGCTGTGATGGCTGCAAAGCTGAAAAAGGGCGACAAGGTCGTCGTGCTGGCCGGCAAGGACAAGGGCAAGACGGGTGAGATCACCTCTGTCATGCCCAAGGACGGCAAGGCCATCGTGGACGGCGTGAACATCGCCATCCGCCACACCAAGCAAAGCGCCAGCACCCAGGGCGGCCGCATCCCGCAAGCGATGCCGATCGACCTGTCGAACCTGTCGCTCCTGGACAAGAACGGCAAGCCCACGCGCGTCGGCTTCAAGATCGAAGACGGCAAGAAGCTGCGTGTCGCCAAGACCACGGGGGACGTGATCGATGCTTGATACCGCAACTTACACCCCACGCCTCAAGGCCCATTTCCGCGAGGTCATCAAACCCGCGCTGAAGTCGGAATTCGGGTATTCCAACGACATGCAGATCCCGCGCCTTGAGAAGATCGTTCTCAATATTGGCTGCGGTGCGGAATCCGTGCGTGACTCGAAAAAGGCCAAATCCGCCGTCGAGGATCTGTCCACCATCGCTGGCCAAAGGGCTGTGGCAACCATCGCCAAGAATTCCATCGCGGGCTTTCGGGTTCGTGAGGGCATGACGCTGGGCGCCAAGGTCACGGTGCGCGGCGACCGCATGTATGACTTCATGGACCGCCTGATCACCGTTGCGATGCCACGCATCCGCGACTTTCGCGGCGTAAAGCCCGCCTTTGACGGGCGCGGCAACTTTGCGATGGGGATCAAGGAACACATCGTGTTCCCCGAGATCAACTTTGACAAGGTCGATGAAGTCTGGGGCCTCGACATCGTTATCGTCACGACTGCAAAGTCCGATGCCGAAGCGAAGGCGCTGCTCAAGCACTTCAACATGCCTTTTAACGCCTGACGCAAGAGGGAGAGAGACACATGGCCAAAGTTTCCATGGTGAACCGCGAACTCAAGCGTCAAAAGCTGGTGGCGCGTTTCGCCGCCAAGCGCGCGGCGCTGAAAGAGATCGCAACCGATGAACACAAGCCGATGGAAGAGCGCTTCAAGGCCCGCCTGAAACTGGCGAAGCTGCCGCGCAATTCTTCGCCCACACGGCTTCACAACCGCTGCCAGCTCACCGGTCGGCCCAAGGCCTACTACCGCAAGCTGAAAATGTCGCGGATCATGCTGCGCGATCTGGCCTCGATGGGTCAGATCCCCGGCATGGTCAAGTCGAGCTGGTAAGGAGAGCGCCCGATGAATGATCCTATCGGCGATATGCTGACCCGCATCCGCAACTCGCAGATGCGTGGAAAGTCCACCGTCATGACCCCCGCCTCCAAACAGCGCGCCCGCGTGCTCGATGTGCTGGCATCCGAGGGGTATATCCGTGGCTATGAGTCCGCGACCGATGTGAACGGCCACCCGGCCTTCGAAATCAGCCTGAAGTATTACGAAGGCACCCCGGTCATCCGCGAACTCAAGCGTGTGTCGAAACCCGGCCGTCGCGTCTATCTGGGCGTGGACGACATTCCGCAGGTCCGTCAGGGCCTGGGCGTTTCCATCGTCTCCACGTCCAAGGGCGTGATGACCGATGCCTCCGCCCGCGCGCACAATGTCGGCGGCGAAGTGCTCTGCACCGTGTTCTGAGGAGGAACGGCTCATGTCTCGTATTGGGAAAAAACCGGTCGGACTGCCGTCGGGGGTGTCCGCCTCCGTCTCGGGTCAGACCATCGAGGTGACAGGGCCCAAGGGCACCCGCACCTTTACCGCAACCGACGACGTCACCCTGACGCTCGCCGACAACGCCGTGTCGGTCATTCCGCGCGGCAAGTCCAAGCGCGCCCGTCAGCAATGGGGCATGTCGCGCTCCATGGTTGCCAATCTGGTGACCGGCGTCAGCACGGGCTTCAAGCGCGAGCTGGAAATCCAGGGTGTGGGTTACCGCGCCAACGCACAGGGCGCCGTGCTCAAGCTTGCTTTGGGATATAGCCATGATGTCGATTTCGACGTTCCGGCGGGCGTGACGGTCACGACCCCCAAGAACACGGAAATCATCGTCGAAGGCATTGACCAGCAGCTGGTGGGCCAGGTGGCCGCCAACATCCGCGAGTGGCGCGCGCCCGAGCCCTACAAAGGCAAAGGCATTCGCTACAAGGGCGAGTATATCTTCCGCAAGGAAGGCAAGAAGAAGTAAGGGCGACGCACATGGCACTGAGCACAAGAGACCTGTTCCAGAAGCGCCGCCTGCGCAACCGGAACAAATTGCGCGCGATGGCGAATGGGCGTTTGCGCCTGTCCGTGCATCGGTCGAACAAGAACATCAGCGTCCAGTTGATCGACGACGCGAACGGGGTGACGCTGGCCGCCGCCTCTTCGCTGGAAAAGGAACTGGGCGTTGTGGGCAAGAACAACGTGGAGGCCGCCGCAAAGGTGGGCGCCGCGATTGCCGAGCGCGCCAGGAAAGCCGGTGTGGAAGAAGTCTACTTCGACCGCGGCGGTTTCCTGTTCCACGGCAAGGTCAAGGCTTTGGCCGACGCCGCGCGCGAGGGTGGGCTGAAGTTCTGAGCCGATGGTGGGTGTCACCCACCATGGGCTGCGTGGCAATCTGGCGGGTCCATCCCGCGACGATGCCAGACAACAGGCGAAGGCAGCAAATGCTGCCTCGATGACCGGGCAGGGGGCATCGCCCCCTGACCGCGGTCGATCAAACCGGCGCCTCCGGGCGTCACCGACAAAAAGGACGCCATCACATGGCAGAACGTGAACAGCGCGATCAGCGCGGTGATCAACGCCGGGGACGCCGCCGCGAAGAGCGCGAGGAAACCCCGGAATTTGCAGAACGTCTGGTTGCCATCAACCGCGTTTCCAAAACCGTAAAGGGCGGCAAGCGCTTTGGCTTTGCGGCACTTGTCGTTGTCGGCGACCAGCGCGGTCGCGTGGGCTTTGGCAAGGGCAAGGCGAAAGAAGTGCCCGAGGCCATCCGCAAGGCCACCGAACAGGCGCGCCGCCAGCTGATCCGCGTGCCCCTGAAGGAAGGTCGCACGCTGCACCATGACGCACAGGGCCATCATGGCGCAGGCCATGTGGTGATGCGCACCGCGCCCGAAGGCACCGGCATCATCGCCGGCGGCCCGATGCGCGCCGTGTTCGAAATGCTGGGCGTCAAGGATGTGGTCGCGAAATCGACCGGCTCGCAAAACGCCTACAACATGATCCGCGCAACGCTGGATGGTCTTCGCAACGAAACCTCCCCGCGTCAGGTGGCGGCGCGTCGTGGCAAGAAAGTGGCCGACATCCTGCCCAAGCGCGATGATGTCGCCCAGATCGCCGAGGAGGCCTGAGTCACATGGCAAAGACGATCGTTGTCAAACAGATCGGATCGGCTGCACGCCGCCCCGACATCCAGCGCCGCACCCTGATCGGGCTGGGGCTGAACAAGATGCACAGGACCCGCGAGCTTGAGGATACGCCCTCGGTCCGTGGGATGGTCGCCAAGATCCCGCATCTGGTCGAGATCATCGAAGAACGGGGCTAAGCCCCGGCGCGGGCAGTGGCCATGGGTCGCTGCCCGCCCGCCCATCATCGACATGCCGAGGTTGGTCCGCCCGTCGCAGGCAGACCGCATCCGGTCAAAAGGAGACGCGACATGAAACTGCATGAACTCCGGGACAATCCCGGTGCCACCAAGAAAGCCAAGCGCGTTGCCCGCGGCCCCGGTTCGGGCAAGGGCAAGACCGCCGGCCGTGGTATCAAGGGTCAGAAATCCCGTTCGGGTGTGGCCATCAACGCCTATGAAGGCGGACAGATGCCGCTGTATCAGCGCCTGCCCAAGCGGGGCTTCACCAAGCCCAACCGCAAGAAATTCGCGGTCGTCAATCTGGGCCTGATCGCGAAATTCGTCGAAGCAGGCAAGATCGACGCCAGCGTCGCAATCACCGAAGACGCTCTGGTCGCCTCGGGTCTGGTGCGCCGCAAGCTTGACGGGATCCGCGTCTTGGCCAAGGGCGATGTCACCGCCAAGCTGACCATCGCTGTCACCGGCGCATCGCGCGCCGCGGTCGAAGCGGTGGAAAAAGCCGGTGGTAGCCTGACAACCACAACGGCCGCTGCGGCCGAGTGATCTTGCACGGGGGGCTGCGGCCCCCCGACGCTTGTGGGTCGTGCTGGTACGTCCTACATAGTCATCAGGATTTTTCGCGCCGCAGGACCGCCAAACCCGGTTTCTGCGGCGCATTGCCCATGAGAGAGGCGCCATGGCATCAGCAGCGGAGCAAATGGCCGCGAACATGAGCTGGGGGGCATTCGGCAAAGCGACCGAACTGCGCCAGCGCATCTGGTTCACTCTTGGCCTTCTGATCATCTACCGCATCGGCACCTATATCCCGGTTCCCGGGATCGATGGTGTCGAACTGCGGGCGTTTTTCGATCAGGCAGCGGCCGGTCTGGGCGGCGTGCTTAACATGTTCACCGGCGGCGCACTGTCGCGGATGGGTGTGTTTGCCTTGGGCATCATGCCCTACATCTCGGCCTCGATCATCGTGCAGCTCATGGCGGCGATGGTGCCCGCGATGGAGCAGCTCAAGAAAGAGGGTGAGGCAGGGCGCAAGAAGCTCAACCAATATACCCGTTACGGCACCGTGGTGCTGGCCACCGCACAGGCCTATGGCCTTGCGGTTTCAATGGAATCGGGCGGGCTTGCCTCGGACCCCGGCTGGTTTTTCCGCGCGGCCTGTGTGATCACGCTGGTCGGTGGCACCATGTTCCTGATGTGGCTGGGCGAACAGATCACCCAGCGCGGCATCGGCAACGGCATTTCGCTGATCATCTTCGTGGGCATCATCGCGGAAATCCCCGCCGCACTGGCCCAGTTCTTTGAATCAGGCCGGTCTGGTGCGCTGAGCACGCCCGCGATCCTTGGCGTCATCGTCATGCTGATCGGCACGCTGTTTTTCGTGGTGTTCATGGAACGCAGCCTGCGCAAGATCCATATCCAGTATCCGCGCCGTCAGGTGGGGATGAAGGTCTATGATGGCGGCTCCAGCCATCTGCCGGTCAAGGTGAACCCGGCCGGCGTGATCCCCGCGATCTTTGCCTCGTCGCTGTTGCTGCTGCCCACCACGTTGACGACCTTTTCGGGCGGGGAATCGGCGGGGCCCGTGATGGGGTGGATCTTGGCCAATTTCGGCCCCGGTCAGCCGCTTTACTTGCTGTTTTTCGCAGGCATGATCGTCTTTTTCACCTATTTCTACACGCTCAACGTGGCCTTCAAGACCGATGACGTGGCCGATAACCTCAAGAACCAGAACGGCTTTGTTCCCGGCATCCGTCCCGGCAAGAAAACGTCCGAGTATCTGGAATATGTGGTGAACCGCCTGTTGGTCCTGGGGGCGGCCTATCTGGCGCTGGTCTGTCTGATGCCAGAGATCGTGCGCACGAACCTTGCCATCACGGCCTATTTCGGCGGCACCTCGATCCTGATCATCGTGTCTGTCGGCATGGATACGGTGCAGCAAATTCAAAGCCATCTTCTGGCCCATCAATACGAGGGGCTGATCGAAAAATCGCAACTGCGCGGCCGCAAGGGCGCCGGAACCAAGCCCCGCAAGGGCCCTGAGCGGAGATGAGCGTGACGAACATCATTCTTCTGGGGCCCCCGGGCGCGGGCAAGGGCACGCAAGCGCGGATCCTGACCGAAGCACGCGGCTTGGTGCAGCTGTCCACCGGCGACATGCTGCGCGAGGCACAGGCCTCGGGCAGCGAGATGGGCCGCCGCGTGGCCGAGGTGATGGCAACGGGGCAACTCGTCACCGACGAGATCGTCATCGGCCTGATCCGCGAAAAGCTGGAACAGGGCGGCTCGGGCTTCATCTTTGACGGCTTTCCGCGAACACTGGCGCAAGCCGATGCGCTGGGTGCGTTGCTGTCCGAACTGGGTCAGGGCATCGACGCGGCGATCGAGCTGCGCGTGAATGACGAGGTTCTGGTGGGTCGCATCGTCGGCCGCGCCGAAGACGCCCGCGCCGCAGGCCAGCCTGTGCGCGCCGATGACAATGCCGAAAGCCTCAAGACCCGGCTGATGGCCTATTACAAGCAGACATCGCCGCTGATCGGCTATTACCATGCCAAGGGCTTGCTCAAGGGCGTCGATGGTCTGGCTGATATCGACGTGGTTGCAACTGAGATTGCGGCCATCCTGGGTTGATCCGTGGGGGATGCGCGGCGGGGGCGGGGGCTGCTGCCCTTGACGCACCTGTCAAATGCGCCTACACGGCGGCTTCCCTTTGGGAATCACGAAATCCGGGCGGTGTCTGACCGCCCGCTTTCGACCGGAAAGTCAGGGTTCTGTGGCCGTTGCGGCCAAGGGCCCTTGGTTGTGAAAAAAGGGCCTGGCACGACGGGCCCGCAACGCATAGGACGAGAAAACCTTGGCACGTATCGCAGGGGTGAACATCCCCACTTCGAAGCGCGTTCCGATCGCGCTGACCTATATCACGGGCATCGGCCCGACCTCCGCAAAAGCCATCTGTGACGCCGTCGGCATCGACCAGGCCCGCCGCGTCAACCAGCTGTCCGACAGCGAAGTGTTGCAAATCCGCGAACATATCGACGCCAACTACACCGTCGAAGGCGATTTGCGCCGCGAAACCACGATGAACATCAAACGTCTGATGGACCTTGGCTGCTACCGTGGCCTGCGTCATCGCCGCAACCTGCCCGTTCGCGGTCAGCGCACCCACACCAACGCACGCACGCGCAAGGGCCCCGCAAAGGCCATCGCCGGCAAGAAGAAATAAGGGAGGGCTGGTTTCATGGCACGCGATCGTCGTCCCGCCAAGCGCAAGGTCTCCAAGAACATCGCCGCTGGCGTTGCTCATGTGAATTCCTCGTTCAACAACACCAAGATCCTGATTTCCGACGTTCAGGGCAATGCGATTGCCTGGTCCTCGGCCGGCACCATGGGCTTCAAGGGCAGCCGTAAATCGACGCCCTTTGCGGCCCAGATGGCTGCCGAAGACGCCGGAAAGAAAGCACAAGAACACGGCGTCAAGACCCTTGAGGTCGAGGTGCAGGGCCCGGGTTCGGGGCGTGAAAGCGCATTGCGCGCTCTTGCGGCCTGCGGCTTTCAGATCACGTCCATTCGCGACGTGACCCCGATTGCCCACAATGGTTGCCGTCCGCCCAAGCGCCGTCGCGTCTGAGCACAAGACACTCTCCGGCGGGTTGCGCGTTCGGCGCGGCCCGCTGACGTCATTTTACCCTCGAGCGTGTCTGGGGCGGATCCCCCCCGACACAAGAATGGAGGCGACGCATGATCCACAAAAACTGGCAAGAACTGATCAAGCCAACCCAGCTTGTCGTTCAGCCCGGCACCGACCCGGCCCGCAAGGCGACCGTGATCGCCGAACCTCTGGAGCGTGGCTTTGGCCTGACGCTCGGCAACGCGCTGCGGCGCGTATTGATGAGCTCGCTTCAGGGCGCGGCCATCACCTCGGTCCAGATCGACGGTGTCCTGCACGAGTTCTCATCGGTCCCCGGTGTGCGCGAAGACGTCACCGACATCGTGCTCAACCTCAAGGGCGTGGCCATCCGCATGGATGTCGACGGCCCCAAGCGCGTGTCGGTTTCCGCCAAGGGCCCTCGGGTCGTCAAGGCGGGTGACATCTCCGAAAGCGCCGGAATCGAGATCCTGAACAAGGATCACGTGATCTGCCACCTCGATGATGGCGCGACGCTGTACATGGAGCTGACGGTCAACAGCGGCAAGGGCTATGTCTCGGCCGACAAGAACCGCCCCGAGGATGCCCCCATCGGCCTGATGCCGATCGACGCGATCTTTTCGCCGATCAAGAAGGTCTCCTATGAGGTGCAGCCGACCCGCGAAGGGCAGGTTCTCGATTACGACAAGCTCACGCTCAAGCTGGAAACCGATGGTTCGCTGTCGCCCGATGACGCCGTGGCCTATGCCGCCCGCATCCTGCAAGACCAGCTTTCGATCTTCGTCAACTTTGACGAACCCGAGGCCGCTGGTCGCGCCGAAGCCGACGATGATCTGGAGTTCAACCCGCTCCTGCTCAAGAAGGTCGATGAACTGGAACTGTCGGTGCGTTCGGCCAACTGCCTCAAGAACGACAACATCGTCTATATCGGCGACCTGATCCAGAAAACCGAAGCCGAGATGCTGCGCACTCCGAACTTTGGTCGCAAGTCGCTCAACGAGATCAAGGAAGTGCTCTCGGGCATGGGCCTGCATCTGGGCATGGATATCGTCGATTGGCCGCCAGACAACATCGAGGAACTGGCCAAGAAATACGAAGACAACTTTTGATGGGGCGGGGGCTTGGGCCCCCAACCCGACCCCGGGCAATTCCGCCCCAATAGGTGAGAGGTCTGCACGCACGGGCCTCCGGACAAAGCAAAATGTGAATGGAGACTGACCCATGCGCCACGCCAGCGGATACCGCCGCCTCAACCGGACCCATGAACATCGCAAGGCGATGTTTGCCAACATGGCCGGTTCGCTCATCGAACATGAGCAGATCAAGACAACCCTGCCCAAGGCCAAGGAATTGCGTCCGATCATCGAAAAGCTGATCACGCTGGGCAAGCGCGGCGATTTGCACGCCCGCCGTCAGGCCGCGTCGCAACTCAAGCAAGATGCCTATGTGGCCAAGCTGTTCGATATCCTTGGCCCCCGCTATGCCGAGCGTCAGGGTGGCTATGTGCGCGTCCTGAAAGCGGGCTTTCGTTATGGCGACATGGCGCCCATGGCCATCATCGAATTCGTCGATCGCGATCTGGATGCCAAGGGTGCCGCCGACCGCGCCCGGCTTGAGACCGAAGCCACCGCCGAAGAGTGATCCGTCACAGGGTCATTGCGTCCGGCGCGCTCTTGCCACGGAGCCTTTGGTGAAATCACCCCCCAGCGCCCCTGCACCAAAGCGGGGGCGTTTTCGTCTTGATCACTTCTCGGGTATGGTTTGTGGCGGCGGCGTGGCATCCTTGCGCATCAGCGGGTCAAGCATGGCGCGTGACGACACCGGCCCTTGGCCAAGATACTCAAGTAGGTCCTTGCGCGTGGTCGGCGACAACCGCATGAGACGCGTAAAAAGACCTGGATCGACCTTTTCGTCCATTCGGCTTACCAACACACAAAGATACCTTTACAGGCTGCGAGAATACGGTTGACCGGAATTCTGACAACCTGTCTAAAAAGCCATGACCTTTTGGATAGGTTTTTATGTCTAAAGTACCAGTAATCGAGCTTTTGCTCAATGAGATGGCGATTGCGGCCCCGGCGGGATTCGCCGTTGGGCTGCACATCCGCTATGTCTCGCCGCTCATCATGGTCAACACCTATCCCGAGGCCTGGCAGGAAGTGTATACTGCCAAGGTCTATGGGCTGCGCGATCCCACGCTGGCCTGGGGGCTCAGTCATTTGGGAACGCGGCGCTGGTCGCAGATCGGCCTGCCCGATCCGTTCGGTCTGTTGTCCGAGGCCGCCCAATACGGGCTCGCCTATGGCATGATTGCCGCCATGGGGCCCATGTCATCGCGCACCATCGCGGGGGCCGCGCGCCCGGACCGCGAATTCACCGATGACGAGATGGAGCATATCTATCGGATCGTGCAGCGCATGCATGATCTGTCCGAGCCGCCCGCGCGCCTGTCGCGCCCGCAGGCCGACGCATTGAGATGCATCGCGGATGGGGACCGCCATGCAGCTGCCGCCGCCCGTCTGGGTATATCCGAAAGTGCCTTCAAAGCGCGCCTGACCTCGGCCAGGCAAAAGCTTATGGCGCGTACGACGGCCGAAGCCGTTCAGCGCGCAAGGGAATACGGATTGATCTGAGACGGTACTGACAGCTGAGCAACAGGGGAACCCCCGCGGTGCGGCGTATTTGCGACCGGCCAACAATGGGAGTTTTCTTATGCAAAGGACGACACTGTCTTTCGCCAATCTGCACCAGCATGGGGCGCTGTTTTCCAACATGCTGCGCGCGCGCCACCGCACCTTCATCGAGGGCATGCATTGGGAATTGCCCACTGCCGACGGGATGGAGTTCGACCAATACGACACCGCGCAAAGCCGCTGGGTCTGTGTGCATGCGGGCGACCGTGTGCTGGCGGGCGTGCGGCTGACGCCCACCACCGCGCGCTGTGGCGTGTATTCCTACATGGTGCGCGACGCGCAGCGCGGCCTGCTGGACTCGATCCCGGCCAATCTGCTCGACGATACCGCCCCGATTGCCGATCACATCTGGGACGCCAATCGCCTGTTCGTGGCCGAAGGCGTGGCGACCGATATCCGCCACGAGGTGCAGCTGTCGCTGATGGGCCATATGGTGCGCTCGGCGCGCGAATTGGGCGCCTCCACGCTGATCGGGCTTTTGCCGATTGCCGTGCCGCGTCTGGGCCGCCGCCTCGGGATCGACATGGAGCCTGCCGGCCCGCTGATGAAGTTCGGCGGCGTCGCGCATCGCTGCTATTTCGTTTCGATGGCCTCCAAGATGCACTGAACCACGCGATCTGGCGCAGCCGCGCCAAGAGCGCTAGCCTTGGCATCATGGACCTGTTCGACACGCCCCCATCCGGCCCCGATGCCGCCCGGTCGAAAGCCCCCCGTCCCTTGGCGGACCGGCTGCGCCCCAGCCGTCTGGCCGATGTGATCGGGCAAGATCACCTCCTGGGCGCGCAGGGCGCGCTCAGGATCATGCTGGATGCGGGCGCGCTGTCCTCGCTTGTTCTGTGGGGTCCGCCCGGCGTGGGCAAGACCACGATCGCGCGGCTCCTGGCACAAGAGACAAGCCTGCATTTTGTCCAGATCAGCGCGATTTTCACCGGCGTGCCGGATCTGCGCAAGGTGTTCGAAGCCGCCCGGATCCGCCATGCCAATGGCCAGGGCACGCTGTTGTTCGTCGATGAGATCCACCGCTTCAACAAGGCACAGCAAGACGGGTTCTTGCCCCATATGGAGGATGGGACGATCTTGCTGGTTGGCGCCACCACCGAAAACCCCAGCTTCGAGTTGAACGCGGCGCTCATGAGCCGGGCGCAGGTCCTGGTGTTGAACAGGCTGGATCAGGTGGCGCTCGACCGCCTGATCGCCCAGGCCGAGGTGGAATTCGACCATCCCCTGCCGCTTGCCCCCGATGCGCGCTTGGCCTTGTGTGTGATGGCCGATGGCGATGGGCGCGCGCTGCTCAATCTGGTGGAACAGGTCGCGGCGTGGAAGCTGGACGCGCCACTGGGCGCCGAGGCGTTGGGCCAACGCCTGCAACGGCGCGCCGCGCTTTACGACAAATCGGGCGAGGGGCATTACAATCTGATCTCGGCCCTGCACAAGTCGGTGCGCGGCTCGGACCCTGACGCAGCACTTTACTGGCTGGCGCGCATGCTCGAGGGTGGCGAAGATCCGCGCTTTCTGGCGCGCCGCATCACCCGCATGGCCATCGAGGATGTCGGCCTTGCCGATCCCGGCGCGCAGCGCCAATGCCTTGACGCCTGGGCCACCTATGAGCGGCTGGGCAGCCCCGAGGGGGAATTGGCACTGGCGCAGGCGGTGCTCTATCTGGCGCTGGCGCCGAAATCCAACGCGGCCTATGTCGCCTACAAGGCTGCGCGCGCATCGGCCAGATCGACCGGGTCAGCCCCGCCGCCCCGGCATATCCTGAACGCGCCCACCAAGTTGATGAAGGATCAGGGCTATGGCGCGGGCTATGCCTATGATCATGATGCCGAGGATGGGTTTTCGGGCCAGAACTATTTCCCCGACACCATGGCGCGTCCGCAATTCTATGTGCCCGTCGAACGCGGCCATGAGCGCGAGTTGAAAAAGCGGATCGACTGGTTCGCGGGTCTTCGCGCCAAACGCAGGGGGTAGCGCGTTTTCCGCAAGGAAAACGCACGGGAAAACCCCGGTTTTCCCGTGCGAAAAACGTGCGTTTTTCGCCCCCCCGCGCTTGGCTGCCTGACATGCCCCATTGACTTGCCACGACGGCCAAATCATCACCCGCCCATGACAGCCATTCTTCAGGTCGCCCTTGGCGGTGCCGTCGGTGCCGTTCTCCGATACCTCACCGGCATCGGGATCTTGCGGCTTTTCGGGGCCACGCCGATGCCCTTGGGCGTGCTGACGGTCAATGTGCTGGGCTCGGCTCTGGCGGGCCTGTTCGTAGGCCTCGCCGCGCAGCGTGGGGTCTTGCATCTCTCGCCTCTTGTCGTGACCGGCATTCTGGGTGGGTTCACCACCTTTTCCGCCTTTTCGCTCGAGGCGGTCGCGCTTTACGAGCGTGGTGCGCTGGGGCTGGCTGCGATCTATGTGCTGGCCAATGTGACCCTTTCCCTCGCGGCGCTGATGTTCGGCCTCGCCCTTGGCCGGAGCTTTTGATGAGCGGTGTTCAATCCCTGACCGTGGCCCAAGCCGATGGCGATCAGCGCCTTGATCGCTGGTTTCGCCGCCAGTTTCCCCATATCCCGCAGGGCCGCATCGAAAAGATGTGCCGCAAGGGCGAGATCCGCATCGACGGCGCACGCGCCAAGCCCGCCACCCGGATCGAAGCGGGCCAGACGATCCGCATTCCGCCCTTGCCCGATGAGGCAGCACCCGACACCTTCGCGCCGCCCCCCCGCATCGCCGAGGCCGATGCCCAGATGATGCGCGACGCTGTGCTCTGGCGCGACGATCACCTCATCGTGCTGAACAAACCTGCGGGCCTGCCCACGCAAGGCGGCTCGGGCCACAGCCGCCATGTCGATGGTCTGGCCGAAGCCTTGTGCTTTGATCTGCCCGAAAAGCCGCGTCTGGTGCATCGGCTGGACAAGGACACGTCCGGTGTCTTGCTTCTGGCGCGCACGCGGGCGGCCGCCGATGCGCTGACCAAGGCGTTCCGCGCCCGCGACACGCGCAAGATCTATTGGGCCGTGACCGCAGGCGTGCCGCAACCGCGCATGGGCACGATCCGCTACGGTCTGGTCAAGGCACCCGGTCATGGCAAGGGTGGCGAAGGCGAAAAGATGCAGATCGTCGCCCCCAAGGATGTCGATACCACCGAGGGGGCAAAGCATGCCCATACCGATTACGCGGTGCTGTCGGCGCTTGGCACGCGCACGGCCTGGGTCGCGCTGGTTCCCATCACCGGGCGCACGCACCAGCTGCGCGCGCATATGGCCGCGATCGGTCATCCGGTTGTGGGCGACGGCAAATATGGTGGCTCGGGTCAGGAAAACCTTGGCGATGGCTGGGGCGCCCAACTGGGGGGCGAGATCAGCCGCAAGCTGCATCTGCATGCCCGCTCCATCACCATGACGCACCCTGTCACGGGCAAGCGTCTGAGCTTTACCGCACCTTTGCCCGATCACATGCAGCGCACATGGGATCAGCTGGAATGGCGGGCGGCCGATGTGCCTGCCGATCCGTTCGAGGATCCGGTGTGACCGATCTGCGGCTGGTGATCTTTGATGTCGATGGCACGCTGATCGACAGTCAGGCCCATATTCTGGCCGCGATGGATGCGGCCTTTTCTGCCCATGGTCTGCCCGCGCCGCCGCGCGCCGCGACGCTCTTGATCGTCGGCCTGTCCCTGCCTGTCGCCATGGCGCGGCTTGCCCCGGATCACCCCGACCAACAGCCCGGTCTGGTCACAGCCTACAAGGATGCCTTTGCCGGCCTGCGTCGCGGCCCTGATGGCGCCGCGCTGTCGCCGCTGTTCCCGGGCGCGTTGGCGGCGCTGCAAGCGCTGGCCGGGCAGGACCACACGCTTCTGGCCATCGCCACCGGCAAATCGCGCCGGGGCATGGACCATATCCTTGATCTGCACGATCTGCGCGGGTTGTTCCAGTCGGTTCAGACCGCCGATGACCACCCCTCCAAGCCGCACCCGTCGATGGTGGCGGCCTGTTTGCGCGACAGCGGCACCGACCCGGCGCGGTCGGTGATCCTTGGCGACACGACCTATGACATCGACATGGGCCGGGCGGCTGGCATCAAGACGCTGGGCGTCGCATGGGGCTATCACCCGGCCGAGGCCCTGACCGCGGCGGGGGCCTGTGACATCTTGCACAGCTTTGACGCATTGCCCGTGGCGCTTGACCGGATATGTCCGGCGTCATGACAGGTGGATGGACAGCAAGACGGTTCTGGACCGATGTCTCGGTGATCGAGACCGATGGCGGCTATGGCGTGCAACTGGATGCCCGCCGCGTCATGACACCGGGGAAAATCGCGCTGACCGTGCCCAGCCGTGCCATGGCGCACGCGGTGGCTGCGGAATGGGCCGCGCAAGATGGCGTGATCGAGCCGCTGAGCATGCCTGTGACGCGCGCGGCCAATTCGGCGATCGAGCGCGTTCGCCCCCAACGGGCCGAGGTGGCCGCGATGCTGGGCGCCTATGCCGAAACCGATCTGATCTGCCACCGCGCCGAAACGCCCGAGGTCTTGGCCCGGCTTCAGGCCGATGCCTGGGATCCGATGCTCGATTGGGCCGAACGGTCCCATGGCGTGCGGCTGGTGCCGACCAAGGGCATCTTGCCCGTGGCACAGCCACCACAAGCGCTTGCGGTGCTGGGCGCGCATGTCGCGGGCCTCGATGAATTCCACCTCACGGCGCTGCATGATCTGGTGGCGATTTCCGGGTCGCTGATCCTTGGTCTGGCGACGGCGGCGGGGGACATTGCCCCCGATAGGGCATGGTCGCTGTCCCGAATCGATGAAGACTGGCAGATTGCCCAGTGGGGCCATGATGATGAGGCCGCAGCCATCGCCGAAAGCAAGCGTTCGGCTTTCTTGCAGGCAAGGGCATTCTGGGGCATGTCGGCGGCCGACGGACATGCCCGTGATGATTTCAAACATGAATTGCGGTAAATTCGGGCGATTGGACCGCCAAATGCCAAAATTAGTGACTTGACCCTGCGATAAGCGCGTTCGCGGGCCTTGACCTGCAGCGTGCCTTTTGCCCAAGTTAACGCCGGTGGGTAGACACAGACATCCACGAACACTTGCCAAAGCCCTTTGGGGTTCAAAACGACGGCCCTGGGGGCGGTCCATCAGGAAGAGGTTAACATGAAGAAATCCATTCTACTCGGCACGCTTGCGGTAGCTGGCTTGACAGCCGGGATCGCGTCGGCGCAGTCGACGATGGAGCAGGTTCAGGCGCGCGGCTCGCTCAAGTGCGGCTCCAACGAAGGCTTGGCTGGCTTTGCTTCACCCGATGCCAACGGCAACATGCAGGGCTTTGACGTTTCGCTCTGCCGTGCCATCGCCGTTGCCGTTCTGGGCGATGCACAGGCCGTTGAATTCGTGCCCCTGACCAGCCAGACCCGCTTTACGGCGCTGGCCGCCGGTGAGGTTGACGTTCTGGTCCGCAATTCGACCTGGACCTTCTCGCGCGATACCGACCTCAAGCTCGATTTCGTTGGCGTGAACTACTATGACGGTCAGGGCTTCATGGTCCGCTCCGATCTGGGCGTGTCTTCGGCGCGCGAGCTTGATGGTGCGACCGTCTGCATCCAGACCGGCACCACGACCGAACTGAACCTTGCCGACTTCTTCCGCGTCAACGCCATCAGCTACGAGCCGGTTCCGGTCGCCACCAACGCCGAAGGCCAGCAGCAATACCTTGCCGGTGCCTGCGACGTCTACACGACCGACATTTCCGGTCTGGCCGCAACCCGCGCCACCTTTGAAGCCCCCGGCGATCACGTGATCTTGCCGGAAGTCGTTTCCAAGGAACCGCTGGGCCCCGTGGTTCGCCATGGTGACTCCGCATGGGGCGACATCGTCCGCTGGACGCTGAACGCGATGATCGCGGCAGAAGAATACGGCGTGACCTCGGCCAATGTGGCGGAAATGGCTGCTGCCCCCACCATGAACCCCGAGATCAACCGTCTGCTCGGCACCGAGGGTGAACTGGGCGCGATGATGGGTCTGTCCAAGGACTGGGCGGTTCAGATCATTTCGGCCGTCGGCAACTATGGCGAAGTCTTCGAAGCCTATATCGGCGAAAATACCCCCGTCGGTCTGGCCCGCGGCCTGAACGCACAGTGGACCCAAGACGGTCTGCTCTATTCGCCGCCGTTCCGGTGATCTTGTAAAGACCGGGGTCCGGGCCTTGCCCGGACCCCATCTTTCGCCGCTTTTCGAACATGATTCCAATCCGTTCTGCTCGGCATTCGGCTGATCAGACCGTTTCTTATTTCCTGTGGAGTGCGCATGGCCGAAGTGACCCTCCCGCCGCGCGACGGCTTTCGCCTCAGCCAGCTGCTGTATGACGCGCGCTACAGATCGCTGACCATTCAGGTGGTCGCGGCCATGTTGCTGATGCTGTCGCTGGCCTGGCTGGTGGACAACACCGTCCAGAACCTCGCCGCCTTGGGCAAGGATTTCAGCTTTGCATTCCTGTGGACGACTGCCGGGTATGACATCAACCAGCAGATCATCCCCTTTTCGTCGCAAGACACCCACGCGCGCGCGGCCTTGGTGGGCATTCTCAACACGTTGGTCGTGGCCTTCATGGGCTGCATCCTTGCCACCGTGATCGGTGTTCTGGCGGGCGTCTTGCGCTTGTCGAAGAATTTCGTCGTCTCGGGCATCATGACCTTCTACGTCGAGGCGATGCGCAACACGCCGCTTCTGATCTGGATCCTGATCGTGTTTGCCGTGATGACCGAGGCGACGCCCCAACCGCGCGATTTCCGCGAAGGTGGCGGCGCCTCCATGATCTTGTGGGACAGCGTCGCCATCTCGAACCGTGGCGTTTTCGTGCCCAAGCCCGTCTGGGGCGAAGGCTCGGGCCTTGTCCTGGCCGTCTTCTTGCTGTCCCTCGCGGCGATTTTCATCCTGCGCCGTGTCGCGCGCAAACGGCAAGAACAGACCGGCCAGCAACTCCCCGTGGTGCGCCTGTCGCTGGCGCTGTTCTTCTTGCCGACTTTGCTGGTGTTTTTTGTGCTGGGCCGCCCGATCACGCTGGATTACCCGGCGCTGGGCGGCTTCAATTTTGTGGGCGGCATTCAGATCCGCAATTCGCTGATCGCGCTGTGGCTGGCCTTGTCGCTCTACACATCGGCCTTCATCGCGGAAATCGTGCGCTCGGGCATCTTGGCTGTCTCGCGCGGCCAGACCGAAGCCGCCTTTGCGCTGGGCATGCAGCCCAACCGCACCATGCAGCTGGTGATCTTGCCACAGGCGCTGCGCGTGATCATTCCGCCGCTGATCTCGCAGTTTCTGAACCTGACCAAGAACTCGTCGCTGGCGCTGGCTGTGGGCTACATGGATGTCCGCTCGACCCTGGGCGGCATCACCATCAACCAGACCGGCCGCGAGATCGAGGGTATCTTGCTTTTGGGCACCTTCTATCTGATCGTCAGCCTGATCATCTCGTCGCTGATGAATTACTACAATTCCGGCGTCAAACTGAAGGAGCGGTGAGATGAGCGGCCCATCATCGATCGCCTTTGTCCGCCGCGACATCATTGCACCCGCGCCGCCGCCGCCCGGTCAGGCCGGCGTGCTGCGCTGGATGCGTGAGAATCTGTTTTCATCCCTGACCAACACCTTGCTGACCCTGCTTTCGGTATATCTGATCTGGAGCGTTCTGGCCTCGGTCATGCCCTGGACGCTGAATGGTGTCTGGGGTGCAAGCTCGCTGAACGAATGCCGCGAAATCCGCGATGCGCGCGGGCTGGAAACGGCGGCCTGCTGGGCGGTGATCAACGAGCGCTGGTTGCAGCTTTTGTTCGGCTTCTACCCGACCGATGACCGGCTGCTGGCAAGCGTGTTTCATGCCGAACCGCTGGCTGCCGCAGGCGGGCTCGAGGCGGTGTTCGGGGCGGGGTCCAATGCGACCGCGCGCATCGAATTCGTCAACGCGATGAAGGCCGACCTCAGCAATCTGACCATCTTTTTCTTTGGCTACTGGCGCCCGTTGCTTGCGGTTGTGCTGCTTGTCGTGGCGGTGGCCCCGATCCTTTATGCCAGCTTGCCACGCGGCTTGCTGTGGGTCTCGCTGGCCTATCCCTTCGTTGCCGTCTTCCTGTTCTGGGGCGGATCGGTCTGGGGCCCGGCGACGGTGGCGCTGGGGCTTGTGGCCGCGCTCTACATCGGGCGCCTGGTGTCGGCCCGTCTTGGCCTGCTGGCGGGTGCCTTGGCGGTCGTGGCCGCATTTTTCATGATCTTTCTCAATCCCTTGGGTGTGATCGGTCACACGGGGCTGTTTCCGCTGTTTCCGCATGCAAAGGGCGTGCTGGATGCGCTGATGCCCTTGGGGCTTCCGGCGATCCCGTCCGACCAGTTCGGCGGCTTCATGCTGGCGATCATCATCGGCACCTCGGGCATCGTGCTGTCTTTGCCCATCGGCATCTTGCTGGCGCTGGGCCGCCAATCGACCATGCCCTTTATCCGCTGGGTCTGCGTCACCTTCATCGAGGTGATCCGGGGCGTTCCGTTGATCGTGTGGCTGTTTGTGGCCTCGACACTGCTGAAATACTTCCTGCCGCCGGGTTCGTCGTTTGACGCGCTGTTGCGGGTGATCATTCTGGTGACGCTCTTTGCCTCGGCCTATATCGCCGAGGTGGTGCGGGGTGGGCTGGCAGCCCTTCCCAAAGGCCAGTACGAGGCCGCCGACAGCCTTGGCCTCGATTACTGGAAATCCATGCAGTTGATCGTCTTGCCGCAGGCGCTGAAAGTCTCGATCCCCGGCATCGTCAACACCTTCATCGGCCTGTTCAAGGACACCACGCTGGTGGTGTTCGTCGGCCTGCGCGACCCGCTTGGCCTGACCAACGCGATCCGCGCCACGCCCGAATGGAACGGCATCTACTGGGAACTCTATATCTTTGTGGCCCTGCTGTTCTTTACCTTCTGCTTCTTCATGTCCCGCTATTCCATGTATCTGGAGCGCAAGCTTCAGACAGACCACCGCTAGGGAGACCATCCGATGAGTGAGCTTCAGACCTCCATCGAGGACCGCCAGATCAACCGCTCGCAGATGAAGGTCTCCGATGAGATCGCCATCGACATTACCGACATGAACAAGTGGTACGGCACGTTTCATGTGCTGCGCGATATCAACCTGACCGTGAACCGGGGCGAGCGCATCGTCGTCTGCGGCCCGTCAGGGTCGGGCAAATCCACGCTGATCCGCTGTATCAACGCGCTGGAAGAACATCAGAAGGGCAAGATCACGGTCGATGGCACGACACTGTCGACCGACCTCAAGAACATCGACAAGGTGCGCTCCGAGGTGGGCATGGTGTTCCAGCACTTCAACCTGTTTCCGCATCTGAGCATCCTCGAGAATTGCACGCTGGCGCCGATCTGGGTGCGCAAGGTGCCCAAGCGCGAGGCCGAGGAAACGGCGATGTATTTCCTTGAAAAGGTCAAGATCCCCGAGCAGGCGCTGAAATATCCCGGCCAATTGTCCGGTGGTCAGCAACAGCGCGTGGCGATCGCCCGATCGCTGTGCATGCGCCCGCGCATCATGCTGTTTGATGAACCCACCTCGGCGCTCGACCCCGAGATGATCAAGGAAGTGCTCGACACGATGATCCAGCTTGCCGAAGACGGCATGACGATGATCTGTGTCACCCATGAGATGGGCTTTGCCCAGGCCGTGGCCAACCGGGTGATCTTCATGGATCAGGGTCAGATCATCGAGCAAAACGAACCCAAGGCGTTTTTCAACACCCCGCAGAACGACCGGACCAAGCTGTTTTTGAGCCAGATCCTCGGGCATTGAGGCTGGGCAAGGGGGGCGTTTTCCGGAGCGGAAAACGCACGGGAAAACCCGGGTTTTCCCGTGCGCAAAACCCGGGTTTTGCGCCCCCTCCTACAGGTCGCGCGGCACCACGAAATCGACCACCCGCCCCGACCACCAGTCCAGCGCCGACCAGTCCTGTCCCGCAAACTCGGCGACAAGCGTGGCGCAGGTCGGATAATCCAGAAAACGCGGATGCGCCGGCGGCGCATCCACCAGACGGCGGGCGCAGTCCCCGATGCCGGGGTTGTGTCCGATCACCATGATCCTCGGCGCGCTTTGCGCCTTCAGATGTGCAAGGATCGTCTCTGCCTCGGCATGGTACAGGCTGGGCAGGCTGTGCATCGCAATGGCCCCGCCCAGTTCCGGCGACAGCCGTTCCCATGTCTCTTGCGTCCGGCGGGCAGATGACACCAGTGCCGCATCCGGCAGATAGCCGTTGTGGCGCAGCCAAGCCCCGATCCTTGGCGCGTCACCGCGCCCGCGGTCGTTGAGCGGACGGTCATGATCGCTGAGTTCCGGGTCATCCCAACCGGATTTCGCATGGCGGGTCAGGATCAGGCGCAGCGTCATGGGTGAAAACTCCGCATGTGAAACGCCGATTGCGCTGGGCGGCGGCCGTATGTCTCGCTCACCGGACAGGCACGGCGCGCCCGGCAGCCCTGATCAAGGCAATCCCGCCCGTCCTGCGTGTCAAGAAAGGCGTGGCAGGCCGCCACGTCATAGGTGGTGGCGTCCAGCGCGCCCACCGGGCAGGCGGTCACGCAGGGCCGGGGGCAGGGGGTGCAGGGCGCTTGCTGCGGTGTGGGGGGCAAGGCGACCCGCTCAGGCAGCGCCAGCGCCCCCCGATAGGATACCATCAACCCCGCCTGATCATGCACCAGCAGCCCCACGGGGCTGGACCACGCCCGGCCCGTGGCAATGGCCCAGGCGATAAAGGGGCGATGGGGCGGCCCGCCAAAGGGAAACAGCGCCTTGCCCCCCAGATCGCAGGCGAGCCGCCCGATCACCCGGCGCGACCAGCGATCCAGCGGATCGGGCGCGCCATCGTCGAATTCGGCCTGCGCGTTGACATGGTCCCAAAAGCCCGGCTCGCGCGGGCCGAGCAGCACAAGCGTTTGGCATCCGTTGGGCGCGCCGTCCTCGGGTCGGGGGTGAAAGCCGCCAAAGATGGCCATGTGATGGGCGGCAAGGCGGGCCTCGATCTCCTCCAGGGTCATCCTTGCCCGTCCTCATGCCCGCTGTACGTGATGTGTACGGCCTGTGTACGCCCTGTGATCGGGCCTCAGGCCCGGATCATCGAGCCTGCGCCATGTTCCGTGAACAGTTCCAGCAGCACCGCATTGGCCACCCGCCCATCCACGATGGTGCACGCCCGGACCCCACCCCGCACCGCCGCGATCGCGGTTTCGGTCTTGGGGATCATGCCGCCCGAGATGACGCCCGCGCGGGTCATCTCCTCGACTTCGGCGGCCTTGAGTTCGGTCACAAGCTCGCCTTGTGCATTCTTGACGCCCGACACATTCGTCAAGAGCAACAAGCGGTCAGCCTTGAGGGCTGCGGCAATCGCCCCTGCGGCCGTGTCGCCATTGACATTGAAGGTCTCACCCTTGCGACCCACGCCGACGGGGGCGATCACGGGGATCATGTCGTCCTCGAACAGGTTCTTGATGACCGCTGGATTGATCTCGACGGGCTCACCGACAAAGCCGAATTTCGCATCCGCCGGCTCGCAGATCATGAGCGAGGCATCCTTGCCCGACAGCCCCACCGCCTTGCCGCCCTGCTCATTGATCGCCTGCACGATCCGCTTGTTCACAAGGCCCGACAGGACCATTTCCACCACCTCGACCGTGGCCGCATCGGTGACGCGTTTGCCGTCGATGAATTCGGATTGGATGCCAAGCTTGTCCAGCAGCTCGTTGATCATCGGCCCGCCGCCATGAACCACGACCGGGTTCACCCCCACCTGCCGCAGCAGCACGATATCGCGCGCGAAACTGGTCATCGTCTCGTCATCACCCATGGCGTTGCCGCCAAATTTGACGACCACGATCGCATCGTTGAAGCGCTGAAGATAGGGAAGCGCCTCGCTCAGCGTGCGGGCGACGGCAAGGTGATCGCGGGTCATGTCTCTTTGTTTCATTTGGGGGCCCTTGGCTGACTTGGGCGATGCATAGGACAGCGCGCGCTCGCTGTGAAGCGGTGCATCGCGTATTTGGCGAAAGGTGGCGCCGATTGTGTCAGGACATGCCGGCGATGGTGGCGCGCAGCGTGGGAATGCCTTCGCCGATTTCCGAAGAGGTCAAGATGATCTCAGGGAAGGCGGCCGGATGTTTGGCCAAGGCGCTGCGGGTGCGTGCCAGCGCCGCGTCGCGGTCATTCTGGCGCACCTTGTCGGATTTGGTCATCACCACCTGAAAGGGCACCGCCGCCCCGTCGAGCAGCTTCATGATGTCCTCGTCCACCTGCTTGGCCCCGTGACGCATGTCGATCAGCACAAAGGCCCGGCGCAGCGTGGCACGACCCGACAGATAGGCCTTGAGCAATCTTTGCCATTTCTCGACCACCGCCACCGGCGCCTCGGCATAGCCATAGCCGGGAAGATCCACGAGATAGTATTGGTCACTGAGGGTGAAGAAGTTGATTTCCTGCGTCCGCCCCGGCGTGTTTGACGCCCGCGCCAGCGCGCGTCGCCCGGTCAAGGCGTTGATCAGCGTCGATTTTCCCACATTCGAGCGCCCGGCAAAACAGACCTCGATCCGGTCTGCCGGCGGCAGGCCATCCATCGCCACGACGCCCTTGAGAAACTCGGCCCCGCCCGCAAACAGCTTGCGGCCCACCTCGGCGGTGATGTCATCGGGGTCCGGGGCCAGCGGAAAGGGCAGGGCGGTCATATGCGGGTTACCTTGTCACCAGTGGCCACGCGGCCCGCGCGGCGGACCATGGCGTAAAAGCCGAAATCGCTGTGCCCCCAGCCAGCCTCGAGCGCGGCAAGCGTGGCTGCGTCGCGCTGGCCGGTCTCGGGGTTGGCCTCGGTCGCGCGGCAGCGGGTGATGCGCTCGATGCCTTCAAGCTCGGCCTCGCCGATGCGAAGCCGCTTGCCGACCAGATCGAATTCGGCCCAAGGTTCCAGACCATCGAGCCAGAGATTGCCGCGAAAGCGCCGCGGGTCGAGGCTTTGGCCCAGCCTTTCGGACAGCGCACGCAGCGAGGCAAGGTTGAGCACCGCGACCGATGCATAGGGCACGTCCGACATGCCCGTGGGCGGTGCCTTGACCAGGGCCGCAGGCGGTCGGCGATCGGCGGGGTAAATGGGCCTGAGCCAGGCGATCAGGGCCGCCGACGCCTCGGGCGTGCCCGGTATCACGAACAGATCAGGCCGGTCAGGATGGAACAGATGGACCCCATCGCCCTCGACGCGGGCGCGCACCGCCATCAGCGACGCGCCCTTGGCCCCGCGCACAAAATTGCGACAGGCGCGCCAGCCCTCGGCAGCCTCGCCGCCTTCTTCCAGCACGGCCCATGCGCGGTCAAGCGGCAGGGGGCGATCAGGATGCAGGCCCACATGATCGAGCCGTTCCGCCCCGATGCCCTTGATCGGATGGCGCCAGATCTGGGCGAGGTGCCCGTTCATTTGCCCGCGGGCTTTTTCCGCTGAAAGCTGCCGCGGATATTGCCGAACAGGTCGGGGGTGTAGCCGTGGCGCTTCATGATGATGTATTGCTGCGCGAAGGTGATCATGTTGTTGGCGATCCAGTAGACCAGAAGACCGCTGGCAAAGCCGCCCAGCATGAACATGAAGACCCAAGGCAGCCATGCGAATATCGCGGCCTGTGTCGGGTCGGTCGGCTGCGGGTTCAGCTTTTGCTGCAACCACATCGAAATGCCCAAAAGGATCGGCAGAACCCCGATAAAGATAAGCGCAAGGATGCTGGTGGGTTCGGGCGCCGCCCAAGGCAACAGCCCAAACAGGTTGAACGTCGACGAGCTGTCAGGCATCGACAGGTCGTTGAGCCAGCCAAAGAACGGCGCATGGCGCAATTCCAGCGTGACAAAGATCACCTTGTAGAGCGAGAAAAAGATCGGAATCTGCAACAGGATCGGCAGGCAGCCCGACGCCGGGTTCACCTTTTCGCGCTTGTAGAGATCCATCATCTCTTGCTGCATCTTCTGGCGGTCGTCGCCCACGCGTTCCTTGATCTTTTCCATCTGCGGTTGCAATTCGCGCATCCGCGCCATGGAGGCATAGGATTTGTAGGCCAAGGGAAAGAGCGCTGCCTTGACGATCACGGTCAGCGCGATGATCGCCAGACCCATGTTGCCGATCGTGACGTTAAGCGTGTGCAAGAGCCAGAACATCGGCTTGGTCAGGAAATAGAACCAGCCCCAGTCGATCGAGTCGATAAAGCGGTCGATGCCGCCCTCGTCTTGATAGGTGCGGATGGTTTCCCATTCCTTGGCCCCCGCGAACAGACGCGTGGTCACTTGTGCCGTCTGTCCGGGTTCGACCGTCATCGCGGGCAGACGGGCCTCGGTCTGATAGATGTCGGCCGATGCAACGTATTTGGTGACCGAAGTGAAGGGCTGCGCCGCGCCGGGGATCAACGTGGTCATCCAGTATTTGTCGGTAAAGCCGATCCAGCCGTTTTCAGCGACCTCCACCACCTCGGCGGCGGCGGCTTCACGGGCCACGACATCAAGATCGGTGACATCGTCATAGCCCAGCTCGTCCAGCTGCCCATCGACCTTGCGCACCACACCTTCGTGCAGGATGAAGAAATTCTGCAGATCATCGGGCAGGCCGTGGCGTGCCACGATCCCATAGGGCGCAAGGCGCACGGCGCCCGCACCGGTGTTTTCAACCGATTGGGTCACCGTGAACATGAAATTCTGATCGATTGCCACGATCCGGCGGAAAATCAGGCCGTTGCCATTGTCCCAGACCAGCGTGACCGGGGTATCGGGCGTCAGGGTCTCGCCCTGTTCGATGCGCCATTCGGTGTTGGCGCCGGGCACCTGATCAAAGCCAAGATCGCCGCCGGGGGCCCAGCCATAGAGCGCATAATAGGGGTCTTCGGTGCCGACGGGCGACAGCAGGCGCACGATGGGGCTGCCTTCGTCGAGCGTTTCGAAATAGCCGCGCAACGACAGATCGTCGATCCGGCCCCCGATCAGCGAGATCGAGCCTTCGACCTCGGCTGTGGCGATCGGCACACGGGGGGCGGTGGCTTGGGTAACGGCAGGGGCGCCGCCCTCGGCCGGGGTGGCGCCATCGCCCCCGGCGGCCGGCGGGGCAAGCGCCATATCGACACCGCTCGCGCCGGCTTGGGTTTCGACCGTTGCGGGGGCGTTGGGGTCAATGGTCGGATCGGGGGGCGGGAACAGCATGAACCATACAAGGATGACCAGAAAGCTCAGCGCCGTGGCCAGGATCAGGTTCTTGTTCTGATCTTGCATGTCTTGAATATCCCGCGATTGGTGTTCGACCGGGTTCAACAGATCAGGGGGCAAAAGGTCAAGGGGCCTTTTCGGCGCGGCCCGGGGCCAAGCACCTTGGTCGCGCATCTGTTGGCCCGGGATGTGAGGGGCAATTCCTGTCGCGATGCGTCAGCCGGCGGGAGGGAGGCAATCATCCGTGTGATCGACGCTGCGCTTGAGCCCCGCGAAATCGAACAGCGCCGGATCCAGCAGATGCGAGGGGCGCGCATTCATCAGCGCCGAGAATATCTTGCCCTTGCGTCCCGGTGCCCTGGTTTCCCAGTCGTCCAGCATGCGCGCGATCACCTGACGCTGCAGCCCATCCTGACTGCCGCACAGATCGCAGGGGATGATGGGATAATTCATGGCCCGCGAAAACGCCTCGCAATCGGCCTCGGCCACATGGGCAAGCGGGCGATAGACGAACAGATCGCCCTCGTCGTTCAAAAGCTTGGGCGGCATCGTGGCCAGCTTGCCGCCGTGAAACAGGTTCAGGAAAAAGGTCGCCAGAATATCGTCGCGGTGATGGCCCAAAACCACGGCGCTACAGCCTTCTTCGCGGGCGATCCGGTAGAGATTGCCCCGCCTGAGCCGGGAGCACAGCGCGCAATAGGTTCGCCCCTGGGGCACCTTGTCGATCACGATGGAATAGGTGTCGGCATATTCGATGCGGTGCGGCACGCCCATGCGGGTCAGAAACTCGGGCAAGACGGTTGCAGGAAAGCCCGGCTGCCCCTGATCAAGATTGCACGCCAGAAGATCGACGGGCAACAGCCCGCGCCATTGCAATTCGGTCAGCGCGGCCAGAAGCGTGTAGCTGTCCTTGCCGCCCGACAGGCACACCAGCCATTTCTGGCGCGGGGCGTTGGGGTCGCGGTCGACCATGGCATAACGGTCGATCGCCTCGCGGGTTTCGCGGATGATCCGCTTGCGCAGTTTCTTGAATTCGGTGCTGGAAGGGGCGCCGTTAAACAGCGGATGGATGTCGTCGGCATCGTCAAGCATGGCGGCCCCATGGGTTTTGTCCGCAGCGCGCGGTCGCACCGCCATAGGGCTTGCGCCGCGCCAAGGTCAAGCGGGCTTGCCGCGCGGGGCTTGCGCGTTACCTCGTGACGCAGCGAAAGGGTCTGTCATGCGCCGTGCTGTTCTTGCCTGTGTCCTGTTTCTTGCGGCTTGTGCCGGCCGCCCGGCGTTGGACGATCCGCAACTGTCCGGCCGACAGCTGAACCTCGAGGAATTTTTCGCGGGTGATCTGGTGGCCCATGGGCAGTTTCAGGATGTGCTTGGCACCGTGCGCCGCCGGTTCGAAGTGGCGATCACCGGCACATGGGATGGTGAGCGGCTCACCCTGGTCGAGGATTTCGTCTATGAAGACGCATCGACCGAACAGCGCATCTGGACCCTGATCAAGACCGGCCCCGACACATGGCGCGGCACGGCGCCGGGCGTGGTTGGTGAAGCCTTTGGCGAAGAACGCGGTGATACCTTCAATTGGCGCTACACCATCGACCTGCCCCTGCCGGGGGGCGGGACAACGCGTTTCGCCTTTGATGACTGGATGTGGCTTCTGGCCGAAGATCGGCTGCTGAACCGGGCCTATATGAAGCGCTTTGGCGTCACCATCGGCGAGGTGATCATCACCTTTGAAAAGCGCCGGTGAGCTTAATCCGGCACATTGTCGATCCCCGACCCGCCCCAGGGGTGACAGCGCCCGATGCGGCGCGCGGCCAGCCAACCACCCTTGATCGCGCCGTGCCTTTCCAGCGCTTCCATCGCATAGGCTGAACAGGTCGGCTGATAGCGGCAGGCGTGGCCAACCCAGGGGCTGAAGACCAATCGGTAAAAGCGCACGGGCAGCGATACGAGATAGGCAAGCGGGCTCATCGGTGCAGCTTTCGCAAGGCGCGGGCCAGATCGGCCTTCATCGCCTCGAACGGGTGGGTGGCGGTGGCATCGGCCCGCCCGATCAGCACATAATCCCAGCCCGGTTGACCATCCACGGGCACGACGGCGCGCGCAATCTCGCGCAGGCGGCGCTTGGCACGGTTGCGGGCCACGGAATTGCCCACCTTCTTGGAACAGGTGAACCCCACGCGGATCGCTGTTTGCGATGGCTCTGACGTGTCGCGCAGGCGGGCTTGCAGCAACAGGGCGGGCAAAGGCACACGCTGGGCGCGGGCGGCACGCAGGAAATCGGCGCGGTGGCGCAGGACAGAAAAAGCCCCCGGCGGGCCATCACCCGGCGGAGGCGCATCAGGGACCATCGGTCCGACCTTGATCAGGCGCTCAGACGCTTCCGGCCACGCGCGCGGCGTGCGCTCAGCACCTTGCGGCCGCCTTTGGTGGCCATGCGCGCACGGAAACCGTGGCGGTGCTTGCGCACAAGGTTTGACGGCTGGAATGTACGCTTCGACATTTATCTTCTCCGTGGTTCGATCGGACCGGGTCGCGTGCATCACGCGCCTCAGCGGCCCAAGGGAATCTCCGCTAGAGCACGGCATCTACGGAATGGCGCGCAGGCTGTCAACAAAGCGCAGGCGCAAAGCGGCGGCTTTTTTGCCCAGCGCGGAGAAACCAGGCCCCGGGGCTGCATGGGTTGGCCCGGTCTTGTTACATCCGATCAAGCTGGCGTGACCCCCCTGTCGGATCGGGCCGCAATGGCGCATCTACTTGTCAATCTTGCCGCAGGATGCATCGATGCCCAGCACCATGACCCAACCCCGCCCCACTGCGCTGCGCCGCGCGCTGCCGTTGATCGCTCTCGCGCTGGGCGCGGGGCTGGGGTGGTGGTGGCTGAGTGATCAGATCAGCTTTCAGGCTTTGGCGCAAAATCGCGATGCGCTTTTGGCGCTGCGCGATGCGCATTACGCGGCCAGCGCGGCGGCATTCATCCTGGCTTATGCCGCGATCGTGGCCTTTTCGCTGCCCGGCGCGCTGATCGCCACGCTGACGGGTGGCTTCTTGTTCGCCACCTTTCCGGGCGTTTTGTTCAATGTGACGGGGGCCACCTTGGGGGCAAGTGCCCTGTTTGTGGCGGTGCGCATGGGCATCGGCGCGCGCATCGGTGCCCGGCTCGAGGCGGCCGAAGGGCTGGTCAAGCGCATCAAGGACGGGATCGATGACAATCAATGGTCGATGCTGTTCTTGATCCGTCTGGTGCCGGCGGTGCCGTTTTTCGTCGCCAATCTGGTGCCCGCGTTTCTTCAGGTGCCGCTCGGGCGCTATGTGATTTCCACCTTTTTGGGCATCTTGCCGGGGGCGTTGGTCTATACTTCGGTCGGCGCGGGCATGTCCGAGGTCCTGGCCCGCGGCGACACGCCCGATCTGGGACTGATCTTTGAGCCCGCGATCCTGATGCCGCTGTTGGGACTGTGTGCCTTGGCCGTCTTGCCGGTCGCACTCAAGGCCTTGCGCGGCGGAAAGACCATCGGATGACCATGATCCACACAGATATCTGCGTGATCGGCGCGGGCGCTGCCGGGTTGTCGGTGGCGGCGGGCGCGGCGCAGATGGGCGCGCGCGTCGTGCTGATCGAAGCAGGCGAGATGGGGGGCGATTGCCTGAATTCCGGCTGTGTGCCGTCCAAGGCCCTGCTGGCAGCCGCCCACAAGGCGCATCAGACCGCACAATCGGCCTTTGGCGTGGCGGGGCATGATCCCGCCCCCGATTTCGCCGCAGCCAAGGATCATCTGCGCAGCGTGATCGCGCGCATCGCGCCGGTCGACAGCCAAGCCCGATTCGAGGGCCTTGGCGTGCGCGTCATCCGCGCAAGGGCGCGCTTCCGCTCGCCCACGACCCTGACGGCGGGGGACCATGTGATCACCGCACGGCGCTTTGTGATTGCCACCGGATCGCGCCCAGCGGTGCCGTCTGTTCCCGGTCTGGGCGATGTGCCGTATCTGACCAATGAGACGCTCTTTGATCTGAGCGCGCGGCCCGATCATCTGATCATCATTGGCGGCGGCCCCATCGGGATCGAAATGGCACAGGCCCATCGCCGTCTGGGGAGCGCCGTGACCGTGGTGGAAGCTGCGCGCGCGCTGGGCCGCGACGACCCGGAGGCGGTGGCGCTGGTGCTGGCGCGGCTGCGCGCCGAGGGGGTGACGATCCACGAGGGGGCGGCCGTCACCGCCGTATCCGGCCAGGCGGGCGCTGTGCGCGTGGACACCGCCCAAGGCCAGAGCGTGACAGGCACCCATCTGTTGATCGCCATCGGGCGGCAACCGGTGGTCGATGGGCTGGGGCTGGATCTGGCGGGGGTCGATCACGGGCCAGGGGGCATTGCGGTCGATGCGGGCCTGCGCAGCAGCAACCGCCGCATCTTTGCCATCGGGGATGTCACGGGCGGCGCGCAATTCACCCATGTCGCGGGCTATCAGGCGGGCGTGATCGTGCGATCGATGCTCTTTGGCCTGCGGGCGCGCGGGCGCTCCGACCATATCCCGCGCGTCACCTATACCGATCCCGAGCTTGCGCAAGTCGGCCTGACCGAGGCCGAGGCGCGCAAGATCCATGGTGCGCGGCTGACCATCGTGCGGGCTGATTTCGCCCATAATGACCGCGCCATCGCCACCGGCCAGGCGCAGGGCTTTGCCAAGGTGATGGTGGTGCGCGGCCGCCCCGTTGGGGCCGTGATCGTGGGGCCGCAAGCGGGCGAATTGATCCAGGTTTGGGCGCTTGCGCTGGCCGCACGGCTGAAAATCTCGGCTGTGGCGGGGATGATTTCGCCCTATCCCACACTGGGAGAGATTAACAAACGCGTCGCGGGTGCCTATTTTGCCCCAAGGCTGTTTGAAAGCCCATGGGTGAAACGGGTGGTGCGCTTCGTGCAGCGGCTTCCCTGATCCGTCGGGCAGACCGGGGTTCGTGTGGGACATACACTTTCAGGGCGGTTTCTGATCCTGACCATCATCTTTGTGATGCTGGCCGAAGTGTTCATTTTCGTGCCCTCTGTCGCGCGCTTCCGCGAGGATTACCTGCTGGCGCGTTTGGAACGGGCACAGATCGCCTCGCTTGCCTTGTTGGCCACGGATCGGCGCATCGACGCGGCGCTTGAGGCCGAGCTTTTGGAAAACGCCGAAGTCCTGAACGTGGTCTTGCGCCGCGATGCGGTGCGGCAACTGATCTTGTCGTCAGATGCGATGCCGCAGATTTCGGCCACCTATGATCTGCGCGATCCGCCGGGCTGGGTCTTGATGCGCGACGCGCTGGCGCGCATGGTCAACCCCGAACCGCAGGTCATTCGCGTGATCGGGGAACCGGTGCGCGAAGCGGGGCTGTTGATCGAAGTCACCATGCCGACCGAACCCTTGCGGGCGGCGCTGATCGATTATGGCCTGCGCATTCTGGCGCTGTCGGCGGTGATCTCGATCTTTACGGCGGTGCTGCTGTTTATTGCCGTGCGCCAATTGATGGTCAGCCCGATCAAACGTCTTGTGGCCAGCATGACACGCTATGCCGCGGCACCAGAGGACCCCGCACGCATCATCCAGCCACAAGGGCGCGTGCGCGAATTGCGCGATGCCGAGGACGCGCTGAACAGCTTGCAGACCGAGCTGACCGGGGCCCTCAAACAGCGTGAGCGTTTGGCCCAACTGGGTGAGGCGGTGGCCAAGATCAGCCATGATCTGCGCAACATGCTGTCGGTGGCCACCATGCTGGGCGACCGTCTGGAGGCATCGCAAGATCCGGCCGTGCAACGCATCGCGCCCCGGCTTTTGGCATCGCTTGACCGGGCCATTCATCTGACCGAGGCGACGCTGGCCTTTGGGCGGGCCGAAGAACCAGCACCCAAATTGACGCGGTTGCCCCTGCGCGGCTTGGTCGAGGATGTGATCGAAAACGAACGGCTCAGCGACGACAGTGCAGCGATTGAATATGGCTGCGACGTGGCACCGGGGCTGATGGTGCGCGCGGATGCCGAACAATTGCACCGCGTCTTGTCGAACCTTGTGCGCAACGCCCGCCTTGCCATTGCGGCCACCGGCAATCCCGGCAGCGTGACGATCACCGGCCGCGAGACCGACGAGGGCTGGGAAATCGGCGTGCAAGACACGGGGCCAGGCCTTCCGCAAAAGGCGCGCGCGCATCTGTTCAAGCCGTTTCATGGCGGCGTGCGCAAGGGCGGCACGGGCTTGGGGCTGGCCATCTGCGCCGAGCTGGTCAAGGGTCATGGCGGCAAGCTGGAACTGGTTCGGTCCGACGCCGATGGCACCGTTTTCCGCATCATGTTGCCGGCTGGATTGGCCACCTGATCTGCGCGGGTTTTTTCCTTGCAACACCCCGAGGCCGACGTTAAACCCCGCCCTCACGCACTGGTAGCTCAGTTGGATAGAGTACTTGACTACGAATCAAGGGGTCGGGGGTTCGAATCCTCCCCAGTGCGCCACTTTCCCTAAATCATGGACAGCTTGCGGGCGCCTTGGCCTGGTTCGGGTGCTTTTCGGGGCATCTGTCGTGATCGAGGTGTGTGCTAGGGCAAGACCTCAAGATCTTGTCGCTGGAAACCCTTGACCAGATGTTTCAGCGCCTCGGGCGCCACCACCTCGACCTGATCGCCCCATTGGTAGAGATGCCAGATCATCTCGATCCAACCCGAGGCGGTGAATTCCACCCGCAGGCTTCCGTCGGGCTCGTCGATCAGGCGTTGCGTGGGGTGAAATTCGAAATCGCGCGCGACCGGCGCGGCCTTGGGGGTGAAGCGCCAGATGACCGGGCCGTGTTCGCTGTCGGAATGGAAAGAACCGAAAGCCTGTGCTGCAAAGCTGGTCAGGTCGAATTCAGGGTCGCGGGCAAAAGATTGCCCGGTGATCCTTGCATCCGTGATCCGGTCGAGGCGAAAGCGCCGATAGGCTCCGCCCTGTTGCGTGTCGCGGGCCACCAGATATTGCCGCACGCCCAGCAACAGGCCATAGGGCTCAACCTTTCGCGGCGTGGCATCGGTATCGCGCGCGCCCTGATACACAAGGTCGAGCGCAAAGGGCGCCTTGATGCCCAAAGCGATGTTGCCAAGGATCATGGGCGCGATCTGAGCCTTGGGGCCGGGCCGACAGGCATATCCCTGTGCCTCCAGCATGGCGGCTGCATCCGCTTCGGCGCGGCGGGCATGGGGGCCGGGCATGGTGGCCAAGATCCTGTCGCGCAAGCAAACAAGGGCGGCCGCATCCAGATCGGCGCCCTCGCGCCGGGCGCGGCGGATGCTCATGTCGAGTGCGGCCAGTTCGCTGTCGCGGACGCCCTGCCATCGCAGAACGGTTGCATCTTGCAGCTTCCACCATTTGCGCCGGTCATCGTCGATGGAATGCACCACGCTTGCAAAGGCCGCTTCCAGCCCGCGCATCATGCGTTGCGCGGTGCGTTGGTTGACCGCGAATTCTTCCATCACATCCAGCAAGCACACGCCCTGATGTCGGGCTGCGGCCATTTCGGCCAAACGCAACAAGGAAAGACTTTTCTCGAAGGCCATGGTCGGTCGGTAATCCACGTAAGGTTCTGACGTGGAGGCTTTGTAAAGAGGTGATGTGATGAAGTCACCTTCTGATTCGGAGCTTGCTGTGTTGTCGGTCTTTGCGTGTCGGTCGTTGGTTCCGAACAGAGTCTGAATTGGCCCCCCGGCGCTGAATGGCCGGGGCAACAGGATCGACAATGGACATGCATATGACATCTGCAACGACCGCACCGCATGTGGAACATCTGGCAAGCTCGCTCAAGCATCTGATTGATGAGATCATCCACATCTTTCCCGAAGGCGCCGACCACGAAGAAATCGAGATCCAGGGGCGCATCTGTCTGCGGCTGCTGGAACAGGCGCAAAGCGATGCGGCCCGGCTGTGCGATGCGGTCTTGTGCCCGCCCCTACCTGTCGATCGCAGAAACAAGACCGCCGCGAGCGATCATCGCGTCTGTGGTCTGTTGTCGATGCCTGAGCGGTGATGGCTTACGGCTCTTCGCTTTTGCGCAGCGCGGTGACGATCACCTCAAGATAGCGCAGCGTTTCCAAGGCCAGCCCGCGCAGCTCTTGCGCCGCTTTTGGGGTCATGCTCCAGCCGGTCACGGGGCGCCGTTCGATCCAGCCGCGTGCGGTCAGGTCGGCCAGCTTGCGCTGCACCGTCGCGCGCGGGATGCCCGTGGCCAGCGCGATCGAGGCGGTGTTGGTTGACCCCATGCGCGGCAGCCGGTCCAGCGTGTCGAACGCTGCATCCTGCCACGTTGTGCTATCCTCAGAGGCCAAGATCACGCACAAGATGAACATCGCATCCAGATCGCCCCCGAACTGCTGCCGCGCCATGTTGAGCAATCGCGCCGAACTTCTGAGGTAGGCAGGAAAAACCGTGCCAAACGCGCTTTGTATCAGGGTGCGTTGTTGTTTCTGACCGGGTTTGGCGACCATGTTGCGTCACGCGCTCCACATGACCGGGCCCAAGCGCCGGGATATGGCTTTGGGCCAGTCACGGCTGGTGTCCGGTTGCATCGATCGGCTCGCGCGGCGCGCCGTTGCGGTGCCGATACAAGGACAGTTCCGGATTGTCCCAGCCGGGCCCGCCCGTGTGTTGGTGTTCACTTACGCTCACCCTTTTGAATTGCAGGCTCTGTCATGCGGCGCAGGGCCGCCGGGTGGCGCCCAAAACGCAGCCAGTGGGTGTTGCCGGATCATCATTTGTTCAGTCTCAGGGCCGGGTTTCAACCGGGGCACGTGCCCAATTTGGGCGTTGACCGGCGGTGCCAAAGCCGCAGTCGGCACAAGCGCTGGCCCACGGCCCGGACGCAGTTGATCACGGCGCGATCAAGCCGGTCACGTCATCATGCCCAAACTGGGCACTTGGGTGTGTTGCACTCTTGCATGCACCTTGTGCAGGTGTGCGTCCTGTCGACAAACACAATCGCGGTGTTTGCTCCAGCCCGGCGGGATCGCGCCGATATCAGCCTTTTTTTATCGGCAAAGGTGAGCGCAGTGAGCATCGAACAACAGCAACGCATGACCTGGAGCATCGCCCGGTTGCTGCAGCAAGCCTATGGGCATCTGAAATTTCGCAAAAGCGTTCTGGTCGATCCGGTGCTGGACATCACGCTTGACAAGATCATCGCCGCACCCGGGGGCTTGGGCGCTTTTCTGGCCCGATGCGATGGTGTGCCCGGATGTGGCGATGCGCAGATCGACAATATCCATGCCGCATTGCTGACCGAAATTCGGCTTCAGGCGCATCTTGCTGCGGCAAGCGGTGACAACGCGCGGGCGCAAAGCCTTGCGGCGATCCTGGACCATGCGCATGCGACGGCCGAAGCCGCAACCAGCGAGATCACCGGTCAGTTTCTGCCGGGCGATGCCGCCGGGCTGGAGGATGTCAGTTGGCGCATGTGGCGTCAGGCACCGGCCGAGCGTTTTCATTACCTGCCCATCACCTTGCCCGACTGCGCCAAAAGCAGGGAACTGGTCGCGGCGGAACTTGGCACGGATGCGCCTGTGCCTCTTGATGCCAAAGGCTCGGCCCCTGGTGTTGATCTTGGACAGGCGACGCGCGGCGTGATCTTGATTGACGCTCAGGTGCTGGACGCCATGCGCGCCCGCTTGGGCCGCTATGCGGTCTTGAGCGATCGGGCGATCACCGCACAGATGGCACGGCTGTTGGATTTCCCGGCCAGATTGCCGCCGGGCATCGACGCCTTTGTCACCGATTTTGCGCGTGCGCGCCTGAGTGCTGCGGCGATCTTTGGGGGCCGTGCGATCTTGCCCGCGCCCGGTGGGTATGTGGTTCTGTTCAGCCCGCCGTGGTTGGCACAGATGGTCGCCCGTTGCGAGGCCGCCCGCCAAGATGCGCAACCCCTGACCGCGTATCTGGCCGCCCTCATCTAGGGGGATGGGCCAGCCGCGCGCCGGGACGTTTCGTCATACACTGTCCGGTCGCGCAAGATCGGCCTGACCGCGATTGCCCCACCAATTCAAGGCCAGCATGGCCACGATCAGCGCAACGCCACCCGCCTCGATCACGAAGCTTGGCCAGAACACCGCGATCACCCCCGGCACGATCAGCGCCCGCTGCCACAAGGCCATGGGGCGCCACAAATAGCCTTCGATGGCCGCCGCAAAACCCACCAGCGCGACGATGGCGATGGTCCCGCTCCAGATCAGCAAGGGCAGGGGGCCGCCAAGGATGATTTCCTCGTTGAACACCATGAACAGCGGGATCAGATACAACCCTTTGGCGTATTTCCACGCCTGAAAGCTGGTCTCCATCGGTTTCGATCCGGCGATGGCTGCTCCGGCAAATCCCGCAAGCGCAACGGGCGGGGTGACGTTGCTGTCTTGGGAATACCAAAACACCACAAGATGCGCGATCAACAGCGGCACGCCGAATTCCGAGGTCAGCGCCGGGCCAACCAGAATGATCAGCACGATATAGGCCGCCGTCACCGGCAAGCCCATTCCAAGGATCAGGCTTGCAATCAGCACCAAAAGCAGCGCCAGCACCAGATTGCCGCCCGAAAATGCCAGCATCATGGCCGAGAATTTCAGCCCCAGCCCCGTCAGCCCCACCACCCCGACGATGATGCCCGCCACGGCACAGGCCATGGAAACAGCCACCGCATTGCGCGCGCCCAGTTCCATCGCCCGCAGTGTCAGGGACAGGCCGCGCCGGCACAGCGCCACAAGGCCCGCGACCGTGGGTCCCGTGACGAAAAAGACCCACAATGCCTTGGCCGATGCAGCCGCGACCACCGAAAGGATGGCAAAGAACCCGACCCGCATCGGCGAATAGCCCGCAATCAGGAAATAGGTCAGTGCCACCAGCGGCAGCAAGAAATGCCAGCCTTCGGCCAGCACATGGCGCACGCTGGGAAGCTCAGCGGCGGGAATGCCGCTCATGCCTTGTTTCACGGCGGCGATGTGGACCAGAAGATAGACCGTTCCGAAATAGAGAATGGCCGGAAAGATCGACACCAAAACGATGTCGCCATAGGGCACGCGGGTAAACTCGCTCATCAGAAATGCGCCTGCGCCCATCAGGGGCGGCATGATCTGCCCGCCCGTGCTGGCGGCGGCCTCGATCCCGCCGGCCTGCGCCGGGCGATAGCCCAGCCGCTTCATCAGCGGGATGGTAAAGGCACCCGTCGTGACCACATTGGCGATGGCCGATCCGCTGATCGACCCCATTCCTGCGCTGGCGATGACGGCGGCCTTGGCGGGGCCGCCGCGCTGGCGGCCTGTGGCGGCATAGGCCAGATCGATGAAGAATTTGCCCGCGCCCGTCACCTCCAGAAAGGCGCCGAACAAGACGAAGACAAAGATAAAGGTCGCCGCTACCCCAAGCGGCAGCCCGAATATGCCTTCGGCCCCCAAGGTCATCTGGCTGGCGACCCGTTCCAGCGAATAGCCGCGATGGTTCATGATGCCGGGCATCCAATCGGCAAGAAACGGCATTTCGCCGCGCGCGCCAGAAAAGGCATAGGCGACAAAGGCGGCGCCGATGATCGTCATGCCAAGACCCACGGCGCGGCGTGCGCCCTCCAGCACGACCAGAATGGTCAGAACGCCCATCCAGACATCGATGTCGCGCGGAAAGACCTGATTGGCGATGATGTCGATGTTGATCGGCACCCAAGCGCCGACCACCACGCCGCACAAGATCAAGGTTGCGTCGATGATCCAGCCGGTGATGCCGCGTGGGTGCGCCGGCCCCCAGACGGGATAGATCAGGAAACACAAGACAAGGATAAAACCCAGATGGATCGGGCGCTGATAGAACAGGCCAAGCGGCTGGATACCCGCGGCGTAAAGATGAAACAGCGACAGCACGATGCCGACCACGGCGATCGCACGCAGCACGATCGGGGGCTGTGGGTGGCTTGCCATTGGCATGTCGGTATCGGTGGCCATCCGCATCAATCCCCTGTCAGTTCGATCCGCACCCGTTGCCGCGGCGCGCGCGCCGACAGCGAGACGATCTGTTCACCGACCCGAAGCCGGTGATCGACCGAAGCTTCGCCGGGGCGCAAGATATAGGCGTTGCCCGCAACCGCTTCGTTGATATCAAGGATCCAGTAGCCACCCTGCCCATCCGATACCTGCCGCCCACGGCCGGGAATATGGTCAAGACCGGCTGCGAAATCGGGCAGATGGGCGCGCACCAGCACCATCTGCCCGCCTCGGTTTTCATAGCAGTCCGACACCGGAAAGCCGCGCACCGAATGGTTCCACAAAACGCACCATCCCGATCCCTCCGGGACGGACAGGCGCGCGATCTCGGTGCCGTCCTCAAGCGAAGCAACCAGCGTTTCGGCCGTGACGACCTGCGATGTGGCCAACAGGTACAAGAGGAGGGCGATACACCGCCCCCCTCCGGCCTTGATGCTCACGGGCGCAGCGCGTCGGGGATGGTGGCGCCGATTTCCTCGTAGTAGCGGACGGCGCCAGGGTGCAGCGGGATCGGGGTCGCGAGCATGGTGAATTCGACCGAGGTCTCGTTGGCGGCCGGATGGACCGCGCGCAGCGCCTCGATCTGTTCGAACATCGCGCGGGTGATCGCATAGGCCAGATCATCGGACATGTCCGAGGATACGACCAGCACATTGGGCACGCCCAGAACGGCGGTATCGTTGGCAACGCCCTCATATGTGCCGCCCGGAAGGCTGGTCATCGCGAATACCGGGTCGACAGCTTGCGCGGCGGCCATTTCGGCTTCGGACAGGGCGATCAAGACGATGGTATTCGTCGTGGCAAGGTTCATGATCGACGAGGTCGGCGCGCCCACCGACCAGATGCCTGCATCGATGTCGCCATTGGCCAGCGCATCGGCGGTTTCGTTGAAATTCAGGCGCTGTTCGTCGATGTCATCATAGGTGATGCCGTTGGCGTTCAGGATCGCGGCCGCGTTCACCTCGGTGCCCGAACCGGGCGCGCCGATGGACACGCGTTTGCCGCGCAGATCCGCCAGCGCGGTGATCCCGCTGCCCTCCAGAGCCACGATATGCACCATATTGGCATAGGACACGGCCAGACCGCGCAGCATGGGCAGTGCTTGGCCTTCGAAGCGGCCGGTGCCGCCAAAAGCTTGCTGCACGGTATCTGCAAGCGCAAATGCAATGTCGGCATCGCCGGTGGCGATCAGACCCATATTCTCGACCGAGGCGCCGGTCACCTCTGCGGTGGCCGAATAGCCATCGACATGCGCGTTGATGATTTCCGCAAGCCCGCCCCCCATGGGATAGTAGACGCCGCCCGTGCCGCCGGTGGCGATCGACAGTTGCTCTTGTGCAAGAACGGGCGTTGCAGCCGCCAGCAGGGTGCTGGCTGCGATGGCCTTTAAGAGTTTCATGATAACCTCCCTGTGATGCTTATGGAGCGGATGATCTACGATATTTGGTGTCTTTCGCCAACCCGGCAATCCAAATTCCTATCGCAACCTTAGGGTTTCGCGCGGAGCGCGGCCCTGAGAGAGCAGGAAAGTTGCACGCCTGGCCGATCAAACGCGGTGGCTGCGCACCCATTTGTCACGGGGTGCTGTCCCTGCTGCCATCGCGATCAATCCGCGTTCCAGCCGCTTTGCGGGCGCTGCACACACCATGCGCGGTGGAACGAACGGGCGCTTGCCCGGCACGGCGTGCGATTGCCTGAGCGTAGAAAATGTAAATCTTGCTTGACAGTTTATTCTGTGTACAACTGGTGACAGGAAACACGCTGCGCCAGAGAAACAGGGCCGGTTCCGGGCTGAACCGGACATGAGTTGAAAAGAACGACCGCAATGACCAAGACGACCGAATTTCTTTCGCTGGTGGCGATTGACGACGCGTCCCGACAAGATGCCTTGGCCGATCTTGCCCGTGCCGCTTTGGTGCGCCTGTGCGCCCAGCTCGCGCCACGTGGGGTTCCACGCGATGCCCAGTCCGTTCTGGGCGATCCTTGCGCCGCAGCGATGGCTTTTGCCCTGTGCGACCCCGATGAGGACGCGGCGGGAATTCTTGTAGATGATCTTTTGGCGGCGGGTCTGTCGGTCGAGGATCTGTGCCGCGACCATCTTGCCCCTGCCGCCCGGCGGCTTGGCACGCTTTGGGATCACGATCGCCTGCCCTTCACCGAGGTGGCGATGGCCACCACCCGCATCCAATCCATCTTGCGCCGCATCCCGGCAGGCCGCGCCGTTGCGGGCCGCGGCACGCGACCGGGTGCGGTTTTCGCCGCTGTTCCCGGCGAAATGCACACGCTGGGCGTGATGATGGCGGCCGATCTGTTTCGCCGGGGCGGATGGGATGTCAGCTTGCTTGTGGGGTTGACGCATGATGAATTGCTGGCCCGCATCACCCGTGACGACAGGCCGGTGATCGGGTTGAGCTGCGCGGGCGATCACAGCTATCCGGCGCTGCGGCGGCTGCTGGCGGCCATCGGCAATGCCCGGCCCGATGCAACGGTCTTGTTGTCGGGGCACATCATCAACCGGCCCGACCGCATCGCGGGCCTGCCGGTTTCGGTTCTGACCGTCACCGATCTGGCCAGCGCCGAAGCACAAATGGCCCGCATGGACGCGCGCGCGTCAGCGCCCAAGGTCGGCCGCCCCGGCAACACACGCGGCCGAAGCAGCGCGGTCGCCTAAGACCATTTGCCGCCACCCGCGGTCAGGGCGCCAGCTCATCAAGGGGAAGAAACGGGAAAAACACGCCGCTCGACCAAAGCCCGAACCAGCCTTGTTCGGCCTCGGGGCCGGTTTGTCCCAGATCGACCAGCCGGTAAAAGCTTTTGCGGTCGATCAGCGCCTCGAGCCCGGCGCGGACATGCACATAGGGGCGCGGGGCGCCGCTGGCGTCGTGCTCTACCCGGATGGCGCAATCGGGGCCGGCCGGCACGCGGTCGCCCACATTTGTCACAAAGGTGACGATCTGTGACCGGCCCTTGCCTGTCACCTCGAGATCCTGTGCGACAAAGGGCGCATCCTCGACGCGGATGCCCACTTTTTCGGCGGGAGTGACCAGAAAATAGCGCGCGCCTTCGCGCTTGAGGATGGTGGAAAACAGCCGCACCAAAGCGGGCCGCCCGATGGGCGTACCTTCGTGGAACCATGTGCCGTCACGGCGGATTTCCATGTCGATATCGCCACAAAAGGGTGGGTTCCAAAGGTGGATGGGTGGCAAGCGCCCGGTCTTTTCTGCGGCCTTGGCCGCGCGGACAAGCTGGTCGGTGTTTGGTGTCTGAGCATCCGTCACGATCTTTTGTCCCGTTCGTGCTTTGCCATTTGGTCTGTGCGCAATAGGTCTGATAGCACGGGAATGCGTAATCACCCAGCGGAGCCTTGCCATGTCTGATCCTGACGCCCTTGTGTCCGAAATCGAAGCACTGGGCGCCAAGCTGGCGCAAGCCCGGCACGCCATCGCCACCCGCATCATCGGCCAGACCGAGGTGGTCGATCTTGCGCTGGGCGCGATGCTGTCGGGGGGGCATGCCTTGTTGATGGGGCTGCCGGGGCTGGGCAAGACGCTTTTGGTCGACACCCTGGCCACGGTGATGGGCCTGAGCGCAAACCGCGTGCAATTCACCCCCGATCTGATGCCCGCCGATATCCTTGGCTCCGAGGTGCTGGAGACGGGCGCCGATGGCGCACGCGCCTTTCGCTTTATCGAGGGGCCGGTGTTTTGCCAGCTGTTGATGGCCGATGAGATCAACCGCGCCAGCCCCCGCACGCAATCTGCGCTGCTGCAAGCGATGCAGGAGCGCGAGGTGACGGTGGCGGGCACCCATCGCGCCTTGCCGCGCCCCTTTCATGTGCTGGCCACCCAGAACCCGATCGAGCAGGAAGGCACCTATCCTTTGCCCGAGGCGCAGCTGGATCGCTTTCTGGTGCGCATCGATGTGGCCTATCCCGACCGCGCGACCGAGCGCGGTATTCTCTTGGCCACAACCGGCACGCATGAGGCGCGCGCGCCGGCCGTCTTTACCGCCGAGGCGCTGATCGCGGCCCAAGCCGTCGTGCGGCGGATGCCCGTGGGCGAAGGCGTGGTAGAGCTGATCCTTGATCTGGTCCGCGCCTGCCGCCCCGATGGGCAAGAGGCGCCCGAGATTGTACGCCGCACCGTTGCGTGGGGGCCCGGTCCACGGGCCGCGCAGGCCATGATGCTGGCCGTGCGCGCCCGCGCGCTGCTGGATGGGCGCCTTGCCCCTTCGGCCGAGGATGTGGCGGCACTGGCCCGCCCGGTCCTGAGCCACCGCATGGCGCTTGGGTATGGCGCACGCGCCGAAGGGGCGGTGCTGGAACAGGTCATCGATGAGGTCACGGCCAGTGTCAGCCGGAAGGGGCTGGCCGCTTGAGCGACCCGGCGCTGCATACGCCCCAGACGCTGCGCTCGCGGGCTGAAACGGTCGCGGCAGGCTTGCCTGCATTGATGGCCGATGCCCAGCATCTGGCGGCCACCGTGCTGCTTGGGGTGCATGGGCGCAAGCGTGCGGGCACGGGCGATGAATTCTGGCAATATCGCCCTGCCCAGCCCGGGGATGGCTATCGACAGATCGATTGGCGCCGGTCGGCCCTGTCGGATGGGCATTTCATCCGCCAGACCGAATGGCAGGCCGCGCAGGCGGTGATGATCGGGGTGGATGATGCGGCTGCAATGACGTTTTCGGGCGCCAGCACCCGCCCGCCCAAGCTGCGCCGCGCGCAAACCTTGGCGATGGCGCTGGCGATTGTCGCGGTGCGCGGCGGTGAGCGTGTCGGCCTGACCCATCTGAACGATCCGCCCCGCGGCGGGGCCACGCAACTGATGCGCATGGCGGCGGCCTTGATGGAACCCCATGAGCCCGGCGATTACGGCGCCCCCCGCCCTCAGATCATGCCCTTGGGCAGTCGCGCGGTGTTCTTTTCGGATTTCCTTGGCGATGCCTCGGCGATCGAGACGGCGGTGGGCCGCGCCGCCGACCGCGAGGTCAAGGGCGCCCTGGTGCAGATCCTTGACCCCGACGAAGAGGTCTTTCCCTTTGAAGGGCGCACGGTGTTTGAATCGATGACCGGCGCGATCCGCTTTGAAACCCTCAAGGCACGCAGCCTGCGCGACGCCTATCTTGACCGGCTGGCCGCGCGAAAGGCACATCTGCAAGACATCTGCCGGCGCATTGGATGGCGCTATCATCTGCACCATACCGACCAGCCCGCCGAGCCGACGTTGTTGTGGCTTTATCGCGCCCTGGAACGGGTGCGGTCATGATCGCGGGGCTTGCCTTTGCGATGCCGCTTTTGCTTAGCGCGCTGATCGCGCTGCCGGTCTTGTGGTGGATTTTGCGCGCAGTGCCCCCCGCCCCCATTCGGCGGCGGTTTCCGGGTGTGGCGTTGTTGTTGGGCCTGAAAGACGACGACAGCCAGACCGACAAGACACCGTGGTGGCTGTTGGTGTTGCGCATGGCCGCACTGGCGGCGGCGATCATCGGTTTTTCCGGCCCGATCCTGAACCCACAGGCCGAGCGGGCTGGCACGGGCCCGCTTTTGATCGTGATGGACAGCTCTTGGGCCGCGGCGCGCGACTGGTCGGCCCAGTTGGATCGCACGGCCCTGTTGCTGGATGAGGCATCGCGCGCGGGCCGCCCCGTGGCGCTGGTGCAGTTGACCGATCTGCCGGTGGGCGATCCGACGGTGCAGGCGGCCAATGCCTGGGCCGCGCGCCTGCCTTTGCTGATGCCTGCGCCGTTTGCGCCCGATATGCTGGCTGCTGCGCGCTGGGCTGGGGGTTTGTCGGCCCCGGTCGAGACATGGTGGATTGCCGATGGGCTGGATCATCCGGGGCGGGCGGATCTGACGGATGCGCTGATGGCCTTGGGCCCGGTGTCGGTGTTCGAGGGCGCGCGCGATCTGGTGGCGCTCAGGCCGCCGCGGTTCGAGGATGGGGTGGTGCGCGCGGATCTGATCCGGCTGGGCGATGCACCGCTTGCGGTGGATGTCATCGCCCATGGGCTGGATCCGGCGGGTATCGCCCGCGATCTGGCCCGTGTGCCCGTGCGCTTTGAGGCCGGCGCGACGTTGGCCGAGGCGGAATTCGACCTGCCCCCGGAACTCCGCAACCGGATCACCCGGTTCGAGATCGCGGGGCTGAGTGGCGCCGGGGGCGTGGCGCTGACCGATGATGCACTGCAACGCCGCAAGGTGGCGCTGATTTCCGGGGGGGCCGCTGATGAGCAACAATCCCTTTTGTCGCCGCTCCATTACCTGCGTCAGGCTTTGGCGCCGAGCGCTGATCTGATCGAAGGCGCCTTGGGCGATATGCTGATGGCAAGCCCGGATGTCATCATCCTGGTCGATATCGCCACGCTCGCCCCCGAGGAGGAGGCGGCGCTGATCGCATGGGTCGCGCGCGGCGGGCTTTTGGTGCGTTTTGCGGGGCCGCGGTTGGCCGCGTCCGATGTCGCGCGCGATGCGGCGGGCCCCCTGATGCCGGTGCGGTTGCGCGCGGGCGGGCGGTCGGTGGGCGGCGCGATGAGTTGGGGGGAACCCAAGGCGCTCAGCCCTTTTGCCGACACCTCGCCCTTTTTCGGTCTGGCGATCCCCGCCGATGTCACCGTCACCGCTCAGGTGATGGCCCAGCCCGATCCCGAGCTTGCCGCCCGCAGCATCGCAACCCTCAGTGATGGCACGCCGTTGGTCACGCGCCTTGCGCAAGGGCAAGGGTCGGTCGTCTTGTTCCATGTGACGGCCAATGCGGATTGGTCGACGCTGCCGCTGTCGGGGCTGTTTGTGCAGATGCTGGAACGGCTGGCGATCTCGACCCGGCCCGCTGCCACGCCCGCGGCGGTCGATCTGGTCGGCACGCTGTGGTCCCCGCAACAGGTGCTGGACGGTTTTGGGCATCTGCGCGATGCGGGCAACCGGCCCGGGGTCGACGGGGCCGATCTGGCCGCCGCACCCCTGTCGGCCGATCTGTTGCCGGGGCTCTACGCCGCCGATGATCGCCGCATCGCCCGCAATGTGATCGGCGCCGAGACGGTGCTGGTGCCTGCGGATTGGCCGGCCCTTGTGCCGGTCGAGGGGTTGGAGGTGATCGCGCCGACCGAGTTGATGGCCGGGTTTCTCAGCGCTGCGCTGATCTTGCTTCTGGTGGATGCGCTGGCGGCGCTTTGGCTGGCCGGGCGGCTGTCGGGGCTGGTGCGGGGTGCCGGGGTGCTGGTGGTGGCGCTGGCCCTTCCGCAAGGCGGGCAGGCACAGGCCGTCTTGAGCCCCGCGGACGAATTGGCCCTGCTGGCCACATCCGATGTGCGGCTGGCCTATGTCATCACCGGCGACGTCACGCTTGACGAGATGTCGCGCGCGGGTCTTCAGGGGCTGTCGAACACGCTTTATCAGCGCACATCGGTCGAGCCGGGCGCACCCATGGGCGTGACCCTTGAAACCGATGAGCTGAGCTTTTTTCCGCTGCTTTACTGGCCCATCGCGCCCGACCAGCCCTTGCCCTCGGCCGCGGCCTATCGGCGGTTGAACGATTATCTGCGCTCGGGTGGCATGATCATCTTTGACACGCGCGACGCCCATCTGGGCGGTCTTGGGTCCGGCACCCCCGAAGGACGGCGTTTGCGCGCCTTGGCTGCGGCGCTTGACATTCCGCCGCTGGAACCCATCCCGCCCGATCACGTGCTGACCCGCACCTTTTATCTGCTGCAAGATTTTCCCGGTCGCCATCCGGGCCGTGATATCTGGGTCGAAGCCGCCCCCGCCGACGCCGAACAGGTCGAGGGGATGCCGTTTCGCAACCTCAACGATGGGGTGACCCCGGTTCTGATCGGCGGCAACGATTGGGCCGCGGCATGGGCGCAAGATGCGGCCGGCCGGCCATCCTATCCGGTGGGTCGCGGCGCAACCGGCGACCGCCAGCGCGAGATCGCGCTCCGGTTCGGGGTCAACCTTGTGATGCATGTGCTGTCGGGCAACTACAAATCCGATCAGGTGCATGTGCCCGCACTTCTGGATCGGTTGGGGCAATAGCCATGGCACAGACGATCTTGTTCGATCCGCTTTTGCCGCTTTGGATGATCTGGGCGCTGGGGGGCGCAAGCGTGCTGATCGTGGCGCTGGCGATCTGGCGGGGCTTGTCGGGCTGGCCCTTTCGGTTGGCGGGGGCGGTCGCGGTGCTGGCCGCGCTTTCCAACCCGTCGCTGCAATCCGAACAGCGCGAGCCGCTGTCCGACATCGTGCTGGTCGTGGTCGATCAATCCGCCAGCCAGCGCATTTCCGACCGCGCCCAGCAGACCGAGGCGGCCCTGGCCGCGCTTGAGGCCGACATCGCGGCGCTGGGCATGGAGATGCGTCTGGCGCGCGTGGGCGATGACCCCGACAATGGTGGCACGCTGGCGATGACGGCGCTGTCGCGCCTGTTGGCCGAAGAACCCCGCGCGCGCGTGGCGGGGGCCATCATCGTCACCGATGGGCAGTTGCACGATGCCCAGATTGTGCCCGATCTGCCCGCGCCGCTGCATGCGTTGCTGACCGGGCGCGCCACCGATTGGGACCGCCGCCTTGTGATCGAAACCGCCCCCGCCTTTGGCATCATCGGCGAGGAATTGTTGATCACCCTCAGGATCGACGATCAAGGTGCTGTGCCCGCCGATCTTGCCGGCCGGGCCGGGATTGCCATCGCCATCGACGGTGCCCCCGCCCAAAGCTTTGTTGTGCCCACAAACGAGACGCTGCGCTTGCCCCTGACGCTGGATCAGGCGGGCCGCAACGTGGTGCAGTTCATCATCGACGGGGCGCCGGGCGAATTGACCGACCGCAACAACGCCGCCGTGGTGCAGATCAACGGCATCCGCGACCGGCTGTCGGTTCTACTGGTTTCGGGCGAACCGCATCCGGGCCAGCGCACATGGCGCAACCTGTTGAAATCCGACCCCTCTGTCGATCTGGTGCATTTCACCATTCTGCGCCCGCCCGACAAGCAAGATGGCGTGCCCGTGACCGAGCTGAGCCTGATTGCCTTTCCCACGCGGGAATTGTTCATGGACTCGGTCGATGACTTCGACCTGATCATCTTTGACCGCTACCGCCGGCGCGGCATCTTGCCCCTGAGCTATTTCGACAACATCCGCCGCTATGTCGAAGACGGTGGCGCGCTGCTGGTGGCGGCGGGGCCCGATTATGCCTCGGCCGCGTCGCTCTATCGCTCGCCTTTGGCGGATATCTTGCCGGGAATGCCCACCGCGCGGGTGATCGAGGCGCCCTTTGTGCCCAGGATTTCGGAACTGGGCCAACGACACCCGGTCACGGCGGGGCTGCAAGAGGCGCATCAACCCTTGCCAGACAGCGACCAGCCCTGGGGCCGCTGGATGCGCCAGATCGAAGTGACGGTACAATCGGGCCAGACGGTGATGACCGGCGATGGCGATGCGCCGCTGTTGATACTGGACCGGGTGGGCGAGGGGCGCGTGGCGCTTTTGGCCTCGGACCATGCATGGCTATGGGATCGCGGCTATGAAGGCGGCGGCCCCCAGCTTGAGATGCTGCGCCGTTTGGCGCATTGGATGATGGGCGAGCCCGAGCTGGAGGAAGAGGCGCTGGTCGCACAGACCGATGGCCAGACGATCCGCGTGACACGGCGCACCTTGGGCGATGCCGTGGGCCCGCTCAGCGTGACCGAGCCCGATGGCACAGTGACACAGATGGCGTTGGTGCAAACCGCGCCCGGTCGCTTTACCGCCGAAATCATGGATGCGGAACAAGGGCTTTATCGGCTGGCCGAGGGGGCATTCGACAGCGTGATCGCCCTGGGCCCCGCCGCCCCGCGTGAATTCGAGGACACCATCGCCTCAGGCCTGCGGCTGGAGCCGCTGAGCGAGGGCCTTGGGGGGGCGGTGATGCGGCTCGAAGACGGGATGCCCGATCTGCGGCGCGTGGCCGAAGGGCGTAACGCAGCAGGTCGCGGCTGGATCGGCCTGACGACGCGCGCGGCCTATCTGACCACCGATGTGACG
>ERZ888423.329-NODE-329-length-50154-cov-8.314557_pt1 | contig 50154 bp, 46 predicted proteins | sample MGYA00520523_ERZ888423 | MGnify/ENA primary metagenome ERZ888423 (study PRJEB32303, sample SAMEA104408611) | aquatic metagenome | biome: Brackish water; feature: Pelagic; material: water | place: Baltic Sea | collected 2014-06-08T10:24:00 | depth 30,27 m ... | reverse complement strand
TCTGTATCTATCACAATATTGACATTTTGGCCTACCCCGTTTATAGGGCTCAGAGCAAATGAAATCGAACAAAATAGAAAAATAATGGATTTCATAGAAAGGTGTAAAAGAACTTTGCTAAATGGGCAAGGTGCTCGGTTGATTAATTTAATTTCCATAAATTTGTGATGTTAGTTAAACATTGTTTTAATTGATCTACTTGGAAAAAGGCCGTTGCTGTGGAAGGTGCTGGCCTTTTCCTTTTTTTATTTAATTGTAATTGTTTTAGCGTTAATTTCAAATTGTATCTGGCCCTCACTAGTGCCCTCTATAAGCTTAAGAATATCCTCTAACCCTTCAGTTCTTTCCAATATGCCCGTAAAAACAAACTCCTTTTGTTTGGCATTCCCAAAAACGACTTCTGTATCATACCATCTTGACAAGACGGTCATTATTTCCTCCAAGGGTTTTTCATTGAAGGAAAATAATCCATGGACCCATGAGATTTCCTGGGACACGTCTATCGCCTCAATATCTATTTTATCACTTTTATGGTCAATTTTAGCTTGTTGGTTGGGCATAAGGGTTTCACTAACAACTCCTTTTTTAATTCTTATCTGTCCTTCGACCAAGGTTGTAACCGTTACCTGATCATCATTATAGTCCCTAATATTAAATTCCGTACCCAGCACTTCTATTTCCTGAGATTTCGTAAGCACATGGAACGCTGCACCTTTATGCGCAGTACTAGGCGACACCTTAAAATAAGCCTCTCCATATATTAGTTCCACCTGGCGGGTTAGCCCTTCCGAAAACACCACCGGGTATTTCAATTTGCTTTCTGAATTCAACCAAACTTCTGTACCATCCGATAATTTGACAAAAAATCGGCCTCCTCTGGGAATGGTCAAATAATTGTACAACTGCTCTTTTTTGATGACATCACTTTGCTCTTTATCGGCATATACCAACTCTTCGCCATTGCTGATAACCTGCCCGGTTTGATATTTTTTTCCTTTTTCCAGTACTACTTCATCTCCATCTTCAAGGGTTAGGATAGCCTTATCAGTACCGGTTACTATTAAATGGGGCTGTTGTCCAACTTCGGGCCCGCTTACTTGGTCGGTATTGTACAACATATAAAAGGCAGTGCCAAGCATAAACATTACCGAGGCAGCAACGGCCATTCTCTTATAAAGGTTCATCCTTTTTGCCATCTTGTCCCTTTTTAGTCTAAATTTAATGGATTCCTTGGCTTTGTTAACATCGTATTCTGTCATGGAAAGTGTACTTATGTATTGTGTTTTAACATAACTATTGAAGACCTGTATGCCTTCCTCATTCTTAAGTAAATCTTCCAATTTTTCCAACTCGGAATGATTTGCTTCTTGATTTAAAAACTTAATAATTATTTTTTCTATTTCGTCCATTTGAATTTCAATATTTATTAACCTAATACGTTTAAAATTTTAATACCCCTCTATTTTTCAAGAAGCTTTTTTAATATATACTATTATTTCATTATCTTAATGTATAATAATCTATTCTACATGCACAAAAAAAGAAGCTCGTTTTTGGCCCATAGATTAATTTCCGGTGACTCAAAAGCCTATCATTTCTTAATGGAATTTTATTACCAAAGCTTGTGCGCCTATGCCCAGTCCTTGTGCAATGACCATGATTTTGCCGAAGATATTGTTCAAAACGTATTTGTTAAGATGTGGGATAAGAGAAAAAAAATAAATCTAGACTTATCCATCAAGAGTTATTTGTATAAGTCCGTCTATAATGAGTTTATTGATCAATACAGAAAAAATAAACCCGTCATTTATTTAGAAAAAAAATATTTTGAGGCTATTGATTTGGTGGTTGACATAGAACCGGAAGAATTGGAAGGTTTAATTAAATTGATGAATGCCAAAATAGAAAATTTACCGTCAAAATGCAGAGAAATATTTTTAATGAATAAAAAAGAAGGCCTTACCCATACCGAAATCTCCGAATACCTTAATATCTCAATAAAAACAGTGGAAGGCCATATTACACGTGCCTTTAAAATCCTGACCGAAAAGCTGGGCACAAAAATGTAAGTCGTGCTTTTTTATTTTTTAATTTCAATAAACAAAAGAGAAAGTCTTCCTTAAGATAAAGTATTTTAATTTTGCCTCCCTGTCTAGAAGGGTTATTAAACTATTCCACTTTCATTATTATTAAAGTTGATTTTATTCCATTTTTGAAATACCTCAAAAATCTTCAATGGAAATCAAAAAGTTATTCCATAATTTTCTTGTGTTTTATTCATATTTTACCTTAAATTGTAGAAAATATTTATTGTTTAACCAGAGTACACGGTCCATATATGGTTTTACAGTTTTTTTGACTTAGATAGAATTTTTTTTTGGTTATGTAATATATTTCTTGAGTTTTTGACCAAACTCATAACCCGAAGGTCACTGGTTCGAGTCCAGTTCCCGCTACTAAAACAATAAAACGGTTATACTTTTATAAAGTGTAGCCGTTTTTACTTTTTATTTCATTAGCACAAAAGATTATCCACAAGACAAAAACCAATTCTATCATTCTTTGATATAGTCCAATATATTCAGAATTCAAGTCTGAACTTATCACACATACTAAAAGAAAACTGACTATTCCAAGTAAAATCGATTGCACAGAGAAACTATAATAGGTTGATTTTTTCAATCCTAATCCAATTAAAATCATTAAAAAAGGAACAAATAGATACGTTAATAATCCTGTAAAATTATGAATTAGTTGCGAAAAACTTGGATCGATTAACGCCTTATTACATCCACTATCACATGGAAATATTCCAACAACTAATGTGGCTAGCCCATAAAATATTCCGATTCCGTAAAATCCTATTTTGATTAATATGGAAGGTTGAAAATATTTAACTCCAAGAAAGCAAAATAAGGTAATCAGAATACCGCTTGGGATGTAACCAAATATTCTTAAAATTATTCCATATTCAGTGTCAATTGCATATGATTCACTTATTAATTGACTTGCCATATTATAATTTTCAATTAAAAAACCACCTAAAACAGAGGAAACAACAAAAAGACTAACTCCTATGATTCCAATTAAAAAAGTTGTTTTATTGTTCATTGATTTTTTTAAATTGATTCTATCAAAAATAGTGTTTTAAAAATAATCTTTGGACACAAGTTTTCCGATTAAATAGTTTGTTAATTCAAAATCTCTTGGCGTAAAATAAATGTTCGATATTTGGATAGAGTTATCTACTAAAACAATAAAACGGTTATACTATTATAGTGTAACCGTTTTTTTTATATTGGTGTTTTAATAAACATTTAGAATAGGACTAAAAACAACATGAACATAGAAAAACTTAAATTTCCGATAGGCAAGTACACTTATATTAATAATCCTGATATAAAAGTGATTAATAAATGGATTGATGATATTGAGAGGTTTCCAAGTCGAATTAAAGAATTGGTTACTGGAATTCAAGATAGCCAACTTAATTTGAGATATAGACCAGAAGGATGGACAGTTAAACAAGTTATTCATCATTGTTCAGATAGTCACATGAATGCTTTCATAAGGTTTAAATTAGCTTTAACAGAAGAAACGCCAATTATTAAACCCTATCGTGAAGAAAAGTGGGCGAATCTAGCAGATTCTTTAACCATAGAAATTGATGAATCCTTGATGCTCTTAACTGGATTACATAAAAAATGGGCTAGGTTGATAAAGAGTTTATCCCATGATCAATTAGAAATGGATTATGAACATCCTCAACATGGATTAAGATTTAATTTGATTTCAACTATCGGGATGTATTCATGGCATTGTAACCATCATTTAGAACATATAAAAAATGCACTGAAATCAAAATCATATTAGTTTAACTTTTTATAATAAGAGTCATTGTGTGATGAGTGTTGATTAAGTCTTTTGGAGTTAGACTAATGTTCGATATTTCAATAGAGTTATCTACAACGAAAGCCTCTTGAGTGTTCAAGAGGCTTTTTTATTTGTGGGAATTCAAGCTTGCTTGTGTTACCCCTTACCTTGCAAGTACACATCGAGCTAAAGATCCGCGGTTTTGTGTATGATTTCGTTGCGTGTTTCAGCACTTAAGTTTCCAGTGGCAATAAAAGGCAGTTGAGAGAAGTAAACTGCCCTTATCAAAAACATGACTGCTAAGTAAAGCAACATGTCAAAAAAACATCCTTATTCAGGTAATTTATCTTCTGTTACAAAAGTTACTTAAAATCCGTCAAAGATTAGTTTTATTTGTATTAAGGCCAGGATTATTTAAATTTAATAATCAAACAACCATCGTCCATTTATGAAAAGAAGAAACTTTATAAGAAAAACGGCTTTGACCTCTATGGGAACAATTATTGGGGCCGAAATTGTTTTTGCTCATGTGATGCCTCAGGGATATGTGCCTTTGGCGTTACAGGATCCAGATCCGTTTAAACTATTTGGTAAAAACAAAGAGATGGTGGTTTTAAACGATCGCCCATGGAATATAGAAGCACAAGCTCATTTGCTCAACGAAAAAATTACATCAAACCAAAACATGTTTATCCGGAATAATGGTAAAATTCCCGAAAACATTGATGTTAAAAACTGGACGATCACCTTTGATGGAGAGTCGGTCAAAGCCCCAAAAACATATACCCTTGAAGAGCTTAAGTCTAAATTTAAGCATCATACCTATCAACTTACATTGGAATGTGGTGGGAATGGTAGAAGCGAATTTGATCCGCCGGCCAAAGGAAATCAATGGACCGTGGGCGCTGTCTCTTGTGCCACATGGACCGGTGTAAGATTGCGTGATGTATTAGCGGATGTCGGGATAAAAGAAAATGCCGTTTACATTGGTTATCACGCAGCAGATCTACATTTAAGTGGAGATCCTGATAAAGAACCTATCTCAAGAGGAGCCCCTATGGCTAAGGCGCTGCAAGACGAGACCTTACTCGCTTTTAAAATGAATGGCGAAGATATCCCCTTAGCGCATGGATATCCTTTAAGGCTTATTGCTGGTGGATGGCCTGCTTCTGTATCGGGAAAATGGTTGACCGGTATAAGCGTCAGAGATAAGGTGCACGATGGGACTAAGATGACAGGATCGGCTTACCGTGTCCCTTGTGAGCCCGTAGCTCCCGGAGAAAAGGTCAAAGATGAAGATATGTGTATTATTGAATCGATGCCGGTTAAGTCATTGATCACCTATCCCAAAACGGGCGCTCAGATTAAAGAGGGCAAGTCTTTAAAAATTAATGGGCATGCATGGGCCGGAGAACTTGATGTCGCTAAGATGGAGTATTCTATTGATTTTGGTTCGAGTTGGACGACTTGTGATTTACAGGCACCGGCCAATCGATTGGCTTGGCAACATTTTTCGGCAAGTATATCTTTTCCAAAAAAAGGATATTACGAAGTCTGGGCTCGAGCGACCGACAGCCGAAACAACAGTCAACCCATGGTATTACCCGGTTGGAATCCTAAAGGTTATTTGAACAATGCTTGTCATCGTATAGCCGTAAAAGTGAAGTAATGAACCAACAGCACAAAGAGTTTAGAGACAGCGTCAAGAAGATTTATCAAGCCCTAGTTTTGGTGTTTGGTGCGGTCAGCCTTGTTGCTTGTTTTTTGGTTTATGGAATGATTGATCCTGGTTTTTCAGCATTTAGGCAAGATAATTCAGTGGTGGATTACGCTGTGGTGGATGAAGATGAAAATTGGGATAAAATAGAAAATGGTATTCATTTGCGTACGGGACTCAAAGAGGGTATTGGGCTTATGGAAACGGTCAATAATTGTACAAACTGTCATTCTGCAAAACTCGTAACGCAAAATAGAATGGATGCAGCGCGATGGGCTGCGACTATTGACTGGATGCAAGAAACCCAAAATTTATGGGACTTAGGCGGTAACGAAGAGATCATCATCAATTACCTCGTGACCAATTATCCCGTAAAGAAAAAAGGAAGACGCTTATCCTTAGAAAATATTGAATGGTATGACCTGGAAAACTAGTTTAATTATCGTCTTATCTCTGGTCTTCTTTTCCTGTAAAGAGAAAAGTGCTGAGGTGTTAAGCTCAAGTGAGCCATCGTCTTCCGATGAAAAGCAATATAATTCTGGGCTCAGTCCTATCATCGAAGCGGATGAATTACAAAAGATCTTGGAAGCGCCCAGTATCAAGGTTGTTCATTTTGGAAAAGAGAAGGAATTTCACTCTGGTCACATAAAGGGGTCCGTAAATATTTGGCGCAGCGATATCGAGGATGCGTCCTATCCCTATAAAGGCATGATGTGTTCTAAAAATCAGCTGGAAGAGTTATTCAGTCAAAAGGGGATAAGCAGCAGTGATACCATCATCGTCTACGATAATGTAGCGTCTTGTGATGCGGCAAGACTTTGGTGGGTCCTTGAAAATTATGGCTTCAATAATCTAAAAATACTCAACGGAGGACTCACCGCTTGGAATGAAGCAGGTGGGGCGCTCACAACCGAACCGACTATTGCTGAAAGAACTGAGTTTAAGTTACCTGATAGGGCTCCTATGAGTTTATATGTAAGCAAGGAGCAAATGCTAAGCTTGGTCAATGGGAGTAATCCGCCATTAATTTTAGATACGCGAACGACAAATGAATACACAGGAGTCCAGCAGAAATCGGGGGCAAAAACAGCAGGCCGTATCCCGGGCAGTCTCCTGATGGATTGGGCAAATTGTGTCAATTATTCTGGAGACAAAAAATTTAAAGAGATAGAGGAATTAAAAGAAATATATTCAAGGATCATCCCTGAAAAAGACCAGGCCATTGTGGCCTACTGTCATTCTGGAGTTCGGTCAGCGCACACTACTTTTGTATTAACTCAGTTATTGGGTTATAAGAATGTGAAAAATTATGACGGGTCTTGGACAGAATGGTCTAATTTTGAAAATTATCCAAAGGAAAAAGACAGTATAACAACAATTTTACAATAAGATGGTAAAGTATATTGACGGTTTTACAAATGCCTTCATGGGCACTATTGATTGGACTTGGAAATCAATCTTGTTTGAAGTTCCATGGTATACAAATTATTTTTATGGCCTTATAGCGATTTCACTCATCGTTTGGTTGTTGGAGATCGCGTTTCCCTGGCGCAAGGAACAATCTGTATTCAGAAAGGATTTTTGGCTTGATGGTTTTTATATGTTCTTCAATTTCTTCATATTTTCTGTGGCCATAAGTGGATTTTACAGATTGTTGCAGCTCGGTTTTAGCGATCTCGGGATTACGGACAAATCCCTGGCTTTGTTTGATCCATCCAGCTGGCCTATGTGGGCGCAACTTTTAGTGTTTTTTATCGTCCTCGATTTTGTTCAGTGGTTTACGCACACCCTGCTTCACAAGTATTCTTTCTTGTGGAAATTTCACAAAGTACACCACAGTGTGAAAGAGATGGGATTTGCAGCACACCTGCGCTATCACTGGATGGAAAACATTCTATACAAGCCATTAAAAACTTTTGGGGTCATGATCTTATTTGGTTTTGAACCCGAGCAGGCTAACATCGTTCACTTTTTCGCCATTGCCATAGGACATTTTAATCATGCGAATATCAAGATAACTTGGGGTCCATTGAAATATTTCTTAAACAACCCGGTAATGCATTTATATCATCACGCCTATGATTTGCCAGAAGGAAAATATGGCGTCAATTTTGGGATAAGCTTGAGTTTGTGGGATTATATTTTCAAGACTGATTATATTCCTGAAGACAGTGGGACGATAGCATTAGGTTTCCCAGGTGATGAAAAGTTTCCTGCAGATTTTGTGGGACAGAACATTTATGGGTTTAAAAAAGGGGAGCGTTAATTAACCCCCAATAGTAATCATACTCCTATTTTTCTCGTATTGCGAAGGATCTTGAAATTTTTCAGGCGTATCCATTCCTCCGCGCATCTTGAATTTAGCCTTGAGGGCCTTTGCAATAAGTGGCTCGATTGGTTCGTTGTCGCGTAGCGCAGAGAGCAAATCTGTTTCGTCCGAGGAGAATAAACAATTTTTTATTTTTCCGTTTGCTGTTAATCTAATGCGATTACAAGAATCACAAAATGGATTGGTTACCGTACTGATTACGGCAAATGAGCCCTTATAATTCTTTATTTGATAATTTTTTGAGGTGTCATTGGGGCGATCATTAATGCGCAGGATGTCCTCTTTGGAAAAAACGCGCTCCACATAAGTCATAATTTCTTGAAAAGACACGAGTTTTGACCTATCCCAATTATTGCCGTCAAAGGGCATAAATTCGATAAAGCGCACATGAATAGCATGGTTTTCTGAGAGTTGAATAAAGTCAATGATTTCATCCTCATTAATCTCTTTCATTAAGACACAATTGAGTTTAATGTTAAATCCTTCTGAAACTAATTGAAATATGTTGTCATATACGCGTTGAAAATAATTGCGACGCGTGATGGTTTTAAATCGCTCGGGAATTAATGTGTCAAGACTCACATTAATATTTTGCATCCCGATCTTTTTAAAAAGCTCAATATAGCGATCTGTAATTACGGCATTTGTGCTTATGGCGAGTTCTACATCTAGAGTGGCTAGTTTTTCGAGGATTTCTTGAGCGTCTTTTCTTATGAGTGGTTCACCACCGGTAAGCCTAATTTTAGTCACTCCGGCATCCACAAACTTTTGGGCAATCGTATAAATCTCCTGAGCTGTCATCAAATGAGATTTAGGCGTTAATGCTACGCCCTCGGCGGGCATACAGTAGGTACAGCGCAAATTACATTGCTCGGTGAGCGAGATGCGCAAATAGTTATGGTGTCTTCCAAAAGTGTCTGTCAGCATCGTTACTTGTTTTCTTCGTGTCTGCTTCCTTGAGCGACTTTAAATAGGTGTAATACCTCTGGAAAAATGGCCTCTATGGATTCTGCAGCGCCTTTGGTGGAACCGGGAAGCGCCAAGACTAGGGTGTCTTCAATCATCCCGGCGACGCTTCTTGAAAGCATGGCATAAAGGGTGCGTTGTTGTCCGTAGCTTCTAATGGTTTCTTCTATCCCGGGTATCGATCGATGAAGTAATGGTTTTAAGGCCTCAGGGGTCACATCTCTAGGCGATAGACCCGTACCTCCTGTAAATATGATGAGATTAACCCCCCGGGATACATACATCTTGGTTTTTTCTTGAATGAGCGCTGCTTCATCGGGAATAACCAGATAATCCAAGATGTTTACCGCTAATGCTTCGAGTTTGTTGATGATGGTTTTACCTGCAGCGTCTTGTTTTTTACCGGCGGCAATAGTATCCGAACAGACGATCACGACGGCGCTTAGGGATTGCCCTAAATCTTTGTTATAATCACTTTTACCGCCGTGCTTTTGTATTAATTTGATGTGATGAATTTCAATCCCCTTGTCAATGGGTTTGAGCATGTCATATAGATTTAAGGCTACGATACTGGCCCCGTGCATTGCCTCGACTTCAACCCCTGTTTTATATATGGTTTTTACTGTGAAATCAATAATGATATTCAGCCCGTCAATGGTGTAATTGATCTCCGTGAACTCGATGGGTATTGGGTGACAATCGGGAAGCAATTCTGGGGTTTTTTTAACTCCCAGGAGTCCTGCTGCTTTACTCATAGCGAAAACATTCCCTTTGGGAACTGTATTGTTTTCAATAGCGATTATGGTTTCTGGTTTGCTAACTTTTACCGTTGCCTGGGCGGTTGCAATGCGCAGTGTGGATTTTTTATGTGTGATGTCTACCATTTTTTTAATTATTGGTTTACCTTCCATTGATGGGTCTCGTTATCAAATAACTCTTTCCCAAAAACTGGGACTTCTGCCTTAATGGCTTCAACTAGAGCCTCTAAAGCCTCAAGAACTACTTTCCTATGCGGGGCCGAAACGAAGACAAAGAGACAAATTTCCCCTGCTTTGACATGGCCCAAACTATGGTAAATATGCATACAAGTAATGGCGTATTGCGCAAAAATACGTTCTCTTATGGCGTGAAAGGCTTTATTGGCCATTTCTTCATAAGCAGAATAAATTATTGAGCGAACAGTTTTGTCCTGAATGGTATCGGCTCTGACTTGGCCCAAAAAAATATTATGGGCGCCAATACTTGTTTTTGTCTGATGCTTGGCGATAGAATCAGCAATAAATCCGGGGCTTATTGGCCCTTGTATAAAGACATTTTTAGGTTTGTTCATAGCGTTAAATTTTTATTCGATCCCATTGCATGGTTGCCATATCAAAAAGCCCGACCACACCACTTAAGGGTTGCCCTAAACCAGTAATTAATTTTATCGCCTCGGAGGCTTGCATTAAACCAATAATTCCGGGCAATACAGCAAGGACCCCACGTTGATCACAGTTTTGTATTTGTTCTTTTGGTTCATCAGGAAAAAGACATCTATAGGTTGGGCCATTGTTGTAATTAAATACAGCAACTTGCCCTTGATATTTGTAAATCGCGCCGTAAATAAAAGGTTTATTTAAAGCCACACAAGTATCATTAATCAGGTAACGCGCAGGAATCATATCGGTTGCGTCAATTACCAGGTCATATTCACTGATCGTGGAGGCTGCATTTTTTTTCGACAACAAGACATCATAAGTGTAGATGATACATTCGGGGTTTAGTTTATGGAGTGCTTTTTTGGCCGTATTGACCTTTGATTCGCCTACATCATCTGCGCTATAGAGTATTTGCCTGTGAAGATTCGACAATGAAACGCGATCAAAGTCCACGATACCAATGGTGCCAACACCCATTGAGGTTAAGTATTGTAAGGCAGAACAGCCCAAACCACCGGCGCCGACCACGAGCACTTTAGAATTAAAAATTCGCTCTTGACCCAGAGTGCCTATTTCGGGCAGCTCGATTTGTCTTATGTATTTCTCTTTGTACTCGGTCATGGTCCGTTTAATTAATGTCATCCGCCTGCAAAAGGCGGCAATAAAGCGATTTCTGCATCTTGAGTAATTTGTGATGCGCGGTCTTTAATCTGGTGATCCACCGCAACCTTAAATTCTTGATCCCGTAAGCCCGGGTAGAACTCGGTTAAGTGGTTCACAAGTTGCGCAATACTGATGGCGTCAACGGAAATTATCTCGAAAGATTTGCCCGTAATCTCTGCAATTTGTCCGAAATATTTTATGTGGAGTTCATGATTCATGGGCTTAATTTTTAAAATTTTGTTGGTCCATAAAAGTCGTGGTTGCTGCCTTAAGCGCTTCGTATTGAGCAATCATTCTAATGCCGTAAGGGGTCAGCTGCATTCCGCCGCCGCCGTTTCCTCCTGTAGTGGTTATTGTCAAAGGTTCTTTTGCGGCATGATTCACACTTTTTATCAAATCCCATGCTTTTTTATAGGACATATTTAATTGTTTCGCGGCTTTATTTAAGGAGCCTAATTCTTGAACCGTTTTTAACAACCTTATTCGCCCGTTACCCAAAAACGTATGCTCGTCTGCCTCGATCCAAACTTTATATTTTACTTGGTACCCCATAGTTTTAATTTGGTAAGAGAAGGGTCTCTACATGGGCTCCTTCATCTACTGCTTGTACCTCTTCCGGCAAATAAACCAGTGCGTTTGCAATCGCAAAAGAACGCAACATAGAGGAGGCTTGCCCGTCGAGTATTTCTACGTATTCTGCATCTGCGTGTGCCTTTAGAAAATGGGCTCGAGAACCTGTTTTTGTATAACTGTTTTTAGCAATGAGTCTTACCTTTTTTATCGTTGAATTTGATTTACCCATAAATTGTTCGATGGCCCGAGCGGCATAAATATAAAAACAGCTCAGTGTCGACGCTGGATTCCCGGGAAGGGCAAAGACAAAATGATTGTTTCTGCGACCAAAATATAAGGGTTGACCGGGCTTTTGTTTTACTTTATAAAAGACTTGTTCAATCCCAAGCTTATCTAAGGCACGACCCACAAAGTCATAATCTCCTACCGAAATACCTCCGGAAACTAAAGTGAAATCGTACTGATTCAGGGTACTGTTTAAAACAAGCTGGGTCTCTTGGTAATTGTCCTTAACTTCGAGCACATCAACTGAGAGAATCCCTAAACTCCTTAGCGCATTTTTCAACATTATGGCATTACTCTCATAGATTTGGCCGTCTTTTAGGGCTTGTCCACCACGTGCTAATTCATTGCCTGTAACGATTATGACCACCGACGGTTTTTTGTATACGGGAATTTCGACTAAGCCTAATGCGGCTATAAAACCAATAGTACTGGCGTTTAAAATAACCCCTTTGTTTAAAGCGAGGGTGTTTTTTTGAATCTGCTCTCCTTCTGGGCGAATATTGCTCCCAAGCCTAATGACCCCCGCTACAGAAATTGATTTTCCATGTTTGGAAATTAGTTCTTGTTTGATTACTGTATTAGCCGATTTGGGTACCTGGGCGCCGGTAAAAATGCGAACGGCTTGTCCTTTGGATAAGATTTGTCTCGAGGCATCACCGGCTTTCACCTCCCCAATGACTAAAAAATTATTGCCGTGATGATAATTCAGCGCATACCCGTCCATGGCAGATTGTCGAAACGGGGGCAGACTAATGGGGGCATAGAGATCCTGGGCCAGAACATGGCCTATTGCTTTGTCCAAAGAAATAAGTTCTGTTTCGGTTGTGGTTTTTACATTCTTCAAAACCAACGCTAGGGCTTCTTCTACAGCAATCAAATTTTTCATTATATTCACTCAAATATAACGAAATCTATTTCAATAAGTAGAGGGAAATCAGCGATACAATAAATGGAACTTGGGGTAGCAAGTCTAGCGCTTTTGTGTATTCTTTTTTTAATCATTGCCTTAATCTATTCTTCGGTAGGCTTCGGCGGCGGTTCCAGCTATTTGGCTCTTCTTGCTTTAATGTCGGTCTCCTTTTATGCCATGCGCTCATTGGCGTTGGTGTGTAATATTGTTGTGGTAGGAGGGAGTGTCTATTGGTTTTTGAAAAACAGACATTTTAAATTATCTGAGTTTTTGCCGTTTGTTGTGACCAGTGTTCCTATGGCTTTTCTTGGGGCGTCTTATAAGCTTACCGAGCAGGTATTTTTTTTAGTGCTGGGAATAGTTTTGGTCCTAGTGGCATTGATTCTCTTTTGGCAAACCACGCATTTGGAGGTCTTGGAAAGAGAGCCTATAAAGACTTACCCGAATTGGATAAACTATTTTCTTGGGGGCAGTATCGGTTTATTATCCGGGCTTGTGGGTATAGGTGGGGGTATTTTTCTCGCGCCCGTGCTCTATTACTTGAAATGGGGGCCGCCTACAAAAATAGCGGCCTTAGCCAGTTTTTTTATACTGGTCAACTCGATCTCAGCCCTAAGTGGACTTATTTACTCGGATGATTTTAAGATTTCGTTTGGGGCAGCCATTTTTCTTGGGCTTTCTGTATTTATCGGAGGCCAACTAGGGGTTCGTTATAGTTTTAAAAACCTATCCTCCAAAACAATAAGACGATTAACCGCACTGCTGGTCTTGATCGTGGGGGTTCGTGTTTTACTGATTAATGCACTGGCCCTTTGATCGGCGAATTATGGTTTAGTGTTTTTTGAGATTTGGCAATTCGAATAACTCCTCTACGGTACAGTTCAAGGTTTTGGCAATTTTTAGAGCCAATACCGTAGAGGGGATATAGATGCCGTTTTCAATAGCGTTAATACTTTTGCGAGAAACATCGGCAGCTAGGGATAAATCTTGTTGTGTGTATCCTGAGGCTTTGCGATGTTCTTCTAAATTATTGTGAAGTTTTTCGTGATTGCGTCCCAAAATCTATTGCTTTTCATATTCCTCAACCGCATCGCTGAGTTCTTTTCCTGTATTTGGATAGAGGTAGCCCGCTATAATTGTACCAATACCGATAAGTCCTACAAGGGCACCGACTCCTTCAAGAATTCTGCCCAAGGCGAAAAAGCCCAAAAAATAGAGGCCAATACCAACGAACAAGGTAATCACGCCATTTCTTCTGTAGTCAATAGGTTCTTTTTCACGTTCATCAAATATGTTCAGTAATTCCTGAACTTTAGAGGGGTCGTCCAGATTTTTCGCAATTTCAAGAACAGTTGCTCTCTTCCCCTTAGCGTCTTTATATTGCCAAATAAAAACGGCAAGAGGGATAATGATTCCAGTAAGCATTCCCATTACAGGGATGATGATTTCAATTTGGTTTTGCATGATAGGTTGATTTTAAATGTAACGCAAACGTAACATATTTTTTTTAAATGGGAAGCAAAGGTTACAAAAAAATAATCAAATTTTGCGCAATAGACCAAGGCCCGCTGATTAAATGGCTTCGCAAGAAGGACCAGATAAGGGGCATTAATTCACATGGGACTGTATTGAGACCACTATGTTAAATTAAGGTCAAAAAAATTACTGCTGTAGCCTGAGTTGTAGTCATAAAAAAGAAGCTCATTTTTTTGGAAAGCCAAAGTAATTTTATAAAATACTTAAAATCAGTAATTTGGAGTCTTTCCATTTATGGCTAACGCAAGATTATTTTTGCTGGTTGTAGCATTTGTATACTTATTGTATAGTTTTTTTATTTCGCCAAGCCCTGAATTTATGCTATTTTGACCACATTATGTGCCCATTTCACATCGATGAAAATGGCGAGCAAAACATTATTTAACAAAGACCAAAAATTGCAATGAATTCCAGTAAAAAAAATAAAGAGATATACGTAGGGAATCAACCTCATCAATATAAAAAAAAGGAAATAAAAGGAACAGAAATCTCAGTCGACGGCCAAACCTATTACAAAATAAGCAACGCCGATCAGATGCGTCCGTTTTTTATGAGTTTAGTGAGTCATTCAGATCACTGGATGTTCATCTCGAGTACAGGAGGTCTTTCGGCTGGACGCATTGATAGTGATCACGCCCTTTTTCCGTATTACACGGATGATAAGATCACAGAGTCTTATGAATATACGGGGAGTAAAACCTTGATCTTGGTCGAACGTGAGGACCGGCGAATATTGTGGGAGCCATTTTCCACGAGGTATTCAGGGATTTATAACATTGAGCGTAACTTATACAAGAACGTTTATGGCAATAAACTCATTTTTGAGGAGATCAATCATGACTTGGCGCTGAATTTTCAATACGAGTGGTCAACAAGTGAGCGATTTGGTTTTGTTCGTCAGGCGACGTTGAATTCATTGGCGTCGGACAACGGTAACGTCAGTATTCTTGACGGAATTCAAAATATTTTACCCTATGGGGTTCCTGCAGGGCTCCAATCAGGGAGCAGTAATTTGGTAGATGCGTATAAAAAGTGTGAGCTCGAGCCAGGAAACTTGGGGATCTATGCGCTGAGTGCAATAATTTCAGATAAAGCCGAGCCCAGCGAGGCGCTAAAGGCGAATGTCGTATGGTCTTTGGGCCTCAATGCGCCCAAAGTATTGTTATCAGCCAAACAAATTGATGCATTTCGAGCGGGTGGTGATTTGGAAACTGAATTTGATGTTAAAGCGGAACGCGGGGCTTATTTTGTTTCTGAATCTTTTGAATTAACTGCCGGGGGTCAGAAAAAATGGTGTATGGTGGCTAACCTGAGCCAAGGAATGAGTGATGTGATTGCCCTTAAAGAGGCCTTAAAAAAACCAGAAGAATTATACGATGAATTGGCTCAGGATATCGAAAAAGGAACCGAGCAGTTAATTACCCTCATTGCTGCAAGTGATGGATTACAGCTCACGGCCGATCGTCGTCGCAACATTCGTCATTTTGCCAATACCATGTTTAATGTGATGCGTGGTGGTATTTTTGATGAAAATTATAAAATAGACAAGGCTGATTTTATGGCCTATGTTGACCGCGCCAATCATAAGGTTTTCTTTAAAAAGGAAGATCAAATGACTTCTTGGCCAGAACAATTTGATTTGTTTTTCTTGCAGAATGCTGCCAAAAATGATGAGGATTTGAACTTTCAGCGGTTGTGCGTGGAGTATTTGCCCTTGAAATTTAGTCGCCGTCATGGGGATCCAAGTCGTCCATGGAATAAGTTTTCTATAAACCTGCGTAATGAAGATGATGGGTCGAAAATATTGGACTATCAAGGAAATTGGCGGGATATCTTCCAAAATTGGGAGGCTTTAGCTCATGCTTATCCTGATTTTATTGAGGGTATGATTTATAAATTTCTCAATGCAACCACCTTCGATGGTTATAATCCTTATCGCGTCTTTAAAGATGGTTTTGAATGGGAAACTATTGAGCCAGACAATCCTTGGTCTTATATCGGGTACTGGGGCGATCATCAAATCATCTATCTCTTAAAATTCTTAGAGTTTTTAAAGGCCTATTATCCAGAGAAACTCGAAACTTATTTTGCGGATAATTCATTTGTTTACGCCAATGTACCTTACCGGATTAAGCCCTATACGGATCTTCTTAAGGACCCAAAAAACACCATAGATTTTGATCATGAGCGCGAGGCAAAAATTGAATTCAAAAAACAAGAAATTGGCGGCGACGGGGCTTTGCTCAGAGAAACACATGTCTTTATTTACAAGGTCAATTTTATTGAAAAAATAATGGCGACCACTTTGGCCAAATTGGCCAATTTTATTCCTGAGGGGGGTATTTGGATGAATACCCAGCGACCTGAGTGGAACGATGCCAATAATGCGCTGGTGGGTAATGGTGTCTCTATGGTGACTCTTTATTATTTGCGTCGTTTTCTGGTGTTTTTTAAAGACGTCTTGGCAAATACGAAGCATAAGGAGGTCGCTATTTCAGATGAATTACTGGAGTGTTATGCACTGATGAAAGCGACCTTTACGAAATACGAAGAAGCACTTTCTGCACCAATGACGAATCAACAGAGACGGGAAATTTTGGATGGACTGGGTATTCCCGCAAGTGATTACCGTCAAAAGATTTATGATGAGGATTTTTCAGGCAAGAAGTCGGGACTCCGGTTAAGTGATTTGGCTGAATTTATTGACTTGGCTCTAGCGCATTTGCATCATTCAATTCAGGCGAACAAACGCTCGGATAATTTGTACCACGCCTATAATCTCAAGACCGTTGCTGAGCACGGAGTGATTGAAATCACCCATTTGCCTGAAATGTTGGAAGGGCAAGTTGCGGCCTTAAGCTCTGGATACCTCGATGCAAAGCAAAGCCTGGAAGTTTTAGATGCCTTAAAGGCCAGTGATTTGTTCAGAGAAGATCAGTACAGTTACGTGTTATATCCAAACAAAAGTTTGCCTCGTTTTCTGAAAAAGAATAATATCGCCCCTGAGGCTTTGGCGAGTTCTACGCTTTTATCACAACTTGTAGCGGTAGGCAATATGGAGATTGTTACTCAGGACTGTCTTGGCGGACATCATTTTAACGGAAACTTTAATAATGTAAACTCCTTGAGAACGGCCCTGGCAAAATTACCTCAGGAGTATCAAATGCTCGTGGAGCAAGAGGGGAAGCATATTGAAGGGCTATACGAAAGCATATTCAATCACAAAGCATTTACCGGTCGATCTGGAACCTTTTTTGGATACGAGGGCCTTGGGTCGATCTATTGGCACATGGTTTCTAAGCTGCGCTTGGCGGTTTTTGAAGTGACCAAACGCGCTGTTTCTGCTCAAGAGAATCCTTCAATTGTGGGGCGCTTATATGATCATTATTTTGAAATTAATGCGGGTATTGGGGCGCATAAGTCGCCCGAGTTATACGGGGCATTCCCTACGGATCCGTATTCACATACACCCGGTGGAAAAGGGGCACAGCAACCGGGAATGACGGGACAAGTTAAAGAAGATTTACTTTGTCGTTTTGGAGAACTTGGGGTGCGTGTGGCCGAGGGAAAACTGGGCTTTGATCGAGCACTGCTTCCTGAGGGGGAATATCTAAAAACCCCGGCACAATTTAAATATGTAGACGTGGCTCATAAGAGCAGAGTCATCGAATTACCTGAGCAGAGTTTGGCTTACACGATTTGTCAAGTCCCCGTGGTTTATTTACGTGGAGACACCCCACAGATCCAAGTGCTTCTGAGTGATGGCACTCAAGAGACTATCTCTGGATCGACCTTGAATAAAACGCTGAGTCAGGCCATTTTTAAACGAAGTCATAAAGTGGCTCGGGTGACCGTGATTGGTTAAACTTTGGGGCATTAGAAAAGAATAATAATGATGAAATCTAGAATTAAATTAAATCCTTTATCTACTCGAGCAGTCATCGGCTCGTTTTGTCATCTGCTTTTTGTGTTGGCCTTAGGATTGAACTTAATTTCCTGTGATTTGAATCAAAAACAAGATAAAATTATGCACCATAAAAGTGCTTCAGAACTATTGGGCAATCCAGATTACCCTGCAATGTCCTACGGTGGTTACCGTGGGTTGAATCGTCAAGAGCAACCGACTATCGCGCAACTCAAAGAGGATTTATTAATCATGCATGCCATGGGCATTCGGTTTTTACGGACCTATAACATGCAATTTCCTCACGCCTCTAATTTGGTTAAGGCCATTGATGAACTTCAAAAGGCACAACCCGATTTTGAAATGTACGTCATGCTGGGGGCATGGATTGATTGCCAAGGCGCTTGGACTGATGCTCCTGATCATGCTCAAGAAGATTATAAGGCCAATAAGGCAGAGATTGAAAGAGCCGTGGCGCTCACCCAAAAATACCCGGACATTATTAAAGTAATCGCGGTGGGCAATGAGGCTATGGTCCATTGGGCGGCCTCTTATTTTGTGGGGCCTAAAGTTATTTTAGGTTGGGTAAATTACCTTCAAGGCTTAAAGAAAAAGGGCGATTTGCCTAAAGAATTATGGGTCACAAGCTCAGATAATTTTGCGTCTTGGGGCGGAGGAGGCCCTGAATATCACAACGCTGATCTCAATGACTTAATTAAGGCAGTAGACTATCTCTCGGTGCATACTTATCCATTTCATGACACCCATTACAATCCTGCTTTTTGGCAGCGAGATTTAAACGCGGTAAAAGCGCCAAATGAAGCGCTCATGAATGATGCATTAGCCTACAGTCAAAATCAATTTCAGCAAGTCGCTAATTATCTCAAGGATATTGGGGTAGAAAAGCCACTGCATATTGGCGAAACAGGCTGGGCCAGTAGCTCCGATGGGCTCTATGGTCCTGAGGGTTCTAGAGCGGCAGACGAGTATAAGCAGGCGCTTTATTACCGCTTAATGCGGGATTGGACTCAAAAGGCAAACATAAGTTGTTTCTTTTTTGAAGCCTTTGATGAGCCATGGAAAAGTGCCGCAAACCCGTCAGATTCAGAGAATCATTTTGGTCTGTTTACCGCCGATGGTCACGCTAAATATGCCTTGTGGCCTTTAGTTGATCAGGGTGTTTTTAAAGGATTAACCCGTGCGGGGCAATCCATTAAAAAGACGTATGATGGAAATGAGGAATTGTTGAGTGAAGACGTATTTGTTCTGGGAATCGAAACGCAACCCCATTCAATGCAGTAACAAAAGAATTTAATGATAGAAAAGAGAACACATATAATTTTATTGTTTGCCGCGGTTTTCGCGTTTTTTGGTTGTCAGGATCAGGCCCAATCGCAATCAAAGTCGGTCTGGGTAGAGCAAGGAATACTAAAAACCGCTCAGGGCCCTTTTTTCATTAAGGGGGTTTGTTATCATCCCGTGGCGATTGGACAAACAAAGCGAAGTTTTGAGCGCTTGTCAGAGGATCTAAAACTCATGAATGACGCGGGCATTAATACCATCAGGGTGTATGAGCCCATAGACTCGGAAGATGTGCTGGATCAAATTCATCAAGCGGGAATCAGTGTGATTACCAGTTTTGGTTATAATCAACAGGGCCGCTATGATTTGCGCTCGGGCTCCTACCTGGAGTACGTGACTCGATTTAAAGATCATCCCGCCATATTATTTTGGGAACTCGGAAATGAATATAACTATCATCCAGAGTGGTTTGGCGGCACAATGGACCTTTGGTATGCTACCCTGGCAAAGGCAATTAAGGCCATACATCAGAAGGATCCCGGCCACCCTGTGGCTACGGCTCATGGTGAGGTGCCCACAGAGCAGCTGCTCGATCAATTAGCTGAATTAGACCTTTGGGGGCTGAATGTTTATCGCTGGGATGAGTCGCACAAGGCCATACAAGATTTTAAGCAAATCAGCGATAAAGCGGTTTATTTTTCGGAGCTTGGCGCCGACAGTTACATGACCGCGCCAAAATTAGGTTATCAGGCCGGAGTAAATCAAAAGGCCCAAGCCGATGCATTAGAGCGGATGCTTGCTGAGATTTTGACGCCCGAGACGTCTTCTGCGGGGGTCGCGATTTTTTCCTTTACCGATGGGTGGTGGAAAGCGGGGTATCCCGATCGTCAAGATGTTGGGGGCTGGGCTCCGGGCAGTAGTGGCGTGCCTTATGATGGAACCGCCAATGAAGAATATTGGGGTCTTGTGGACATCAATCGCAATACAAAGCAGGCCTATCGAGTTGTTCAATCTCGTTTTAAATCATTTAATAGAGAAAAATAATTCAAGGCAAATTGATGAGTGAGATGGCTGAGCAGATGTTAAAAACCGGAATTAAAATTGAGGTATATGAAACCTCGCGAACAGGAGGAAATTTGATTCAAATAGATCAAAATCAATTGAGTCAATGGATTGATAATGATCAAGATTGCCATGCCCAAGTTCATGTATATCCGGATCGCCATCGTCAAACAATTACCGGTTTTGGAGGATCGTTTACTGATGCCACGTCCTATTTGGTTCATCAATTGAGTCCATCCCAGCGCCAAGTTATTATCCAAGCTTATTTTGGTGCAGAAGGCGCGCATTATTCTTTGACGCGCACCCACATGAATTCTTGTGACTTTGCGCGTAGACAATACAGTTATGCTCCTGTAGCTGGGGATAAAAACTTAGCTCATTTTAACATCGAGCACGATCGTGATTATCTGATCCCCATGATTAAAGCCGCATTAAAAGTTTCTGATCAGGGTTTTAAATTAATCGCCTCTCCATGGACGGCTCCTCCTTGGATGAAAGACAATAATTCTTGGGTTGGGGGCAGTTTATTGCCTGAGCTCTATCCTGTTTGGGCCCAGTTTTTTGTCAAATACGCCCGCGCTTATGCACAAGAAGGCATACCGCTCTGGGGATTTACAGTGGAGAATGAACCACATGGGAACGGTGGAAATTGGGAGAGTATGCATTTTACCCCGGAACAAATGACCGAATTTGTTCGTGAGCACTTAGGGCCTACTTTGGAGGAATCAGGACTGGCCCAGCTAAATATATTGGGTTATGATCAAAACAGAGAAGGTTTAGATCATTGGGTTTCAGTGATGTATCAAAATGAGGAACATGCACGCTATTTTGACGGAACGGCGGTGCACTGGTATGAAAGTACCGTGGATTATTTTCCGCAGGCCTTAGAGCGCGCCCATGAGGCTGCGCCAGATAAATTTTTAATACAAACCGAGGCTTGCTGTGACGCTCAAACTCCGGTTTGGGGTGAAGACGATTGGTATTGGCGAGAGGAAGCCACGGATTGGGGTTACACTTGGCGCGAGCCAGAAAAAAAATATTTACACCCCAAATACGCTCCGGTGCACCGCTATGCGCGTGATATCATTGGGTGCCTTAATCATTGGGTAGATGGATGGATTGATTGGAACATGGTTTTAGACCGACAAGGCGGGCCCAATTGGTTTGAAAATTGGTGTATTGCTCCGGTGCTCGTTGACCCCGATCAAGATGCCATTTATTTTACCCCATTGTATTATATAATGTGTCATTTCAGCAAATTCATTCGACCAGGATTTGTCGTCATTGAACACCAATGCACTGATAAGGATATTATGGCTACGGCCATTAAAGGCGGTGAAAATCATTATGTCGTGGTGGTCTTTAACCCGACTAATGACATTAAAAGAATCAATATAAAAGGAAACGACCAGCTGTGTCGCGTGGTGCTCAAGCCTCAAGCGATACAGACCATTTTAATAAACAACTAACAAAAGACTAACGACTATGACAGATGTGAAATCAATGCCGAACAAGGGTGTCTCCATGGGCCAAAAGATTGCTTTTGGTTTTGGTATGCTCGCCAATCAAATGTTTCCCGCAGCTTTGGGGGTGTTTATCATTGTTTTGGTTCAAGACCTGGGCTTTGCGGCCCTACTTTGGGGAATCATCCAATTTGTCCCCCGAATTTTTGATGCGATTACCGACCCCATCATGGGATTTATTTCGGACAATACTAAATCAAAATGGGGCCGAAGACGGCAATATGTGCTTATTGGAGCCATAATTATGGGCCTTGCCTACGTCGCCATGTGGCAATTGTATAAAGACGATGGTGTTGTGTACAATTTCATTTACTTCTTGAGTTGGTCCTTAGTTTTTTATTTAGGGCTTACGATATTTAGTGTGCCCTACGTGGCGATGGGTTATGAAATTAGTGAAGACTTCCACGAACGCACCGAAATCATGGCTGTGGCCCAATTTATAGGTCAATGGGCCTGGGTCATTGCTCCGTGGTTTTGGGTGATCCTTTACGACCAGTCTTGGTTCCCGGAGGGCGCGGACCAAGGGGTAAGAGATTTATCGATATGGGTCGCTATTCCTTGTACGATTTTCGCATTAATTCCCGCGATTTTCCTAAAAGGAAAATCGACTTTAGACCGAGATGACTTTTTGCCGATCAGTGCCCCTTATGTGATCAGAAGTATTAAAGGGATTTTTACTTCCGCTTTTGAAGCGTTTAAAATCAAGCAGTTTCGTCAAATTGCCGGAGCCACCTTTTTGATTTTTAATTCATTTAATGTAATTGCGGCGTATACCTTTTTAATTATTGTCCATTATTTATTTAACAGTGATCCCGCAAGTGCGGGCAATTGGCCTGCCATGCATGGATCGGTAGGGGCCCTTGTTACGACCTTTTTGGTCATTCCAATTATCACGCGCATGTCCAAAGTCATGGGTAAAAAGAAGGCCTTTATTGTGTCTCAACTCATTTCAATAATCGGTTATGTTTTATTCTGGTTTTTATTTGTTCCCGGTAAACCGTATTTATTTTTATTTGCCTTGCCGTTTCATTCATTTGGTATCGGGAGCTTGTTTACCATCATGATGAGTATGACTGCAGATGTCTGTGATTTAGATGAACTTCAAACCGGTAAACGTCGCGAAGGCGTATTGGGCGCAGTCTATTGGTGGATGGTTAAATTGGGCTTTGGTATTGCGGCTCTGCTCGGCGGTTTCATCCTGTCTGTCGTAGGATTTGATACCGAAAATGTAACCGAGTCCGCAGTCACTGGAATGCGCATGTTCTATACATTATTACCTATTGCTGGGGTTATCGGGGCTATTTTGATGATGAAGAGCTATGATATCACTGAAGAAAAGGCTCAAGAAATTAAAGCCAAACTAGAAGAAAGAAAAAAATCATAAAAAAGAAACTTTAATTAATAATTCATGTCGTACAGAAAAGAAAAGATGATGTCTTTGGCCGGCGTTCAAGTCGATGCTTTAGATCGAGAAGGATTAAAGGAGCAAAGCCGGGTTTTGCTCAATGAAAAAATGCACGGAATTTGTTTTAGCCCTTATGAAGGCGTGCAAAAGCCCGGAGACCCAATTTCCGAAGCACAAATTCGTAGAAAACTTGCTTTATTACAACCTTACACCAAATGGATTCGGGTGTTTTCGTGCACTCAAGGAAATGAGCAGATTCCTGTTTTGGCGCGCGAATATGGCTTTAAAACTCTGGTAGGCGCCTGGCTTGGGGATGATCTAGAGAAAAACGAAGAAGAGGTTGCTGCATTGGTGTCCTTGGCCAACAAAGGATATGTTGATGTTGCCGCTGTGGGTAATGAGGTTATGTACCGCAAAGAACTTCAAGAAGAAGCGCTCATCGACTATATAAATCGTGTAAAAAAAGCCTTACCGGAGATTCCTGTAGGCTATGTGGACGCCTATTATGAGTTTACAAATCGTCCAAAAATCACCGAGGTGTGCGATGTGATTTTAGCCAACTGCTATCCGTATTGGGAAGGTTGCGGCATTGATTATTCGCTGCTTTATATGAAACAAATGTATTATCAGGCCCAAGCTGCGGCCCCTGGAAAAAAAGTAATCATTACAGAAACGGGCTGGCCTAGTGAAGGGGAATCATTGGGTGCAGCAGTGCCCGGTTATGAAAACGCCTTAAAATATTTTATCAATGCCCAGACCTGGTCGCAAACACAGGGGATAGAGATGTTCTATTTTGCCGCCTTTGATGAGTCTTGGAAAGTTGACGCCGAAGGGACTGTAGGGGCTTATTGGGGTCTTTGGGATCAGCACGAGCAATTGAAGTTTTAATACGTATCTTATCAAAAGTCAAAGAATAGCGGCCTTGCATTACGATCAATTTTTTTCTATTCAAGCCGGGCCTGGGGTCTGTTATTCCGGATACCGCGTAAATCAATATCCGGGAGGGCCTGTCCCAACGTACCAAGAAGTAAAGGAAGATTTACTTTTGGTGGCCCAGCACTTTTCTTATATCCGTCTTTACAGTGTCGATGAGCACACCAAAATGGTCCTTGAACTTCTGGAAAAAGAAGATATACCCCTAAAAGTAATGATTGGGGCTTATCTCGAGGCCGAGGTCAATAATCCCAATTGCGGCTGGGATGCAGGGGTATACCCTCCTGAAATTCTAAAGGCCAATGCGCTCAAAAATCAACAACAGGTCAATGATTTAATTCAGATCGCTGGCCAATATCCAGCACGAATCTTTGCTCTTGCCGTGGGCAATGAAGCTTGTGTTTCTTGGACCGATCATTTAGTGACTGTTGAGAAAATCAAGGCGTATGTTTTGGCTGTAAAAGCTCAATGTATTCAACCGGTTACCGTATGTGATAATTATGTGCCATGGCTCGATGTTATGCAACCACTTGTCGCATGTGTCGATTTTATTGCCATACACACTTATCCCGTTTGGGAATATCAAGAGATTGACAACGCTTTAGCGGTAACCCAGAGTGACTACAAAAAAATAAGCGACAAATACCCGAATGTCCCTGTGATCATTACTGAAGCAGGGTGGCCAACACAGGCCAACGGCAGCGGAATCCCCGTTCATTTTGCCCATCCTATGGCGCAAAAAACTTATTATCAGGCCTTAAATCGATGGGCTTTGGAATCTCAGGTACTTGTTTTTTGGTTTGAGGCTTTTGATGAGCCATGGAAGGGTTCTGATGATCCGGCAGAACCGGAAAAGCATTGGGGCCTCTACACAGTCGATCGCAAGCCCAAACGCGTTTTGATCCAGGCTAAATACAAGCGCTAAGGAAACTTGACGTAACTTTGTCAAAACTTTTTATATGGCCCACCGTGCTGGATTTGTAAATATCATAGGCAACCCTAATGTGGGTAAGAGTACTTTGATGAACGCATTCGTTGGAGAGCGCTTATCCATTATCACCAGTAAAGCGCAAACGACCCGACATCGAATTTTGGGTATAGTGAATGGCGCCGATTTTCAGGCCGTATTTAGTGATACTCCAGGAATTATCAAGCCTGCTTATGCGCTTCAGTCCCATATGATGGAGTTTGTGAAGTCGGCTTTTGATGATGCTGATGTCCTAATCTACATGGTGGAACTCGGAGAAAAGGATCTCAAGGATGAAGCTTTTTTTGAGCGGATAAATAATGCAAAAATCCCGGTGTTGCTGTTGCTTAATAAAATTGATTTAGGCAACGAAGATAAACTAGAAGAGGCGTTTACTTATTGGCAACAAAAGGTCCCCAATGCTGAGGTTTTTGGTATATCTGCCACGGAAAATTTCGGAATTACTGAGGTTTTTGAACGAATAGTTGCCCTGCTCCCTGAGTCGCCGGAATTTTATCCCAAAGATCAGCTTACCGATAAGCCAGAGCGATTTTTTGTCAATGAAATTATCCGCGAGAAAATTTTACTTCAATATAAAAAAGAGATCCCTTACTCGGTAGAAATTGACACTGAGGAATTCTTTGAAGATGAAGACATCATTCGCATCCGTTCTGTGATTATGGTGGAGCGCGAAACTCAAAAGGGCATTATCATCGGGCATAAAGGTCATCCCCTGAAATGGGTGGGCATAGAAGCCAGAAAGGATCTAGAGCGCTTCTTTGGTAAACAGATTTATATCAAATTAGTGGTCAAAGTCAACAAAAATTGGCGCAGTGACCCCAAACAACTGCGTCGATTTGGCTATGACGCGCAATAATCGGGCGTGACTATTTTAACTTATCCGCATTTATCCACTAACTTTGCCTCGAATTTATCATTATGAGTATTGTTGCTATTGTCGGACGTCCCAATGTGGGCAAATCCACCTTTTTTAATCGTTTAATCCAAAGACGCGAGGCTATTGTTGATGCCGTCAGCGGTGTCACCCGTGATCGCCATTATGGAAAAAGTGATTGGAACGGAAAGAGTTTTTCGTTAATCGATACTGGAGGATATGTCGTTGGGAGTGATGATATTTTTGAGGCTGAAATCGACAAGCAGGTTGAGCTCGCCATTGGTGAGGCAGATGTCATCATTTTTATGGTCGATGTGAGTCACGGGGTAACGGGAATGGATCAGGAAGTGGCCCAGCTACTGCGACGCAGCAAAAAGCCTTACTTCTTGGCTGTGAATAAGGTGGACAGTGCCAATAAGGAACAAGATGCCGCAGAATTTTATGCGTTAGGCGTTGATCAATACTTTACTATTTCGAGTATCAACGGCAGCGGAACGGGGGATTTGCTCGATGCCGTTGCTGCAGCGCTACCGGAACAGGGGGAAAGCCAAGAGTCAGAATTGCCTCGCTTTGCTGTGGTGGGCCGTCCTAATGCCGGGAAATCTTCATTTATTAATGCCTTAATCGGTCAAGATCGATTTGTGGTGACCGACATTGCGGGGACCACACGAGACAGTATAGATACTCAATACAATCGCTTTGGTTTTGATTTTAACCTGGTGGACACTGCAGGAATACGCAAGAAGAGTAAGGTCAAGGAAGATCTTGAATTTTATAGCGTTATGCGTAGTGTGCGCGCCATTGAGCATTGCGATGTGGTGCTTTTGGTTTTTGATGCCACTCGAGGTTTTGATGGTCAGGTTCAAAATATATTTTGGCTGGCTCAGCGCAACAACAAGGGGGTCGTGATTTTGGCCAACAAATGGGACCTAGTTGAAAAGGACAACAAGACGACAAAAGAAATGGAGCAATACATCAAAAAACAATGTGAGCCCTTTGTTGATGTGCCCATAGTCTTTATGAGCGCCCTTTCCAAACAGCGCATTTTTAAGGCTATAGAAACCGCGGTTAAGGTTTACGAAAACCGAAGCAAAAAGGTTAAGACCAGTCAGTTGAACGATGTGATGTTGCCGATAATTCAGGCCACGCCGCCTCCTGCGGTTAAAGGGAAATACGTCAAAATAAAATTTTGCACTCAGCTGCCTACGCCCTATCCGAGCTTTGCGTTCTTTGCCAATCTACCTCAATACGTAAAAGAGCCTTACAAGCGTTTTCTAGAAAACAAGTTAAGAGAGAATTTTGACTTTAACGGTGTGCCCATTACCGTATATCTGCGAAAGAAATAATTTTCAGATTCTAAATCTTTTACAATTGATCTTTAATGCGCAATAGTTGGGCTTTGATCGATTCTAATTTTTGAATCAAATCAAAGTCTTCGGATCGCCCCTTTTGCGTTTTGAGATGAATTTTAGCACCGTCTAAGGTAAATCCGCGTTCTTTCACGAGATGATAAATCTGAGACAGATTTTTGACGTCTTCTGGAGTAAATTTTCTGTTGCCCTTAGCATTTTTTTTGGGTTGAAGAATATCAAATTCTTTTTCCCAAAAGCGAATTAATGAAGGGTTTACTTCAAAAGCTTTGGCCAATTCGCCTATGCTGTAATAGCGCTTATCGGGTAGATTAACGTGCATTAATCTAGAGATTGGTTTTCTTGTTGCGACAAGGCCAGCATTTTTGCATATTCCTCAGGGGTTAAATTACCGTAGTAGAAGTTTATCGGGTTAATACGGCGTCCATCTTTGTGGATTTCATAATGTAAATGGGGCGCTTCACTGCGTCCCGTACTTCCAACAAATCCGATTAAATCGCCGCGTTTAACGCGTTGTCCACGACGGACATTATATTTAAATAAGTGGGCGTAAATGCTCATATAGCCAAAACCGTGATCAATGCGAATGTGGTTGCCAAACCCGGTAGATCGGTTGTCGGCCCGCTTAACCACACCATCACCCGTAGCATAAATCGGCGTCCCGCGGGGCGCGGTAAAATCCATGCCGTAATGAAATTTACGGGCCTTGGTAAAGGGGTCCCGGCGATAGCCAAAGCCAGAGGCCATGCGCGTTAAATCTTCGTTATTTACGGGCTGAATCGCGGGGATGGCCTCGAGTAGCTTTTCTTTGGTGGCCGCCATACGCGCAATTTCATCCAAGGAACGCGACTGAACCACAATCTGCTTGGTCAATACATCCAGACGTTCACTGGTTGAGCGCAGCATGTCGGTATGGTCAAAACCTTCTAAATTTCGATAGCGGTTCACACCACCAAACCCGGCTTTGCGCTGCTCATCGGGGATAGGGTTGCTTTCAAAATAAGTGCGATAAAGGGTATTATCTCTCTGAGCGAGCTGATCGAGGACCACTTCGGCCTGGTCCATCTTTTTGTTTAATAAATCGTATTGCAATTCAAGCTGTGCGATTTCACGACGCAGTTCTCGCTCTTTTGGGGTTTCCAGACTAGGGATGTTAATATAGGCCAAAAGCAATAAGAACCCACTGAAAAAAATACCGATGAGGGTCAGGAAAAACAAACCGATTTTTCTACCGCGTTTTGGTTTGATTTTGCGGTAGGAAAGCGTTTGCGCGTCGTAGTAATATTTTACCTTAGACATAATTTAAAAAGTTCTATTTTTGCGATGAATTCAAGTGATTCCTGAGTTTAACGCAAGGCAAAGATAAAAATTGTTTGCTAGACTTAGCATCCTGACGACCAGAACACAGAAATATGACATCTGCAGTAATCCGACAAAAATTTTTAGATTATTTCAAGGCCAAAGGCCATGCCGTGGTGCCCTCTGCCCCTATGGTCATTCAAGGGGACCCAACCTTGATGTTTACCAACGCGGGAATGAACCAGTTCAAGGAGTATTTCTTAGGCAACAAAGCGGCGGATCACTCGAGAATCACAGATACCCAAAAGTGTCTTCGCGTGAGCGGAAAACACAATGACCTAGAAGAGGTGGGGATGGATACTTATCACCACACCATGTTTGAAATGCTCGGGAATTGGAGCTTTGGCGACTACTTCAAAAAAGAAGCCATCGAATGGGCTTGGGAATTGCTTACAAAAGTTTACAATATTGACAAGGCCACTTTATATGTAACGATTTTTGAAGGGGATGCCAGTGAGGGCCTTGAAAAAGACACTGAGGCCTATGATCTTTGGCGCGGACTTGTAGATGAGGCACATATTATTGATGGCAACAAAAAGGATAACTTCTGGGAGATGGGGGATCAGGGTCCTTGTGGGCCCTGCAGTGAGATTCACGTTGATTTGCGCCCCAAAAAGGAACGCGATGCCCATCCCGGAGCAGCACTGGTCAATAAAGACCACCCGCTTGTGGTTGAGATATGGAATTTGGTGTTCATGCAATTCAACCGTAAGGCCGATGGTTCTTTGGAAAAATTGCCTGCCCAGCACGTGGATACGGGGATGGGCTTTGAGCGTCTTTGCATGGTCTTACAGCAAAAAACCAGTAATTACGATACCGACGTTTTTACCCCACTGATTGAAACCATTGAGTCCATTACAGACAAACGTTATGGTAAAGATGAAAAAACGGATATCGCCATACGCGTTATTGCCGATCATGTGCGTGCAGTAGCCTTCTCGATCGCCGATGGCCAGTTGCCGAGCAACTCAGGGGCGGGCTATGTGATCCGGCGTATTTTAAGAAGAGCCATACGGTATGGATATACGTTTTTGGGCACGGAGGCGCCATTTATTTATAAGCTCGTCGCCACACTGAGCAAAATGATGGGGAGTTCTTTTCCAGAACTCGTGCGCGAACAGAATTTAATTCACAATGTAATCAAGGAAGAAGAGGCTTCATTTTTACGCACCTTAGAACAAGGGCTTGAGTTATTGGATCAACTGATTCAAACGAGTCCGAGCCAAGTTTTTTCAGGGGCCAAGGCCTTTGAACTTTATGATACTTATGGTTTTCCAATTGATTTGACGGCCCTGATTCTGCGCGAGCGAGGATACAGTTTGGATCAATCTGGTTTTGACCAAGCGCTCCAAGAGCAAAAAACCCGATCACGGGCAGCGACTAAAATTGAAACAGGAGATTGGCAGGTCTTGCACGAGAGCGATGCGCAAGAATTTCTGGGATATGATCACTTAAGCCAAAAGGTCCAATTGACGCGCTACCGAAAAGTAGAAAATAAGAAAGACGGAGTGCGGTACCAATTGGTTTTTGACAAGACGCCATTCTACCCAGAAAGCGGAGGACAAGTAGGGGATAAGGGCTATTTAGAAGCTGAAAATGGCGAGGTCGTTTACATTATTGACACTAAAAAAGAAAATAATTTAATCGTACACATCACCAAAAACTTACCGCGACATCCTGAAGAGTTACACACGGCGGTGGTGGATCAAAAACAACGCCTACGCGCGGCTTCGAATCACACCGCAACCCACTTATTGCATGAAGCCTTGCGTCATGTATTGGGGGCGCACGTGGCTCAAAAAGGGTCTATGGTGCATAGTGGTTATCTGCGTTTTGACTTTAGCCATTTTGCCAAACTCAGTGATGAGGAATTACAGCAAGTGGAAGATTATGTCAACGCCCGAATTCGAGATGGACTCCCCTTGGAAGAATTTCGTCAAATGCCCTATGATCAAGCCATTGAAATGGGTGCTATGGCTCTTTTTGGTGAAAAATATGAAGATAAGGTGCGCATGATAAAGTTTGGGAAATCACTCGAACTTTGTGGCGGCACCCATGTGGCCAACACAACCGATGTATGGCATTTTATTATTACTGGAGAGTCCGCGGTAGCGAGTGGTATCCGACGCATTGAGGCCATTACAGGTCACGCCGCAAAAGCGTTTTTTGAGGAGCGTGCCGCAGCCTTTAAGCAGGTACAGCGGTTATTGCATCAGGCCCAGGATCCAATTGCGGCTATTGAAAAGTTACAACACGATTTATCAGCACTCAATAAACAAAATCAACAACTCATTCGCGAAAAAGCCAACAGTCTTGGAACGCGATTCAAAGAAAGTGCAGAGCATGTAAACGGGGTGCGATTTATTGCGGCAATGGTTGATTTAGATGCTGCAGCACAAAAAGATTTGGCCTTTAATTTGGGTCAGAATGTAGATGATTTGTTTTTGATCTTCGGCAGTAGTCATGAGGGTAAGGCCCTTTTAACTTGCTATATCTCCGAAGGGCTTGTGTCGCGTAAATCACTTAACGCGGGCCAGGTGGTGCGTGAACTCGGGAAGCTCATCCAAGGCGGGGGCGGCGGTCAGGCGTTTTTTGCTACCGCGGGAGGTAAAAAGCCCGAAGGATTAGAAGAGGCGCTCAGTGCGGCGCGAAAAATGATCGCATAAATGAATTTTTTCACCCAGATCGAACCAGCACCTTCTGGGATTCTCCTTCATACCGATTCCCGAATAACGGCTTTAGGGTCTTGTTTTGCTCAGGTCATCGGTCAGCGATTGGCGTATTATAAGTGGCCTGTAGTCCTTAACCCTCTGGGGGTTTTATTTCACCCTCTGGCCCTTCATGATCTGATCAAGCGGGCACTATTGCTTGATGAGTTTACAGAAAACGACCTCTTTGATTATAAAGGGCGGTACTCTATTTTGGCCCTGCATGGTCAGTATTCAAGTCAAGACCCAAAGACCCTTTTAACGCAGGCTAATTCCGACTTAAAAATATTACGGGATGGTTTGACCAAGGCGACCCATCTGCTGATTACCCTGGGAACTGCTTGGGCTTATCAAAAAAGTGAAAATGACTTATTGGTGGGTAATTGTCATAAACTACCTGGGTCTTTGTTTAATAAGAAATTACTCTGTGTTGCTGAAATTCAGGAAGCAGTGGCCCAGATTATTGGACTTATGGCCCAATATAATGCTGAGGCTCAACTCATTTTTTCAGTTTCTCCGGTGCGTCACACCAAAGATGGTCTGGTGCAAAATAGCCTAGGTAAGGCCCATTTAATTACAGGTCTTCATGCTGCGCTGAACCAGGTGAATAAAGAACCAAGCGCTCCGAAATATTTTCCAGCTTATGAGCTGATGATGGATCAACTCAGAGATTATCGTTTTTATAAGAGCGATTTAATCCACCCGAACGATCAAGGGGAAGAAGTGGTGTGGGACTTTTTTAAAGACCACTGGATTGAGCCAGAACTAGAGGCGGTTTTAGGGCAGATTCAAAGCATACAGCAAGGACTGGCCCACAGGCCTTTAAATCCCGATTCCCAGGAGCATCGTAATTTCGTGATGCAATTAAAAAAGCGAATTCAAAATCTCCAGCGGCAATATCCGCATATGACATTCGATTAATGGAGATCGCCGGGTCCCTTTAGGCGCTTAAACGCCGGTTATTTAACCTTGATCTATTGATTATTTTAGTCCAAAGGCTTGTCGAATTTTGTCGACATAATCCAATTTTTCCCAAGTAAATAACTCTACTTCCACGCTTTTCTTACTGCCGTCAGGGCGCTCAAAGATCTTGGTCACGCGCTCTGATACACGTCCCATGTGGCCATAGGCGGCACTTTCATAGTACATCGGTTGGCGTAATTTTAAGCGCGCTTCGATCGCTGCTGGGCGCATATCGAACATTTTAAGAAGCTGCTGCGCGAGTGCTCCATCACTCAGACCCGTATGGTTCGTCCCATAGCAGTTGACAAAAAGTCCCACGGGTTGTGCCACCCCAATAGCATAACTCACCTGAACGAGAATTTCATCGCAGGCTCCTGCAGCAACCATATTTTTGGCAATATGACGTGTGGCGTAAGCCGCTGAGCGGTCGACCTTACTTGGATCTTTCCCAGAGAAGGCCCCCCCGCCATGGGCTCCTTTACCCCCATAGGTATCTACAATAATCTTGCGGCCTGTAAGCCCAGTATCTCCGTGTGGCCCACCGATTACAAACTTGCCAGTAGGATTGATGTGGTAGGTGATTTGATCATTAAAGAGTTCTTGAACCTCTGGGGTCATCGAGGCTTTTACCCGCGGAATCAGTAAGGTTTTGAGGTCCGACTGTATGCGTTGCAGCATTTTGTCTTCATCGGCATCAAAATCATCGTGCTGGGTTGAGATCACGATGCTGTCGATGCGCTGTGGTTGATTTTGGTCATTGTATTCAATGGTCACCTGGCTTTTTGAATCTGGACGCAGGTATGAAATTTCTGTGCCCTCACGGCGCATTTCGGCTAATTCAAAAAGAATTTTATGGGCGATTTCTAGACCTAAGGGCATATAATTGGCCGTCTCTCTGCTGGCATAGCCGAACATCATCCCCTGATCCCCAGCACCTTGATCTTCTTTATTGGCCTTATCCACTCCTCTGTTGATGTCTTCACTTTGTTCGTGTATGGCAGAGAACACCCCACAAGAATTACCATCAAATTGATAGGCTCCTTTGGTATACCCAATCTTATTGATCACATCGCGCGCAATTTTTTGAACATCGAGATAAACCTGAGATTTGACCTCACCGGCCAGGACAACTTGTCCTGTTGTCACTAAGGTTTCACAAGCCACCTTGGCTTCTGGGTCAAAGGCTAAAAAATTATCGATAAGGGCGTCGCTAATTTGATCTGCAACTTTGTCGGGATGTCCTTCTGAAACGCTTTCAGAGGTAAACAAATAGGCCATAATATATGTATTGTAAGAGGACCTATACTGTTGCAATCGGGCGGGTTACTGCCTTTAGCATTTTTTTGCGAGGTTGCAATCAGTCAAATCTTTCCTCTTAATTCGGGGCAAAGGTAGCCATTTCGTGCAAAACCTAAAATTAAAATGGCTGAAGAATTATTCTGTGGTTGTTGCTTTGGTCCATGAGTCAATTGCCGAGACTATTTTGGTTGAAATTAAAAAATCACAATCGATATTGGGTCTTTGGCTTTCGTAGAAAATTGTTTATAGATCTCTGTAAATCAATAATTTAATATTGATAAAAGGCTATTGAATTTATGATTATCCCCGTCTCTTGGCCTGAGGCAATGTCCTGGGATTTATAGTTTTGAATCCATTATTTGATGAACTAGAAATCGCGATGAGTCAAGGCCTGAATAAATACAGTAAAACAGTCACCCAAGACCCCACACAACCTGCTGCCCAAGCGATGTTGTATGCCATTGGTTTTACGCCAGAGGATTTTAATAAACCACTAGTAGGGATCGCCAGTACGGGTTATGAAGGGAACCCCTGTAACATGCATTTGAATGCGTTGGCCTTAAAGGTCAAGCAGGGAACTAAGGCTACGGGGACCGTAGGACTTATTTTTAACACCATTGGGGTGAGTGACGGAATTTCTATGGGGACCCCTGGAATGCGCTACTCTTTGCCTTCGCGCGACATCATCGCAGATTCTATGGAAACTGTGGTGCAGGCCATGAGTTATGATGGATTAGTCACTGTAGTGGGATGCGACAAAAATATGCCTGGGGCCCTTATGGCGATGATTCGTCTTAACCGGCCTTCAATCCTGGTTTATGGCGGGACTATAGATTCAGGTTGTCATAATGGGAAGAAACTCGATGTGGTTTCAGCATTTGAGGCCTGGGGCAGCAAAGTGGCTGGAACGATTTCTGAAGCGGATTATCAAAGTGTGATTGAAAAAGCATGTCCAGGAGCTGGGGCCTGTGGCGGAATGTATACGGCCAATACGATGGCGGCCGCCATTGAAGCACTCGGGATGAGCCTTCCTTATAATTCTTCAAATCCGGCACTCAGTCCGCAAAAACAAGATGAGGCTCAAGAGGCGGGCGCTGCGCTTTATCAATTGATTGCTCAGGACATTAAGCCCAGCGATATCATTACGCGTAAATCTTTGGAAAATGCCATTAGACTGGTCACGGTACTGGGCGGATCGACTAACGCCGTACTTCATTTTTTGGCCATTGCCCGCGCAGCGAATATAGAGTTTAGTTTAAAAGATTTTCAACGCATCAGCGATGAAACCCCATTTTTGGCCGATCTCAAGCCCAGTGGAAAATATTTAATGGAAGATGTTCATGCCGTAGGGGGGATCCCTGCCGTTCTAAAATATCTGCTAAAGCAAAAATTAATCCACGGGGATTGTCTTACAGTGACTGGAAAAACATTGGAAGAAAATCTTTTCAACATACCCCACTTACCGCCCAATCAAGACGTAATCCGTTCTGTGGATCAGCCCATTAAGGCAACGGGGCACCTTCAGATGCTTTTTGGCAACCTGGCTCCAGAGGGAAGCGTAGCGAAAATCACTGGGAAAGAAGGGCATCGATTCGTCGGGCGCGCTAAGGTCTTTGATAGTGAGTATGCCGCCAATGAGGGCATCGGTGCAGGACGGGTTAAGAAAGGCGATGTGGTTGTGATTCGCTATGAAGGTCCAAAAGGGGGGCCGGGGATGCCCGAAATGCTAAAACCAACCGCGGCCATTATTGGTGCAGGCCTGGGCAAAGATGTGGCATTGATCACAGACGGTCGATTCTCCGGAGGCACTCACGGTTTTGTTGTGGGGCACATTACTCCTGAAGCCCAAGAGGGCGGAGCCATTGCTTTCGTTCAAGATGGGGATCAAATTACCATTGATGCTGAGTCAAATAGCATAACTCTGGATATCTCGGATCAGGAATTACATAAGCGCCAATCCCATTGGCAAGCCCCAAAATTGAAATTTGATCGAGGAGTATTATACAAGTATGCCAGAACAGTAGCTTCGGCCTCCAAGGGTTGTGTTACTGACGAATTTTAAACAAAAGATTATGTCCGTACAAACCTTAGTTAAGAGTAAAGTTTCCCAGGAGGAGACCCTCAGAATTTCAGGAAGTGAAGCTGTAGTGCGTTGCCTTATTGCCGAAGGGGTTGATGTCCTTTACGGATACCCAGGAGGAGCGATCATGCCCGTTTATGACGCGCTCTATAAATTTCAAGATCAAATTCATCATGTTTTAACCCGTCATGAACAAGGTGCAGCACATGCCGCTCAAGGTTTTGCCAGAATTTCTGGACGCGTTGGTGTGGCCATTGCGACTTCTGGCCCTGGCGCCACAAACCTGGTTACGGGAATCGCCGATGCGCAAATTGACTCCACACCACTGGTCTGTATTACCGGCCAAGTGGGAGTGCATTTACTCGGTAGTGATGCTTTTCAAGAAACCGATATAGTGGGGATATCCACACCGGTGACCAAGTGGAATCATCAAGTGACTTGTGCCGAGGAGATTCCTGAAGTGTTGGCCAAGGCCTTTTATATTGCCAGAAGTGGTCGTCCTGGTCCTGTGCTGATCGACATTACCAAAAACGCTCAGTTTGAAATGCTCGATTTCAAATACAAACCTTGCACGGGGATTCGCAGTTATACTCCTGAGCCAAAAATCAAACAAGAAGATTTAAGCGCCGCGGCTGAGTTACTCAACGGGGCAAAAAAACCATTTCTGATTTGGGGACAGGGGATTATTTTATCTCAAGCCGAAAAGGAGTTAAAGGCCTTTATTGAGCATACTGGAATCCCAGCAGCATGGACCATTCTCGGTGCTTCGGCAATCGATACCGATCACCCACTTAATGTGGGCATGGTGGGGATGCATGGCAATTATGCGCCCAATATGTTGACCAACGAATGCGATGTGCTGTTGGCTGTGGGGATGCGATTTGATGACCGTGTGACGGGAAATTTAGAGACCTACGCCAAACAAGCTAAAATTATCCATATTGAAATTGATCCTGCAGAGGTCGACAAGAATGTAAAAACAGATGTTGCGGTCCTTGGAGATGCCAAAAAAGCTTTAATGGCCTTGCGCGAATTGTGCGCGCCGAATAATCATGCGGATTGGCTCAATCGATTTGCCGAGCTCCATGGTATTGAAGAAGAAAAAATCATTCATAAGGATTTATATCCGACCAAACCAGGTCTGACCATGGGCGAGGTTATTCGAAGCATTAATGAATACACCCAGGGTCAAGCAGCGGTTGTCACCGATGTAGGACAGCACCAGATGATCGCCTGTCGCTATGCCGAATTTAAGCGGACCAAAAGCAATATCACTTCAGGAGGCTTGGGGACCATGGGCTTTGCCTTGCCCGCGGCTATTGGTGCAAAAATGGCCGCTCCAGACCGAACCGTGGTTGCTGTTATCGGCGATGGCGGTTACCAAATGAATATTCAAGAATTGGGGACAATTTTTCAAACCAAAGCTGCCGTAAAAATTGTGCTCTTAAATAATAATTTTTTGGGTATGGTGCGCCAATGGCAACAACTGTTTTTTGATAAGCGCTACGCCTCAACGGAACTCATTAATCCTGAGTTTGGACTCATTGCCAACGCGTATCACATTCCGTCCAAAAAGGTGACGCAAAGAGAGGATTTAAACGAGGCCGTAGCCGAGATGCTCACCCATCAGGGCCCTTATTTTTTAGAAGTGGTCGTAGAGCCTGAGGCCAATGTGTTTCCCATGATTCCTTCAGGGGCCTCAGTATCGGAGATCAGACTCAGTTAATTGCCATGTGATTATGAAAGAAGAAAAAAATTTATATACGGTTTCCATCTATACAGAGGATAATGTCGGTCTGCTTAATCGCATTTCGGCGATCTTTCAAAGGCGTCATATTAATATTGAAAGTTTGAGTTCCTCGGTCTCAGAAATAGAGGGCGTGAGTCGATTTACTTTGTTAGTCCATATTACCGAGGACCAAATGCGCAAAATATTGGGGCAAATCGAAAAACAGGTTGAGGTGATTAAGGCCTATTACCACACCGATGAGCAAACGATATATCAAGAGTCTTGTTTGTTTAAGGTAAAAAGTGATTTGCTCTTCGAGGAGCGCCAAATCCAAAATATTATTAAAGACAGCAATGCCCGCATTGTGACCGTAAACCGAGATTTCTTCGTCCTGGAAAAGTCCGGACGTCGTCACGAGGTAGACCTGCTATACCGCGAGTTAAAACCTTTTGGCATCATGCAATTTGTGCGTTCTGGCCGTATCGCCGTAACTAAAGAAAAAATGAATATAACGGACCTGTTGGCTCAATTTGCCCAGGCATAAATCTCAACCATGACAAATTATTTTAATACCCTAAACTTAAGAGAACAACTGGCCCAATTGGGTCAATGCCGATTTATGGATGCGGATGAATTTGATGAGGGCACTAAGGCTTTGGCCGGGAAAAAAGTGGTCATTTTGGGCTGTGGTGCTCAAGGACTCAATCAAGGCCTGAATATGCGCGACTCGGGTTTAAACGTGGCCTACGCGCTAAGACAGGAGGCCATCGATCAAAAGCGTGCTTCTTTTCAAAACGCCACCGCGAATGGATTTGACGCAGGGACTTTTGAATCTTTGATTCCAGAGGCAGATTTGATCTGTAACTTAACCCCAGACAAACAACATACAGGAGTCATCAAGCGCGTTATGCCGCTGATGAAACAAGGAGCCACTTTATCGTATTCTCATGGATTTAATATCGTTGAGGAAGGGATGAAGGTTCGCGAAGATTTGACCGTAATCATGGTCGCTCCAAAGTGTCCCGGTTCAGAGGTTCGAGAAGAGTATAAACGTGGATTTGGGGTGCCCACCCTTATTGCGGTCCATCCGCAGAATGATCCACACGGAAAAGGGTGGGCTCAGGCCAAAGCCTATGCTTATGCTACCGGAGGCCACCGCGCTGGTGTTTTGGCCTCCTCCTTTGTCGCTGAGGTAAAAAGTGATTTGATGGGTGAGCAAACCATATTGTGTGGTGTCTTGCAAACCGGCTCTATTTTAATATTTGATCATATGGTGGGCTTGGGTGTGGCTCCAGAGGAAGCCGCGCGACAAGTTCAATACGGCTGGGAGGTGCAAACTGAAGCGCTTAAGCATGGAGGAATAACGCACATGATGAATCGATTGACCAATGGGGCTAAATTAAGAGTCAATGAACTGTCAGAAACCTTGAAATCGATTTGGACCCCGCTATTTCAAAAGCATATGGATGATATTATCAGTGGGGCTTTTTCACGCGGGATGATGGAAGACTGGACCAATGATGATCACGACTTGCTCACATGGCGGGCGGCGACTGCGGCGACTGCTTTTGAAAAGACCCAGGCCCAAAATGCAACATGGCCTGAGCAGACTTACTTTGATCGAGGTATTTTGATGATGGCCTTTGTCAAAGCGGGGGTTGAACTGGCCTTTGAGACTATGGTGTCGGCGGGGATCATCCAAGAATCGGCTTATTACGAGTCACTCCATGAGCTGCCCTTGATCGCCAATACCGTGGCGCGAAAAAAGCTCTACGAAATGAATAGAATTATTTCAGACACAGCCGAATATGGTTGTTATCTATTTGACCATGCTGCAAAACCACTTTTGACGGATTTTATGAAGACCCAGGTTGTGCCTGAAGATGTTGGTTTAGGCCATTATGGTCATGATATAGAGAATAAAGCCTTGATTCAGGTCAACCAAGAAATTGCTGAGCATCCCATAGAACATGTGGGGAAGCGTTTACGTCTTGCGATGACGGCGATGAAAACGCTCAATACCAAATAAATGTACTTTCCGAGATTCGGCTAAATACATTTTGTTTATGGTTAATAAAAAATGCCCCGCGTGAGTGGGGCATTTTCTTGTTAGATAATAGTGGATTGACCCAAATAGACATGCTTGCTGTTGAGATGTCGATCTTCGGGGTGCAAGATGTAGTCGTAGATAAAATCACCCACCATGCTTGTTGTGATTCCCGTATTGCTTGGGTTTAAGTCTGGTGTGACGATATCCAGTTCAAGGGCTTTTTCCACCGCCTCTTCGATCATTTGCGCCTCCGTGTGGAGGTCAAAATGTTGAAGGAGCATGGCGGCAGATAAAATTGAGGCGATGGGGTTTGCAATTCCCTTACCCGTCGCTTGAGGATAAGAACCGTGAATGGGTTCAAATAAGGCGTATTGATCACCCACTGAAGCCGAGGCCAAAAGACCAATCGAACCCCCGATGACACTGGCTTCATCACTGAGGATGTCGCCAAACATGTTTTCAGTAAGCAAGACATCGAAATCACTTGGGTTTAAAATAAGTTGCATGGCCGCATTGTCCACAAACAGAACATCAAAACTTACCTCGGGGTAATCTAGGGCAATTTCTTGTACCACACGGCGCCAAAGTCGTGAGCTCTCAAGCACATTTGCTTTATCAACCAGGGTGACCTTTTTTCTCCGGTTTTGGGCCGCTTTGAATGCGAGATGGGCGATACGCTCAATTTCATGTTTGTGATACACACAAAGATCAGAGGCTGAATTGCCATCTTCGCTCAGTTCTTTTTGGCCAAAATAAATCCCTCCAGTAAGTTCTCGAAACATCAAAATATCCGTGCCACTGATAATTTCTCTTTTAAGCGGAGACTGATCCAAAAGGGTCTCGTAGGCTTTAACGGGACGAATGTTTGCGTAAAGTCCTAAGGACTTGCGCAAGGCCAATAGACCTTGTTCCGGACGGACCTTAGCCTTGGGGTCATTGTCGTATTTTGGGTGGCCTATTGAGCCAAAAAGTATGGCGTCAGTGTCTTTGCACAGCGCTAACGTGGACTCAGGAAGTGGTGTGCCCGTGCGGTCAATGGCAATGGCCCCTACCTCAGCAGGTTTGAAGTAAAATTGATGATTGCATTCGACCGCTACGGCATTAAGCGCTTTGATGGCTTGTTGGGTAACTTCAGGACCGATACCGTCTCCGGATAAAACAGCGATATTTAGTTTCACAGGTGTTTATTATGGCGGCAAAAAATCGTTTAAGCCTTTAGAATTTGTTCTTGTTTGGCTTCAAAAGCCATTATGACAGCACGTTTGCTGACCAAATAGTCGATATCATCATAACCGTTAATCAGACAAGTTTTTTTATAAGGATCTATGTCAAACCCTGTGCTTAGTTCCGTGCCGATCAACTCGAGACGCTGTGCTTCAACATCAACCCGCACCATCGTCGTGGGATCTTCTTGAATTTGCTGAAGAAGCGCTTGAAGAAAAGATTCGGATACCTGAACAGGAAGTAAGCCATTGTTTAAGGCATTCCCTTTAAATATATCGGCAAAAAAACTTGAGACAATAACTTTGAATCCAAAGCCTGTCAGTGCCCAAGCTGCGTGTTCTCTCGAAGAACCACAGCCAAAATTAGTTCCAGCGACTAAAATTTGGCCGCTATATTCAGTCTTGTTTAAGACAAAATCAGGATTGGGTTGATCATTATTGTCGTAGCGCCAGTCTCTAAATAAATTGTCGCCAAAGCCCTTTTTATCGGTAGCTTTTAAAAATCTTGCGGGAATGATTTGATCGGTATCGATATGCTCTATCGGTAAGGGAAAGGCACGACTGATTAAGGTTTTAAATGCTTCCATAGACTTAATTTAAATAGGGATCTACTGCGGTGATTTTACCTTCTATTGCAGAAACAGCCGCCACGAGTGGACTCGCCAGAAGGGTTCTCGCCCCTTGCCCTTGACGTCCTTCAAAGTTTCTGTTTGAGGTCGAAACGCAATAAGCCCCTTCAGGAACTTTGTCGTCATTCATGGCCAGGCATGCAGAGCACCCAGGTTGACGCAATTTAAAGCCGGCTTGTTCAAAAATTGTTTTTAATCCCTCTTGTTCAATTTGTGCCTCAACTTGCTTGCTGCCCGGAACGAGCCAGGCCACCACATGGGGCGCTTTTTGTTTTCCTTTAACGGCTTGGGCGGCAACACGGAAATCTTCGATTCTAGAGTTGGTACAGCTGCCAATAAAGACGTAATCGATCGGGTGGTCCAAAAGAGATTGGCCTGCTCTGAGCCCCATATATTTAAGGGATTTGGCAAAGGACGCATCCTCTGATTGTGGGATGTGTGCGCCAATTTTGATGCCCATGCCTGGATTCGTGCCATAGGTCACCATGGGCGCGATGTCTTTGGCATCAAAAAAGTATTCCTTGTCAAAAACAGCTTCAGCATCGGTGGGAAGGGTTTTCCAATACGCCAGTTTTTGTTCCCATTCCTTTCCTTTTGGGGCGTATGGCTTGCCTTGGACATAATCAAAAGTAGTCTGGTCTGGTGCAATCATTCCCCCGCGTGCCCCCATTTCGATACTCATATTGCAGACGGTCATACGGCCTTCCATACTCATTTGCTCAAATACTTCGCCTGCGTACTCGCAAAAATAGCCTGTACCGGCATTGGTTCCGATCTGAGCAATTATATAAAGAATAACGTCCTTAGGTAATACCCCTTTAGCCAGGGGGCCATTGACCGTGACGCGCATAGTTTTGGGTTTGGTCAAAAGCAGACTTTGACTGGCAAAAACTTGGGCGACCTGACTTGTTCCAATGCCAAAGGCGATACTGCCAAAGGCACCATGAGTCGAGGTGTGGCTGTCCCCGCAAACCATGGTCATGCCCGGTTGCGTGATTCCCAACTCCGGGGCCATCACATGGACAATTCCATTATACTCGTGTCCCAATCCATAAAGAGTAATACCGTATTTTTGACAGTTATCGGTGAGCTGCTGCAATTGCTTTCGGCTCAGGGGATCTCTTACCGGTTTGTCCTGATCTAAAGTCGGGGTATTGTGATCTGCTGTAGCGACCACTTGATCGGGCCTAAACAAAGTAATGCCACGATCCTCGAGCTCTTGAAAGGCCTGTGGACTGGTCACCTCGTGAATTAGATGCTTGTCGATATACAGTACGCTCGGCCCGTTGTCCATTTCCTCCACTAAGTGCGCGTCCCATACTTTATCAAAAAGTGTTTTTGCCATCGGTTTACTTTGGGTTTAAAGTCTTTGGATAAATTATGAATTGATCAGGATTTCTGAATAAATTTTGCTGGATTCGATAATCCGGTGAATATCATTGTCCTGAACTTCCTTTTGTTGGTCGGCAAACCTTAAAAAAGTTTGGTAGACTTCATCCAATTGTAGTTTCGTTAATTCATAGCCCACTAATTTTGCTCGGTAAGCCAAAGCCGCGCGGCCACTTCGTGCTGTGAGAACAATCGCCGACTCTGTTACCCCAACATCTTTGGGGTCGATGATCTCGTAGGTCTGTCTATTTTTGATCACACCGTCTTGATGAATTCCAGAGCTATGTGCAAAAGGATTTGCCCCGACGATCGATTTATTGGGCTGGGTATTTACCCCCATATGATAAGACACAAGCTGGCTGGTTTGATAGAGTTGGGGGGTTTTTATATTGGTCAATAAATTAAGCCCTGGGTGCTGTTTTAAAATCATCACGACCTCTTCTAGGGCCGTGTTTCCTGCGCGTTCGCCCACACCGTTAATGGTGCATTCGATTTGTCTTGCTCCGTGCACGACTCCGGAAATAGAATTGGCCGTAGCCAAACCTAGGTCATTATGACAATGACAGGAGAGAATGGCTTGGTCAATTCCTTTGACGTTTTCCTTGAGATATTTGATTTTTGCCCCATATTCTTCGGGCAAACAATACCCGGTGGTGTCTGGAATATTCAATACAGTAGCCCCAGCTTTAATGGCGGCTTCACACACGCGTGCCAAGTAAGCGTTGTCGGTACGGCCGGCATCTTCTGCGTAAAACTCTACATCCTCAACATATCTTTTGGCATAGGCTACAGCAGCATACGCCCGTTGGATAATTTCTTCTTGGGTTGACTTAAACTTGTATTTTATATGAGAATCTGATGTGCCAATTCCCGTGTGAATTCGTGGTTTTTTGGCAGCTTTTAATGCCTCGGCGGCGACATCAATATCGTGCTCAACCGCTCTTGTTAAACCACAAACCGTAGCATGCTTCACTTGCTTTGCAATGGCGGCAACGGCCTCAAAATCTCCAGGGCTTGATACAGGAAATCCCGCTTCTATAACATCGACGCCTAGGGCTTCAAGTTGATCGGCAATAATCAGTTTTTGCTCTTTATTGAGTTTACATCCTGGGACCTGTTCCCCATCCCTGAGGGTGGTATCGAATATTTGAATTTGCTCAGCAGACATTTGTGATTAAATATTTTGATAATTGAAGAGCGAATGTATATTTTGTAGGGTATTTAAGGAGGGTTTTAGTCGCATGCATTACGGCGTTTACCGGTTCTTTTTTACAAACAATTAATTGTAAATCAAATATTTAAAATCAGGTCGGTTCCTATGCCCAAAATTCAAAAAGACAATTTATTCGATCTGATTAAATCCCTTTCCAAATCGGAGAAGCGACAATTCAGTTTGTATGCAGGTCGTCTTGGGGTGAACGACCAGGCTAAATTCATGCAATTATTCGCCATTTTAGACAAACAAAATCAATACAATGAGGCGCAAATTCTTGAACACAAGACGATTGCTAAAAAACAGTTGTCCAATCTCAAAGGCCATTTGTACAAGCAGATTTTGATCAGTTTAAGGTTAAATCCGATCCATCAAAATATTCGTCTTCAAATAAGAGAGCAGTTAGATTTTGCTACCATACTTTATCACAAAGGTTTGTTTGGTCAAAGTTTAAAAATGTTGGAGCGCGCCAAAGGAATCGCGCTGGAGCATGAAGAGAAAAATATGGCTGCTGAAATTATTGAGCTTGAAAAAGTAATCGAGAGCCAGTACATCACCAGAAGTATTAGCAATAGAGCGGAGTTACTTGTCGCTGAATCGGCAAAAATCGGTACGCTTAATGAAATATCAAGTCAATTGTCCAACCTCTCGCTTCAACTTTACAGTCTTTTTTTACAAAAGGGTTACGTTAAAACGGACACTGAATTGCGCTTTGTACAAGAATTTTTTGCCAGTCGAATGCCTGAAGTTCATATGGACGACTTAGGCTTTCGTGAACGCCTTTGGTATTACAACGCGCAACTTTGGTACAATTTTATTATCCAAGACTTTTTGGCCTGCTTTACTTATGCCACCCGATGGACCGAGTTGTTTTATCGGGCGCCAAAAATGATTGATCTAAATCCTGTTTTTTATCTGCGCGGGGCCCAGTATTTACTGGAAGCCTTGTTTTTTATTGGGGATGTTTCTCGATTTCAAAGCGCTCTTGATCGTTTTGAGCAGACGATCGATCGGCCTTCATTCCCTCAGCGTGAGAACGTGCAAAGTTTGGCCTTTTTATACCGGTATGGCCATAAGTTTAATGCCCATTTTATGGCGGGGACTTTTCATGAAGGACTGCGCTTAGTGGATCCTGTTTTGGCAGGAATTGAGCATTACCGCGAAAAAATAGACGAGCACCACGTGATGATCTTTTATTATAAAATTGCTTGCCTTTATTTTGGTTGTGGCCAGTATAAATTATGTATTGAGTACTTGGGGTTGATTATTGAAAATAAGTCTTTAGGCATGCGCGAGGATTTGCTTTGTTTTTCACGAATATTAAATCTTGTGGCCCACTATGAAGCGGGTATTGATTATCAAATCGAGCGTCTTATTTTGAGCACGTACAAGTTTTTAATAAAAATGGAAGACTTGCACCAAGTGCAGCGCGCGATGATTTCTTTTATAAGAAGCTTGACCCAAGTTTATCCCCATGAAATCAAAAAATCATTTAAAAGATTGCACGAAACTTTGAGCCAATATAAAAATGATCCATTCGAGCGTCGCAGTTTTCTCTATTTAGATATCCTAACTTGGCTGCAAAGTAATATAGAGGGCAAAAGTATTCCAGAAATAATTCAACAGCGTGTGGCACAATCCACATCATAAAACACAAATATTATGACCGTCACCTTGACCCGACAGAACGATGATTATTTATTCCATGCTACCGGACCAAACCAACACACGGTGTCTATGGACTTCAATAAGGAAGGGGCCCCTCAAGGGGCATCACCTATGGAGCTTTTGCTCATGGCCATAGGGGGGTGTAATGCTATTGACATAATTTATGTTTTGAAAAAACAACGGCAAACCGTGCGCGGTTATACCGTTAAGGTGACCGGGGAGCGCGCAGCGGTGGAAAAGGCAAATCCATTTAAATCGGCTAGGGTAGAAATATATCTTGAAGGGGATATTGTTCCCGCCAAAGCATTGCGCGCGGCTGCGTTGAGCTTTGAACAATATTGTTCGGTATCGATGAGCCTGCGGGGCAGCATGTCGATAGACTACGCTGTGTTTGTCAATGGGGAAAAAGTCACGCATTCTGAGTAATGCATTTTTCAACACCCGATAATCAATCCTCGAGCACCTGGGGCCAAGACCACGGGCCAAGTAAATCAGCCCTGCTGGATGTTGCTGCCCGAATCAAGCCATGGATTCATCGCACTCCAGTGGCGACCTCACGCTATTTAAATGAACTCAGTGGGGCCGCGCTCTACTTTAAATGCGAACAACTGCAGCGCATGGGGGCATTTAAAATGCGTGGTGCGGTTAGTGCTATAGCCGCACTCACCGATCAAGAGCGCGCACGAGGTGTGGTGACCCATTCTTCTGGTAATTTTGGTCAGGCCGTGGCTTTAGCGTCAAAAATCATGGGTATAAAGGCCTATGTGGTGATGCCTTTAGGCACGCCAAAAGTCAAGCGTGACGCCGTATTATCCTATGGGGCCGAGGTCACAGATTGCGCGCCAAATTTATGGGCTCGTGAGACTGCTACTCAAGAGATTATCAATAAAACCGGAGCCACTGCGCTTCATCCTTCCAATGCTATGGAGGTCATCCTAGGCAATGCGACGGCCACCATGGAGCTTTTAGAGGAAGTGCCAGATTTAAATGGTGTAATGGCGCCAGTGGGCGGTGGAGGTCTTTTGGCAGGAACCGCATTGGCTACCGCACATTTTGGCCATAATTGCCACTGTTGGGGTGCAGAGCCTGCGGCTGTCGATGATGCCTTTCGTTCTTTGAAAATGGGTTCGATTCAGACCAATGATCAAACCAATACCATCGCCGATGGCTTAAAAACACAATTAGGCTCCATTAATTTTCCCATTATCCAAAATGGTGTTGCGTCCATTTTTTGCGTCGATGAGTCCGAGATTATCGCGTCTATGCGCCTTTTATGGGAGCGTACTAAAATGGTGGTTGAACCATCGAGTGCTGTCGCTCTGGCCGCCGTATTAAAATATCCCGCCCAGTTTAGCGGCAAAAAAATTGGCCTAATCCTCTCAGGAGGTAACGTGGATTTAAGTCAGTTGCCCTTCTGAGTTCATCAAGGTTAGGCTTGGTTTTTAGTGACTTGAGCCACATAAATTAATGCCGTATATTTGGGGCCTTTATCGAGTCATGAGATACAATTGGTGGTTGTTGATTTTTGGAGTTTTGAGCCCGATGTTGTTGGCACAACAAAGGGAGCTAAAGCCCTATGCCATTGAGCTCGATTATTATTATGGCAGTATTTTAGAACACAATTCTGATATCGCGCACCTAATTACGGGACATCCCACCGGGTTTAATCTGATTTACAACCGCAAGACTTATGGCTATAATGAGTGGGAGAGCCGTTATAACTATCCTGATTGGGGCTTTACCTTTAATTATCAAGATATGGGGAATCCCTATCTGGGTAAGAATTATGGACTTTACGGTCATTTTAACTGGTATTTTTGGAAGCGTCGTTTGAGATTTGGTATTGGGCAAGGGGTGGCCATGGCAGGCAATCCGTATGACGCTGAGGATAATTATCAAAATACGGCCTACGGAAGTCGTTTTATGAGCACCACATTTTTAAAGTTTAACCTCATACAAGAAAATATTTACCGGGGCATTGGATTTAAGTTAGGGACTGGAATCATTCATTACTCCAATGCGAATTTCAAAGCGCCAAATAACAGCACCAATACGCTTTATTTTTCTGCGGGAGTGAGTTACCAATCTCAGGAGGGGGTTATTTTGACCCGACACAATCATGGCGATTGGCCAAGCCAATATTACAGTGAGCCTATAACCGTTAATGCCGTGTTTCGAACAGGACTCAACGAAGCCGATGTCATTGGTCTGGGGCAGTATCCTTTTTATGTTTTTTCATTTTTTGCCGATAAAAGAATCAATTATAAAAGTACCATTCAACTCGGGGTAGATTTCTTTTTCTCAGACTTTTTAATTCATTTGATTCGCTACCGCCAATCCGCTTTCCCGGGGGATGGGATTGAGCCCGGTTTAGATTATCGCCGTATTGGTGTATTTTTAGGTCATGAATTTCGTTTTCGCAAGACCGCTTTTGTTTCTCAATTGGGGCGTTATTTTTATTGGCCGTATGAATTTGAGAATAGACTGTACAATCGTTTAGGGCTAAAGCGATATTTTGGAAAAGAACATTTTTTTGCTGCAGTTACTTTGAAAGCCCACTGGGCAAAGGCAGAGGCTGTTGAATTTGGTATCGGGTATCGATTATGAGAACAGGATTAAAAATCAGAATTAGCGCAATTTATTACGCCTTGGCCGTACTCGGAGGACTTCTATTTTGGGGTTGTGATAGCGACAATGCCTGGGATTGTTTTCAAACCAGTGGACCTACTGTCCAGCGCACGTTTAATGTCGATAAATTCAAAAAAATAATCATCTGGAATCGGGTACAATTAATTGTCTCGTCTGGGCCCCAGCAGAGTGTGGTGGTCGAGTCTGGGGAAAATCTCATGAATGAAGTGCTGGTGCGCGTGGAGGACAGTATTCTTAAGGTTAGCGACCGAAACAGTTGTAATTATACGCGTGATTATGGCATTACAAAGGTTTATGTTACCTCTCCTGTAGATTCCATAGAAATTCGTTCGAGTTCTGGACTCCCCGTAATTGGACAGGGCCCGATAACCTTTAAAAAGCTCACCTTGCTTTCCGAGGACCGCGAGCAAGAGGGTGAATTTCATACCGACGGTGATTTTTATTTTGAAGATTTAGATGTCACCCAGCTTATTATTTTTGCCAATGGTACCAGTAAGTTTTTTCTAGGGGGGCGCACTAATTCTGCCAATATTGGTCTTTATGATGGTGATTGCGGCATTGTGGCCCCGGATTTAGAAATCAAAAATCTTTATTTATTTCATCGCAGTACCAGTAAAATGGTCGTGGCACCGACCAACTTGATTCAAGGCCGTATTGTAGGCCTAGGCGATGTGATTTGTCTCACCCAGCCCCCTGTGGTCAATGTAGAGGAGGAATTTACGGGCCGTCTTATTTTTCAATAAGAAACTGCGTTGGCACTAAAATGGGGACGCAACAAGACTTATTTTTACGAAGTCCACTTTTTACGAAGTCCACTGGGTAAATAAGGCCTCGAGCGCGGCCGTATCATTTGTGTTTTCCAATTCATTTAAGGCCAGATCTTTGACTAATTTCCCCTGATTTAAAACCAGTATACGGTCGCAGATTGCCGAGATATCTTGCAATATATGCGTTGAAAGCAATACAGTTGTTTTTGGACTGAGTGATTGGATCAACTTTCTTATTTCTTGAATTTGATTTGGATCCAGTCCCGTCATCGGCTCGTCCAAAACCAAGAGTTCAGGTTCATGGATCAGCGCAGCCGCTAAGCCAAGGCGCTGTTTGAACCCTTTGGAGAGCGCCCCTATTTTTTTGTGTTGGACTGAACTCAGTCCGGTGCGCTCAATCAATGGTGCGCTATCAAAGGGGTTAAGGGCATACAAAGCGGCGGTTTGGCTCAAATATTCTTTGACAAAGAGTTCCTGCGGGAGCGGATTGTCCTCAGGCAGATAACCCATACGCCTTTTGTATTCGAGACTTTGGGTGTTTAGTGCAAGATCGTTTTGAAGCAGTTGGCCGTTATCGGGATGCAGTAGACCGATTAAGATTTTAATGAGCGTCGATTTACCGGCTCCGTTAGGGCCAAGGAGTCCGATAATCTGTCCTTTTTCAATCGAAAAATTGACCTCATCCAGGGCCTTTTGTGCCCCGTATAATTTTATTATGTGTTCAAATTTTATGGTCATAAGCATTCGCCGTAAAATTAAAGAATAAAAAATCGTTCTAAAGATTTTATGTTCTGAAT
>ERZ888423.328-NODE-328-length-50189-cov-10.372881_pt1 | contig 50189 bp, 50 predicted proteins | sample MGYA00520523_ERZ888423 | MGnify/ENA primary metagenome ERZ888423 (study PRJEB32303, sample SAMEA104408611) | aquatic metagenome | biome: Brackish water; feature: Pelagic; material: water | place: Baltic Sea | collected 2014-06-08T10:24:00 | depth 30,27 m ... | reverse complement strand
GCGATGACCGCCGTCCACCACGCCAAGACCGCGGTGACAAGCCTGCCTGGGGTGACCGTGCGCAGCGCGGCGACCGCCCATCTTACGGCGACAAGCCGCGTTTCGGCGATAAGCCACGTTTTGGAGATAAGCCCGCCTGGGGTGACCGTGCGCAAAAATCTTTTGGTCCACGTGCAGAAGGCGATGATCGCCGTCCACCACGCCAAGACCGCGGCGATAAGCCCGCCTGGGGTGACCGCCCACAGCGCAGCGATCGCCCATCTTACGGCGATAAGCCACGTTTCGGAGATAAGCCTGCCTGGGGTGACCGTCCACAGCGGGGTGAACGCGGTGACAAGGACTACTGGGATAAAAAACACGCCCAACGCGGCAAGCCCCGTTACAAAACAGCGGAAGAATTTGCCCCGAGCACAGACGATATGCGTCTCAACCGATTCTTGGCCCATGCCGGAATCTGCTCACGTCGTGAAGCTGATGCGTTAATTGCCGATGGCATGGTCACGGTCAATGGAAAAATTATCACGGAAATGGGCTTCAAAGTACTTCCTGTTGATGATGTCCGTTATGCCGGAGAGCGCCTGAAGTCTGAACGCAAAGTCTACCTCTTGCTCAACAAGCCCAAAGGTTTTATTACCACAGTTGACGATGAGAAAGCGCGCAAAACAGTCATGGACCTTGTTGCCAGTGCATGCAAGGAACGTATTTACCCCGTCGGACGCCTTGACCGCGGGACGACAGGGGTATTGATGTTGACCAATGATGGCGCTTTAGCAAAAAAGCTCACACACCCTAGCCATGGCGCCAAGAAAATCTATCAAGTCACGCTTGACAAGCCTTTGACACCTGGTGATATGATAGCGCTTAAGGAAGGGCTGATGTTAGATGATGGCCCGGTACAAGTCGATAAGGCAGAATTTGTAACTGCAGACGATTTTTACACTTTAGGCGTTGAAATCCATGTGGGGCGCAACCGTATCGTTAGGCGCATGTTTGAGAGCATGGGCTACGAAGTGGTCAAATTGGACCGCACTTCTTTTGCTGGCTTGACCAAGAAGCGCCTTGAGCGTGGTCATTACCGCCTATTGAACGAAAAGGAAATTTCATTCCTACAAATGCTGTGATTCGTAAAATCCTCCTTGCCCTCGCCGCTCTCCTTGGCCTGGTGACCCTTGGGCTGGGAGGAGGAATTGCCTATTTACAATCCGATTCTGAAGGTTTGCGTTCACGACTCTTAGGCGTGGTGAATGCACAACTTTCTGTACCGGTTCAAGCAACTGGACTGGCGCTTGATCTCTTTGGACGTTTTCCTGATGTTTCCTTGCGTTTGGATGATGTCTTTATTGAAGACCCGCTTCGTCCCAACACGGGAGATACCCTGTTGTATTTTCAAGAAGTATATGCCCAGTTCGGGCTGTACTCCTTATTGCGAGGAGAGACGGTACTGCAACGCATGACCCTTTCTAATGGAGCCCTAAACCTCCGTTGGAACGAAGATGGTTCAAATAATTATAGCATTGTCAAAGTAGATAGCAACGAGACTTCTACTTCGATGGACCTTAGAGGATTGACCTTACTCAATACCCACATTGCGCTTTCTGGTTATGGCAAAACTCCTTGGGATTTTGACTTTGTTGCGGAAAGGGTCAAACTAGCTGGCACTTTAAAAGAAGAGGCCCTTGATGCAACGGCAATATGGGAGTTGCTCATCCCCAAATGGAATGACCAAGCCGTTCGCTTGGGTGGGCAATGTGGCATACATCGCGCAGGCAACTTGGACCGTTTAGAGATTGATAACGGCAAAATGACCCTGAACCAATGGTCCCTTGCGCTACAAGGAAGTATTCAAGATGGCATGGGACAATGGGAGGCAAAAGCAGAAGATTTAGATATGTCCGATGTCATGGATCTTCTACCTAAAGCACTCGTACCGGACCCCAAAACCGTTGCTGCAGATGGTCGATTAGACCTTCATATTCAAGCCAGTACAACCGCCTCCGGCACAAGAATTCGTGTTGACGGTGATTGGCGTGAGGGAAAGTTGAATGCCCGTAATGGGTGGTTTGTCGCACAGCCTATCACGGCGCAGTTTCTTTTTGACAACGGCCCTCAAGCGCGCTTAGAAACGGCGGTCTTAAAGGTTACCAACATCCGCTGTTCTGCGAGAGGCTCCCAGCTGGCTGGAGACATCACCGTGACCAACCTTATTTCGCCTGAAGTACGCCTGGGGCTGCAGTTTGATTCGCCCTGGATGGATTGGATGCATTGGCTTGAATGGCCTACATGGGAAGGCAGCCGAGGTCACCTTTCTGGACAAATGGGCTGGCGTAACCGTTTTCAAAGTCTTGAAGCATTTGCTGAGCAAGGGGTATGGGGCGGTCAATGGTCCGGCGCCATCACCCTCGACGGAGCCAACTTGCAACCAAAAGGCGCCCTACAGCCCGTCCTTATTCAAGAAGCTAGTCTTCAACTGCTCGGGCAGGACATAGAGATTAAGCAAGCCACCCTGCAAACCGGCAAAACCAAGGCAAGGGTCAAAGGGTTGGTGCACAACGCACTATCGGACGATCGTTACCACTATGACCTTGCTATCTCGGGGCAGGAGTGGTTTGTAGAAGACATCACGGGATGGGAAATTTGGAATGCTGATTTTACCGGCGCACCAGAAGACAGCGAAGCCTTTGACGACACCTATGATCTTCAGGTGGCTGTTGACCGTATGCGATATGGGGCATTTTCTGCGACAGATGTCTCAGGAAGATTCTCTGGACGCGGGTTGCATGTCGCCTCTGACAATGTCTTCCTTCGTCATGCAGGCGGAACCCTTGCGGGCCGAATTGAGTGGGTGCCATTGCCCCATGACGAAGGTCAACTCTTGCTGGATGGCCGCATACAACAAGTAAACTTGAAGTCCTTGATGCAATCCATGGACAACTTTGGTCAGTCGCAAATCACCGATCAAAATCTTTCGGGCATTTTAGATGCAACACTGCGGATTTCGGCTCCCTTTGACGCGGAAATGAATGCCAAAATCGAAAACCTGTTGGCTACGGTCGATTTTACGGTTCAAAAGGGACGCATCACCCACTTTGCGCCTTTACAAGAATTATCCCGCTTTGCAGAAGTAGAAGATTTGCAGGATGTGCGCTTTGGCACTGTACGGAACCAATTGCGCATTGCCAACCAGACCGTTTTCATCCCCGAAATGACCTTAGAAAACAATGCTTTGGTGCTCAAAGCAGCGGGTGAGCATCGCTTTGACAATGTGATGAATTTTACGTTACAGATGCAGCTCAGAGACCTAGTGGGCGGTAAAAAACCCCAACGATCCAAAGATTTAGATCAATTTATTGCGGAGGAAGGGAACCGCGGCCCTGTTTGGATCCCCATCAAGCTTTATGGTCCGATGGACGACCTAAAGTTCTCCCTTGACCGAAAGGGTCTTTCGCAAGACATCAAAAGCAGCGTACAAGGCGACTGGAAGCAGCAAGGTCAGGACTTGCGCAACCTCTTTCAGAAGCCCGTTGAACGGCCTGTTGTCCCCGAGAAAAAATACCAGTTCGAATGGGAAGAGGAGCCCGATACAAATCGTTCATTCAGTCAAAGAGTGCGTTCGTTCAGCGGCCTCTAAACGTCGTACCGAGCACTTGCAATCCCTAACAAATTCTACTACATTTGAATCATGAGATGCGCAATTTTTGTATTGGCCTTGATGGTATTTGGTTTTTCTAGCCAAGCCCAGACCAATCCCAACCCCAACAATGAGTGTGGCGTTTTTGCGCCCAATGCCTTCACGCCCAACCGCGACAATACCAATGACGAGTTTCGCGTTTTGGTCACTGAGGCCTGTGAGCCATTGGACTACCGCATGCGCGTTTTTGACCGCTACGGTCGCCTTGTTTTTGAAAGCATCAACCCTACAGAGTCTTGGGACGGATCGTACAATGGTCGTCAATTAAAGGAGGGTGTGTATTTATGGCAATTAATGGCCTTGTATACAGTGCCTAGCGGCATGGAAACTACCCGCCTTGAAGAAAAAGGGTCCGTCGTATTAATGCGTTAAGTTTTTGACCTTAGTATTTTAGTACAACCGGAGCATTGACTCCGGTTTTTTTGTGCCTAAATTTTTCCATGGACAAACTTCTACGCCCTTCAAGTGTTTACCGCATATGAAGTTTCTTTCCTTCCTCTTGCCTGCCGCGGCACTTTGTGTGCTTTTTCAATCTAGTGGCCCATCGACGATAGATCCGATGATTTTTGCACTGAGGGTGTCCAAAAATGAGGTCCCTACTTTGCCCACTCAAGCCCAGTGGATGGTCTCTCTCCATGACGCCGACGGTCAGCTATTAGTGCAATTTCCCTTCAAGGCCAACGCCCATGTCCAGCGCTGCATTTTACCTCCGCAGAAAAAAGGCATCTATACGGCTTCCTTTTATTTAGATCTGAACGGAAACCATCATTTAGATAAAGGGTTTTTTGGTCAACCCACTGAACCTTATGCCTTCTCTAATGAGGCGCGGGGCATGTTTTCTGCTCCTTCCCTTGAGGATCAGCGTTTTCTTTTTGACGGCCAAGAAATCCCGGTCTTATTGCAATACCATTTTAAGTGAGTGCCGGAGAGGCGTCGCGGCGGAATAGAGGATTCAGACTATCGCGAATCGGCTGCTTACGCCACCCCTGGGAGGGGGCCGGGCGCTATCCTTCTAACAAAAAAGGTAAAATGGCTTCTTGAAATGCTTCGGGCTGTTCTGCATGTACCCAATGGCCAGCGCCAGGAATGGACTCCAAGCGCGCTAGTGGAAAGTGCTGCATAATGCCCGTCCAATCTGCCTCTGTGATATATCCGCTTTCTAATCCTCTGACAAAGAGGGTGGCCCCAATAAATCTATCGTGCGGTTTAAGCGCCTCCCCTATGCGCCCCGTTTGTCCTTCTAGGACGGGCAAGTTAAACTTCCATCCCAGCTTGCCATCTTCTTTGTATTCCAAATTCTTGAGCATAAACTGACGCAGCCCCCAATTGGGGACAAAAGGCTCCAAGGCACGGTCAGCCTCTGTTCTGCTCTTGAGCGTGGAAAAATCTAGTTGATGCATGGCGTCTACCACTTCTTGGTGGTGCGGAGGGTAGCCTTTTGGCCCTATGTCGACCACCACCATGCGCTCGACCAAGCTAGGATAATGGACGGCCAAAGACATGACGGTTTTTCCTCCCATACTATGGCCCAGCCACCGAACAGGGCGGTCGCCAAAATGGGCTAAAGCATAGGCCCGAACATCCTCTACCATGTCCGCATAGGTGTGGGATGCCACATGGGGTGACCGGCCATGATTGCGCAAATCGACCAAATGGACATCCATGCCATTTTCACCCCACTTACGGGCGTGGGAGGCCCAATTATCCCCCATGCCAAATAATCCATGGAGCACAACGAGCGGCTCGCCGCCATTGCCCATGATTTTACTCGCCAAAGGAACCACCGCCATTACCGAGAAAGGAGTTGACGGTAGCGCTGAACCGTATTTTCTAAACCAAGATAGAGGGCCTCTGAAATCAATGCATGGCCAATACTGACCTCATCAAGATCCGGCATATGTTGGGCAAAATAAGCCAAGTTCTCACTGCTCAAATCATGCCCTGCATTGACGCCCAAGCCTGCTTCTTTCGCCACGCGTGCAGCCAGGATATAAGGGGCCAAGGCTGCTGCAGGGTCTTTTGCGTAACCAACAGCATAGGATTCGGTATATAATTCAATCCGGTCCGTGCCTAATTGTGCCGCCGCTTGTATTTGATCTGTATGACATTCCATAAACAAAGAGGTCCGAATACCCGCTGCCTTAAACTCTGCGAGAATAGGCTGTAACAGACTTCCGAATTTGAGGGCATCCCATCCTGCATTGCTCGTAAGGACATCTGGGCCATCTGGCACCAACGTGACTTGATCAGGTTGGCACTCAAGGACTACATCGATAAATCGACGATCCGGATATCCTTCTATGTTGTATTCTGTGTGGACCACCTCACGCAATGCACGCGCATCCGCATAGCGGATATGGCGTTCATCAGGCCGAGGATGCACTGTGATACCTTGGGCGCCATAGGCTTGAATGCGCTCTGCTGCATGGAGCACATTGGGCAGCGCCCCGCCACGGGCATTCCGCAGGGTCGCAATCTTGTTAATGTTGACACTCAGACGAGCGGGTTGCATAGTCATGGAGGATAATTTCATACAAAGTTCGGGCATCTGGGCTAACTTCGTCCTATGTTGGATTGGAATGACTTGCTTTTAACCCAGCCCTCAGCGCTAGATTCTGAATCTACGCAGCAGGCCTATCAAGATTGCACGACCATCAGTCGAACGCGGTTTTGGCCTGTCGTAGATCATGGGAGATATACGGGCTTGATGGGCCCTGATGGACACGTTCTTTCCGCGCCCAGCCTCAAAGTTGAACAACATCCTTTAGACGCCCTAGCCATTGCCAGCGCCTGGCAGGTGGATTGCGTTGCGGTCTGCAACAAAGAAGTATTTGAAGGTGTCTATGTCACCGCATCGCTAGCAGAGCGTATTGGGCAGCAATGGAGCTTTCAATTGCCCGGATCCAGCATATGGTTTGAACACCCTGTAGATCAGCCTTTTAGCGGAACATGGATCCGCGGAATTGAAGCCGAAGGCTTGCGGGTTGTCGCCTTTTCCTCAGACTTTTCACCCGAACATAATATCTTCCGCTCATTTGCCCGCCTGGACCAACCAGACCCTACGGTGGCATTGGCTACCTTAGAGCGTTTTGGCTGCACCATTGTGGGTTATTACCCGCGCGGTCAGCGCGCAGATCAAGTTGAAGAAAACTTGGAACACTTGCTCCATTATTTGAATTTTTAACCATGGCTCGTATCGCAATTTTCGGAAAACGCATCCCCGATGAAGTGCAGACGTTTGTAGAACGCACCGTCGCATCGCTCTTGGAAGAAGACTGCGACTTGGTCGTATACCGCGGATTTCAAGATCGTCTCAATCAACAATGGGCATTAGGATGGACCTTCCCTGAGTTTAAAAATGCTGAGGAGCTGCAAGCTTGTAAGCCTGACTTTTTACTCTCTATTGGTGGAGATGGTACTATCCTAGATGCCACCACATTGGTGGAAAAATCCGGCATTCCCATCATTGGGCTCAACACAGGGCGCTTGGGCTTTTTAGCCAATATTACACAAGATGAGGCCCCTCTCGCCCTCAAGGCGATTCTAGCCGGAGAGTATACTTTGGATGAGCGGAATGCCCTTGAAGTTCACACGGCATCCGATGACATTGTTCAACCCAATTTTGCCCTCAACGAAATAGCCGTCAGCCGAAAAGGAACGACAAGTATGATTTCGGTTCACGTCTCCCTAAACGGTAAGTTCTTGAACACCTATTGGGCAGATGGCCTAATTATCTCCACACCTACGGGTTCTACCGGATATAATTTAAGTTGTGGCGGCCCTATTCTTTTGCCTGGAAGCGACAATTTTATCTTGACCCCCATTGCCCCGCACAATTTGACCGTACGTCCGCTCGTTATACCTAATGCCGGGACCATCACCCTGAAGGTCGAGGCACGGGAGGGCAATTTCCTGGCTGCGTTGGATTCGCGCGTGTTCACCTTAGATTCAGAAACGGAGCTCACTTTACGGCGTGCAGATTTCCGATTCAAACTGGTGCGTACAGCCTACTCTGACTTTGCTTCTACTCTGCGCAATAAACTGCTCTGGGGACTGGACCGCAGGAACTAAGCTCCGCCGTCAACGCGTATCTTTGCAGGCTGATTATGGGCACATTTCGTCTTCTATTTTTCACTTTACTCTTGGTGGCATCCGAGCATGCTATGGCGCAGCGTTCGCAAGAACTTACGCTCAGTGGCGGAGGAACCTCTGCGTTAACCGACATAGGTCCGGCCAATCCACTGCTGCCAAAGGGTTCTGAGTGGACCGTTGACTATCGTTTTCAGGCGCATCCCCATTATGCTTTTCATCTGGGCTATAGTGAAGGGACTATTCGAGCAAACGATGCACAAAGCACTTGGCCAGAAAGGGTACAGCGCAATATTTCGATCCAAACGCCATTTCAAAGTGTTCAAGCGCGCGTTGAGGTGGATTTTTTTTCGCAGCGCATCCCTTCCTATTCGTTTCAACAAACCCCCTACCTATTTGCTGGCATGGGGTTGCTACAATTTAACCCGCAAGGGTATGATCAAAATACATGGGTGGATCTGCAGCCACTAGGCACCGAGGGACAAGGCACCTCCTTCAATCCAGAAGCACGCTACAGTAGGCGTGCGCGTACCCTACCCTTCGGCCTGGGCTGGCGCGCACAACTCAGCGCTTTATGGGTAATCCATGCAGAAGCGACCTGGACTTTGACCTCGACCGACTATTTGGATGATACCCATGGGGTCTATGCTGACCCTACGGTAGTGCAAGAATCTTATGGCGATGCCGCAGTCTTTTTTGCCGACCCCTCTGGACGTAATCTCCCTATTGGCATGGCGCGCGGAAATGCGCAAACCAATGATGCTTATTTCCAATTACAAGCAGGGATAGGGCTACATTTAGAAGCCTTTATGGAACAATGTTCAAGCTTTCTACACCGATGAGTCTCCCTACACATATTGCCATCATTATGGATGGAAATGGCCGCTGGGCAAAGCGACAGGGTTTCCGAACCCGCGTGCGCGGTCATGAGGTAGGGGTAGAAGCGTTGCGCCGTACCGCGCAATCATGCGCAGAGCTGGGTATCTCCTACCTCACGGTCTATGCTTTTTCAGAAGAAAATTGGGCGCGCCCCAAGGCAGAAGTAGATGCATTGATGAAAATCTTGGTAAGTAGTCTGAAGAAAGAAATGCCCACTTTAATGGAACATGGTATTCAGCTGCAGGCTATTGGCAAACTTCACCTTCTGCCCAAGAGTGCCCAACGCGAATTAAACGAGGTCAAGGAGGCCACCTCAGGCAATAGCAACCTGATTCTCACCCTTGCCCTGAGCTATGGAAGCCGTCAAGAAATGCTGCATGCAGCAAAAGCCCTTGCGCAAGAAGTAGCCGATGGAAAGCGCACTGTCGACAGCATAGATGAAGCGGCATTTAGTGACGCATTGTACACGGCAGACATGCCCGATCCGGACCTCGTTATCCGCACGAGCGGCGAACATCGCATCTCCAACTACCTCTTATGGCAAATTAGTTATGCCGAATTGCTCTTCATGCCCGTACTTTGGCCTGATTTTTCCAGAGAACACTTGGAAGAAGCATTGGCTTACTATGCCTCCCGTGAACGTCGCATGGGCAAAACCAGTGAACAACTCAACGAGAAAAGCGCCTAAATGATCCGTCCTACTATCCATTTCCTCGTTGCCGCTTTTCTTGCCCTTATCCCAATGGCAGCGCAGGCTCAGTTACAGCTGGGTCAAGCGATCGAGATTCGCCCTGAGATCGATTATGAAATCGGCGGGGTCACCGTTTCTGGGGCAGACCAATTGGACCCTACCATGGTAGGACTCCTCTCTGGCCTTAATGTGGGAGACAAAGTGCAATTCCCTTCAGAACGCGTGGCACAAGCCATTCGCAATTTGTGGGACCAGGAGTTATTTTCTGATGTTCAGCTATTTGTCGTCCAAAAGGTCAACCGGACGGTGTATTTGGATTTTCGACTCAAGACCTTGCCTAAGTTGAGTAAGTACTACTTCACCGGCATTAAAAAAGGAAAGCAAGACGCATTGCGTGAACTCCTTGAATTAAACCGAGGAATCGTTATTTCGGAAAACGTAAAAATCACAGCTGAAAACGCCATTGTAAAACATTTCCGCGAAAAAGGATTTCCAGATGCTACAGCCCACATCGCCACAGAGTCCGATAGTGTCCTGCTGGATGCCGTTGTGTTACGCATTGATGTAGTTCCAGGTCCGCGTTTGCGCATTGACGACATTGCGTTCTTTGGCAATACCGCGCTGACTTCGGCCAAACTTCGTCGCGTGATGGATGATACCCACCGCTACCGCTGGTGGAATATTTTCTCGACGTCCAAGTTGCTCCGAAGCAAACTAGAGGCCGACAAAGCCCTTGTCATAGCGGCTTATAATGAGGCTGGATATCGGGACATGCGAATCATCAAAGACAGCATTTACCGGGTAGAGGACAAGCTCAAAATTGAGATCACCTTAGATGAAGGCCACCCCTATTACTTCCGCAGTATTGCTTTCTACGGCAACTCCAAATACCCAACAGAAGTATTGGAATCCATTTTGAAGATTCAGGCAGGAGATCGCTACGACGCAAAAGCATTGAATACCCGAATCAATGGGGACCCCAATAGCAATGATGTCCAGTCACTCTACCTCAATAATGGTTACCTCTTTGCTAATGTGATCCCCGTTGAAGTGAAAGTTGAGAACGACTCTATTGACATGGAAATTCGCATCCGAGAAGGCCGCCAGGCCACCGTGCGAAAAGTGATTGTCAATGGCAATGAGCGTACCAATGACCATGTTGTCTACCGTGAAATTCGCACACGACCCGGAGATTTATTCTCTAAAGCAGACATCATGCGTACCGTGCGTGAATTAGGTCAATTAGGGTACTTTGACCCACGTCAAATCACCCCTGTCCCTATTCCTAACCCGACTACAGGCACAGTAGATCTTGAATATACGGTGGTGGAACAATCGACCAGCCAACTTGAATTGCAAGGGGGCTGGGGAGCTTATACCGTTGTAGGTACTTTGGGCCTCAACTTTAACAACTTCTCTGCGCGCAATCTTTTTAACAAGAAGGCATGGCAGCCATTGCCTGCCGGAGATGGGCAGAGTATTACCCTCCGCGCTCAAACAAACGGCACCTATTACAGCTCCTACAATTTCAGCTTCACAGAGCCTTGGTGGGGCGGTAAAAAGCCCAATTCGGTGACTTTTTCAGCTTACCACAACACCATGAACTACAATGGTAGCACGGATAGTACTGCTCAAAAGATTGCGATCACGGGTGTGACATTGGGTCAAGGCATGCGCCTGAAATGGCCGGATGATTACTTTACCTTTTATCATGCGCTAGAATACCGTCGCTTTAACATCAACAATTACCCATTCGTTGGTGGAAACTTTACCACAGGTATTGCCAATTCCGTGGCCTACACCCTTTCTCTTCGTCGCGACAACCGTGATTTGCCCATCTTCCCTACCCGAGGCTCTAGCATTGTCTTCAGCCTTGAAGCTACCCCTCCCGTATCATTATTGGATGGACGCGATTATAGCAAACTAAGCACGGAAGAAAAGTTCTCCTTCATTGAGTACCATAAATGGAAGTTTACCTCGGATTATTATGCGCAAATCATGAAGAATTTTGTTGTGCGGTCCTACTCTGAATTTGGCTTCTTGGGGTCCTACAACAAGGACTATGGCTTGCCTCCATTTGAACGCTACTACATGGGGGGCGATGGTTTGCAAAACTTTGTCTTGGACGGCCGAGAGATCATTGGTCTACGCGGCTACACGAATTATAGTTTGACGCCTACAGGTGGAGGAGCCTTGTACAACAAGTTCACCGCAGAATTGCGCTATTTGATTTCGCCTAATCCCAATGCACAGATTTTTGTTCTGGCGTTTGCAGAAGCAGGAAACAACTACGACAACTTTGCGGATTACCGCCCATTTGAGATCAAGCGCTCATCGGGTGTCGGTCTGCGCATTTTCATGCCCATGTTTGGTTTGCTTGGGGTGGATCTTGCCTATGGCTTTGACAATATGCCAGGGCAATCCGGCCCTTCAGGATGGCAAACACACTTTGTTCTAGGACAACAATTCTAAAGAATGAACCGTATTTATCTTCTCCTCGCACTGTTTGCCTTCTCTTTTAGCGGAGTCGCGCAACGCTTGGGCTATGTAGATACGCAGGCAATCCTCAATGCCATTCCAGAATACAAGCAAGCGCAAGCAGAGATTCAGCGCCTTTCCCAAAAATGGGAAGGGGAGGTTGCCAGTCTTTTTGAAGACGCCTCTGCCTTGCAGGCGCAACTTGATGCTGAGGCGGTTTTGCTCACTCCCGAAATGATAGCAGAGCGCAATACCACCATCCAAAATACCCGAGATACCGCTCGTTCGCGTCAAATGCGATACTTCAGCCCAGATGGAACGCTCTTCTTAAAACGAGAAGAAATGGTCGCCCCTGTTCAAGCTCTTGTAGCAGGAGCTATCAAAGAAGTGGCACGAAAAAAGAAACTCGATTTTGTCTTTGACAAAGGCTCGTCTGTAAGTGTGGTGTACGCCAACGAGTCCAATGATATTACGCAAGACGTACTCCAACAACTTGGTTATTGAAATCACTACTTTTGACCCCTATGAAAAACGCACTGAAAGTACTCGCACTGGTCGCCATGACGGCCACCCCAACCTTTGGACAATCCTTGGTCGGCCACATTAACGTGGACAGCTTGCTGGTTGAAATGCCTGACTACAAGAAAGTCATGGAAGCACTTCAAGCCGAACAAGCAAAGTTTGAAAATGAAGCCCGTGAAATGAACGCAGAATTGGAAAAAGGCGCACAAACGCTTCAAGCCAACGCTGGTACATGGACAGAACTTCGCCAACGTCAAGAGCAACAGCGTCTGCAAGAGATGTACAACAACATCCAACAGTACATGCAAAGCGCTCAGCAAGAGTTGCAATCAAAGGAAGTGGAGTTAATCACGCCAGTCCTAGAAAAGCTTCAAAATGCGATTGATGAGGTTGCCGCTGAGATGAAGGTTTCTTATGTATTGGATGCTTCACAGAGCAAAGGCATGGTAATCTATTCGAAAGGTGGCACAAATTTGATGTCAGCTGTCAAGCTTAAGTTGGGCATGTAATGAAGACCACTTCGGACGGTCCCATTGGACTGTTTGATTCTGGAGTAGGCGGTTTGACGGTGGCGCGCGCGCTGGCGCGAAAGCTTCCGCATGAACGTCTACTCTACTTCGGAGATACTGCACACCTGCCCTACGGTGAAAAATCACCTGAGGCCATTCGTTCCTATGCATTAGGAATCTCCCGACATCTCATTGAACAAGGTGCTAAAGCCATTGTCGTCGCATGTAATAGTGCCTCGGCTGTGGCTTTAGACGTTTTACAAGCAGAACTAGACATTCCCGTCTATAATGTAATCGATCCTGTTGTAGCACATTTGCACCGACAGAACGCCAAGCATATCGGCATCTGGGGCACACGTGCAACGGTCTCCTCCGGAATCTATCCGCGCAAATTAGCCGAGGTACTCCCAACTTCAGAAGTGCACACTATGGCCACTCCCCTCTTAGTCCCTGTCATTGAAGAAAATCTCTTGCGCGGAGAGGTGACGGATGCAGTGGTTTCTCTATATCTAAGGGATCCACGCATGCAAGGAGTGGCCCACTTGGTCTTGGCATGCACCCATTACCCCTTAATCGCCACTCAAATTGCCAAACAACTTGAATCCAAAGTCAATCTACTACGGGTTCCGACTATTGTGGCCAATGCGATAGCGCGTGAGCTTGGAGATGCAGGTCTCTTACGTCAAACTCCGCATCCAGAACCCCATCATTTTGCGGTATCTGATTACACGGATAGCTTTGCTAAGGTGTCCCGCATTTTCTTTGGAAAAGGTATACACCTTATTGAGGAAAACATCTGGGGCGCCTAAGCCTAGGCAGAGGCATCTGGGGCCGATTTGCCCACAATTTGTCCGCTGAGTAGACAAAGAGGTATGCCCCCGCCCGGATGCGCAGAACCCCCACAATGATAGAGGTTCTCTAAAAGACCCCGATTGGGATGACGCAAAAAGGCCGACAAAGCAGAATTGCTACTCGAGCCATACAACGCTCCGCGGTCGCTGCTTGTTTTTGCTTCCATTATCACAGGATCCAAGACTTCCTCTACCTCAATCAATGGAGCAAGGTCGACCCCAAGTACACGCGCAATTTTCGCTAGAATAGCCTCTTTTGCCCACTTCCTCAAGACCCCCCAATCTTGTCCATCATTTGCCGGAGCATTGATCATGACAAACCAGTTTTCACATCCTTTAGGGGCATCGGCGGGGATGTCTTTTGAGGTAATGTTGATATAGACCGTGGGGTCTTCCACCAGTGTTTTAGATGCAAATAGCGCCTCGAACTCCCCTTGATAATCCTCGCTAAAGAGAATGTTATGTAAGTTCAAGGCAGGAAAATGGCCTTTGATGCCCCAGTAAAAAATCAAGGCCGAGGACGAGCGCTCCGCTCCCAACGTGCGCTCTGGGGCAGAAAGGTCCGGCAGCAGTTTTCGGTAGGTTGGGGTCACATCCATATTGCTCACCACAAGATCAGCCATCAAAAAACCTTTCTCTTTTACCTCAATCCCGGTAGCCCGCTTTTTATCGTGCACAATGCGCGTGATATAGTCGCCAAAATGGAAATGAACTCCTTGGCGTTGAGCCAAGGCCACAAGGCTGTTGGTGATGTCAACCATGCCCCGCTTCGGCAAATAGGTCCCCACACCAAATTCTAAGTGCGGTATCATGCAAAGTGTACCTGGCGCTTTGTAGGGACTGGAACCATTAAACGTGGCATAGCGGTTAAAGAGCTGTACCATATGGGCTGTCTTAAAGCGCTTTCGGTGCAGTTGATCCATCGTTTGGGTCAGGCCCAAGGAGGGCAAGGCGGCAAGTGTGCGCAGCACCTCCCAGCGGGCATAGGTTCGCCAGTCATGCAGAGAACGTTCCAAAAAGAAGCCCGCTGTCGCTTTATACTGACGCGCAGCCAAAGCCAAATGCGCTAAGGTGTTTTTTTGTGGCTCGCCAAGGGCCTCTTCCGCGGCCTTAGCAAACGCTTTGGGATCAGCATGGGCGATGAGTTGCTTCCCATCTTCCCAGAAATAACGGCAAGACTCTGTTTTGGTCAGGACAGGAAAGTGTTCGTCTGGATCTTCCCCGCAAAGGAGAAAAAGGGCGTGCACATGCTCCGGGAGAGTAAAAAGACTCGGACCTGCATCAAAGCGATAGGGACCCAAATGGAATTCACTGAGTTTCCCTCCGGGATAGGTATTGGCTTCGTGTACATGGACCACGTATCCCTTCCTTACCAAACGGATGGCTGATGCGATCCCGGCTATACCGGAACCGATGACGCGGGCTACTTTGGGTTGTTTCTCCATGCATCTACAGCGTTGCGAACGCTACCATTTTGCAACAAGAGTTCCTTTGCCTTGTTTGCATCCAAACCTGTTTGTTCCGCAACCATGTTGGTGCCACGTTCCACCAATTTGATGTTGCTGAGCTGCATGTCCACCATACGATTGCCTTTGACGTGACCCAGTTGAATCATCAAGGCAGTCGAAAGCATGTTCAAGACCATCTTCTGGGCGGTTCCCGACTTCATTCGTGTGCTCCCCGTGACAAACTCAGGGCCCACCAGCACTTCTACTGGGCACTGCGACGCCGCGGCTACTGCGCTGCCTGGGTTGCAGACAATAGACCCAGTGACACAGCCCAAGTTCTGAGCAAAGCGTAGGCCCCCGATGACATAGGGGGTTCTGCCACTTGCGGCAATGCCCACCACCGCGTCCAATGGACCTACTTGGTGTTCGGTCAAATCTTTGGCTGCTTGTTCTAGGTCGTCTTCGGCAAATTCTACCGCCTTTCGGATTGCGCCGTCTCCTCCGGCAATAAGGCCCACCACCCGGCCAGGGGCAACCCCAAAAGTCGGCGGACATTCCGAAGCGTCCACAATGCCCAAGCGCCCCGAGGTACCTGCCCCGATATAAAAGAGCCGGCCACCTTGACGCATGTTGGGAAGAATGGCTTCTACCAAGGAGGTGATAGCCGGGAGGGTCTTTTCTATGGCAAACGCAACTTTTTGATCTTCTTGATTGATCCCCTTCAGCAGGGCATCCGTGCTCCAGGATTCAAGATTGTCGTGCAAAGAGGAGGTTTCCGTTATCATCATGAACTAGGACATTTTATGGAGGACCGCCACAAAGTAGCCATCCGAATGCGCATGTTCCGGAGAAATGCGCACTTGCTCCTCTAAGGTGAATTGTGGTTGGGCTTTGACAAACGCGTCTATCTGCGCTTCGTTTTCTTCGGGGAGAATGCTGCAGGTGGCATAGACCAGCCGACCCCCGGGCTTTAGGGCATCTGGGTAACGATGCAAAATATTTGCCTGTAATTGAAGCGTGCGCTCCAAGTGCTCTGGCTGTAGCTTCCACTTTGTGTCCACGTCACGGCGAATGACGCCTGTTCCACTACAGGGCACATCCAAAAGCATTTTATCTGCCCAAGCACCCCTTTCCAGCACATCTGCCGTGTGGGCAATCAGACCTGTCTGAAGGATATGAACCCCCGCGCGCTGCGCGCGCTTGCTGGCTTCTGAAAGCTTATAGCCCTCTATGTCCATGCAAAGAATTTCTCCTTGATTCTTCATCAGGGCTGCAGCGTGTAATGCCTTGCCCCCAGCGCCAGAACATCCATCCAAGATCCGGTCACCTGGTTGAGGATCCAAGTACGGAGCAATGCACTGACTGCCACCATCTTGCACTTCATACCAGCCTTCTTGAAAGCTTGACAAATGTTGCAAGCGTGGACGTTTGGCTAAGACGATGGCCTCAGGACGAAGATCTGAAGCTTCTGCCTCAATGCCCTCAGCCGCTAGGCGATCTAGAACCTTTTCGCGCGTCGCTTTTAACGTGTTGACCCGCAAAATGACTTGCGCTTGGGCGTTCAGGGCATGGGCCATTGAAGGCCACTTTTCTCCATAGGCTTCCAACCCCCGGTCATCTAACCATGGGGGGAAGCTTTCTAATATACCCATGGGCAGATCCGAAGGAAGCGTCAAGGTGGCTTCCATCTTCCAAGCCCAATACAGTTCAAAAAGCTCTTTGAGTTTTTTGCGCTTGAGGGTAGGCTCCTCCCCTTTTAGGGCCCAAAGAAGCCGCCACCAGCGGACCATTTCATAACTATGCTGGGCAACAAATGCACGGTCCCGGGCACCCCATTTTTTATTAGCACGAAGGACTTTGTCCACGACCCGATCGGCATACCATCCCTTCCCAAAAGACCATTCAAGCACTTCTAGTACGCCGGCAACAAGGTTTGGATACAGCTTCATGCGATCTGCGTATCGGGGTTTTGAAGCAGGTAGAGTTCAGCATAGATGCCTTGCTGACGGAGCAAATCCGTATGCTTGCCTTCTTGCACAAGGGCTCCCTCATCAAGGACATAGATACGGTCTGCCAAATGCACACAGCTTAATCGCTGGGTAATTAACAGGGCTGTCATGCCTTGAAGTTTTGACTTTAAGCCCGATAGAATGCTCACTTCGGTATCCGTATCTACAGCACTTAATGCGTCGTCAAGGATCAACATGGGGGGTTCTTTGATCAACGCACGTGCAATACTCACACGCTGTTTTTGGCCGCCACTGAGCGTGACACCGCGCTCCCCGACTACCGTATCAAAACCTTTTGGAAAGCCGCGCACATCCTCTGCCACGTGGGCAAATTCTGCATAGGCTTCAACCGTATCTCGCGTAGCATCGAGGGTGCCAAAGGCAATGTTTTCCGCAATGCTGTCACTAAAAAGGAAGGCATCTTGTGGCACGGTGCCAATAGCTCGGCGCAAAGTGGTTACATCCCAATCACGAATGTCGACACCATCCACGGTGATTCGTCCCTCTGTGGGGTCCATTACGCGGTTTAATAACAGGCCAATGGTGCTCTTGCCCGAACCCGTTTTGCCCACAATCACGACAGTTTCGCCCGGCGAAAGGGTGGCAGAGAACTCTTTCAAGGCCACAATACCACTATCGGGATAGGTATAACTCACCCCCTCAAAGACGATTTCACCAAGGATTGTTTTAGGGGTATAGGCCTTTGCTGGGCTTTCAACCATGGGTTTGACATGTAAAAAGTCATTGATGCGCTGCATGGAGGCTTCGGCCCTCTGAACCATGCTCATCACCCAACCAATACTGGCAATTGGCCAGGTCAATAAGTTTACATAGTAAATAAATTCTGCGGTGACCCCTGGACTCAATCGCCCTTCGATCACCCCTTGTCCGCCCACCCACACGGCGATAAGCGTGCTTGCCCCCACCAGGAGAAGCATCAGTGGCATAAACAAAGCATTGACCCTGAACAACTTCTCATTCTGATGAAAGGACTTGTTTGCACTCTCAGCGTAGCGTTCGGTTTGTTCTGCTTCTAATCCAAAGGCCTTGAGCACACGAACGCCCGAGAAGGTCTCTTGGGCCAAGGTGCTAATGGCCGATTGTTGGCTTTGTACGGCGTGGCTGCGTTGGTTGATTAAGGTGGATACCCGGTAGATACACCACACCAAAATAGGCATGGGGGCAAGGGTCATGAGGCTTAATTTGACATCTACACTGAACATAAAGGTCAGCGTAAGTCCCGTGGCGAAGGCTGTATTGATCGTGTACATCAAGGCAGGACCGATATACATCCGCGTGCGGCTTACATCCTCACTGATGCGGTTCATCAAATCACCCGTGCTGTTTCGGCGGTAAAAGCCCATATCTAATTTCTGGTAATGGCTGTAGATGGCATTTTTTAGGTCATACTCAATGTGGCGGGACATCACGATCAGGGTTTGGCGCATCAAGAACGTGAAGATGCCCTTCAGCACACTTAGTCCAAGGATGAGCGCCGAGTACAAAATCAAGGCATCGCGCAGTGCCAAACTGCGCTGTGCATCCGCGTTGGCTCGTCCAGATATGGCCACCGCCACCTCGTCAAAAGCTTCTCGAATGTAGACCGCCGGAAAGACAGAAAAAGCAGCAGAAAGGAGTACGAAGAGAATGCCGCTCAGCAGAAGCCACTTGTAGCGCCAGAAGTAGGGGTTGAGCGTCCAGAGGGCTTTCATGGGCTAAAGGTACGGCACCCAAGAATGCCCCTATCCTCTACCCGCATGAAGTATGTACCTTTATCCCTATGAATCCCGCGGAACTCCCTTCTAACCCAGTCATTGCCGTCATTGGTCTTGGCTATGTGGGCCTTCCATTGGCCTTGGCTTTTACCAAAACCCATTCGGTTATTGGTTTTGACATCAATGCAGCGCGCGTAGCTGAGCTTCAAAGTGGCCAAGATGCTACACGAGAAGCATCTCTTGACGCCATCACCACAGCGCTGGGGCAGGGGCTAAAATTGTCAGCGGACGCCGCCATTCTGAGAAAAGCCACTGTATTCATTGTCACGGTTCCTACGCCCATTAATGACTTCAAGTCGCCGGACCTTGGCCCGCTCTTAAAAGCCTCAGAGATGATTGGCCGTGTACTGACGCGGGGTGATGTGGTGATCTACGAAAGCACCACCTATCCTGGTTGCACGGAGGATGATTGTGTCCCCGTGCTTGAACGTTTGAGCGGCCTCAGGTTTAACGAAGATTTTTATTGCGGCTATAGTCCGGAGCGTATTAACCCAGGTGACAAAGTGAACACCTTGACCTCTATCATGAAGGTGACCTCGGGTTCTACGCCCGAGGCAGCCCAATTTGTCAACCAATTGTACCAAGGCATCATTACCGCCGGCACCCATTTGGCCCCGAGTATCAAAGTAGCAGAAGCGTCCAAGGCTATTGAAAATGCCCAACGCGATGTCAATATTTCCTTTGTCAATGAGCTTGCCTTGATCTTTGACCGTGTGGGCATTGACACCCGAGATGTACTAGAGGCGGCAGGCACAAAGTGGAATTTCTTAAAGTATAGTCCGGGATTGGTCGGAGGTCATTGTATCGGTGTCGACCCTTATTACCTGGCACATAAAGCCGAAAGTTTAGGGTACCACCCGCAAGTGATTCTCAGCGGCAGACGGGTGAATGATTCGATGGGCATGTTTGTGGCCAATAAGGTCGTCAAATTGCTCATCAACAAAGGCAAAGCCATCCGCGGAGCCAAAGCGTTGCTTTTGGGGATCACCTTTAAGGAGAATTGCCCCGACATCCGAAATACCAAGGCCGTAGATATCTACCATGAATTGGTGCAGTTTGGAATGGATGTAGACCTTTATGACCCTTGGGCCAATGCTACGGAGGTTCAGAATGAATATGGTATTCCCTTAGTTCCTGATGCCCATAGCACCGCTTATGATGCCATCATTTTAGCTGTTGCCCATGATGCCTTCCTTCAACTAGACCTTCATGCACTGAAGGCGAAAGCAGATGCAGCCATTTTTGATGCGAAAGGCATCTGGCCGCGGGATCTCGTGGATGCACGACTCTAACTACTTAGGTCTGTAAAACCCCTGGATTGTAGGCCCGTTCAATCGGCGCCTGATTAGCTGCCTCAATGCCTATGGTGATCCATGTGCGCGTTTCTACCGGGTCAATGATCGCGTCTACCCAAAGCCGTGCTGCAGCGTAATAAGGGGACATCTGTGCATTGTAGCGGTCTTTGATTTTTTCTAACAAAGCTTGTTCTGCCTCCGGTGTGGTGGCACCACCGCGCGCTTTTTCGATTTGCACCAAAACCTTTGCGGCCTGTTCGCCGCCCATCACCGCCATCTTGGCCGTGGGCCATGCAATGATAAAGCGGGGGTCATACGCTTTGCCACACATGGCATAGTTTCCGGCACCAAAGGAATGGCCTACCACGATGGTAAACTTGGGCACAACCGAATTCGCTACCGCGTTGACCAGTTTAGCACCATCTTTAATAATGCCTCCGTGTTCTGCGCGCGAACCCACCATAAATCCGGTCACATCCTGGACAAATACCAACGGAATTTTCTTTTGATTGCAATTGGCAATAAAACGTGCGCCTTTGTCTGCACTATCGCTATAGATCACGCCGCCAATTTGCATTTCGCCTTTGGCATTTTTGATCACTTGACGTTCGTTGGCCACAATGCCGACAGCCCAACCGTCAATACGCGCATAGGCCGTGATGAGCGTTTTGCCATAGTCTTCCTTGTACTCGATCATGGATCCAGCATCTACCACACACTCAAGCAGCCCACGCATGGGATAAGGTTTGGCATCGACCGGCATGCGGTTGTATAATTCTTCTGCAGGAAAAGCTGGAGCTTTTGACGCAACACGGTCAAATCCCGCCTGCGGACGTGACCCCAATTTGTCAACCAAGCCACGCATGAGTGACAAGGCCTCTGTATCGTCTTTGGCTTTATAATCTGCCACACCGCTAATAGCCGTATGGGTGTCCGCTCCTCCGAGGGTTTCATTGTCAATATCTTCTCCGATGGCCGCCTTGACCAAGTAACTTCCTGCCAAGAAAATACTCCCCGTGCCTTCTACCATGATGGCTTCATCGCTCATGATGGGCAAGTAGGCCCCCCCTGCTACGCAAGAACCCATTACCGCAGCCAATTGAGGGATGCCGAGGCTACTCATGACCGCGTTGTTGCGAAAAATGCGTCCAAAATGCTCTTTGTCTGGGAAAATCTCATCCTGCATGGGCAAGTAGACCCCCGCTGAATCGACCAAATACAAGATGGGAAGCTTGTTTTCCATGGCGATTTCTTGTGCACGAAGGTTCTTCTTTCCTGTCATCGGGAACCATGCACCCGCCTTGACCGTCGGGTCATTTGCAACCACAACACATAAACGCCCTTGAATGCGTCCCACGACCACGACGACTCCTGCCGAAGGGGCGCCGCCATGTTCTTCGTACATGCCATCTGCAGCGAATGCCCCAATTTCTATGGAATTTGATCCTGGGTCCAACAAGCCCACCACGCGCTGGCGTGCATTGAGTTTTCCTTGGTCAGCCAATTTCTGAAGACGCTTTTGCCCCCCGCCTAATGCGATTTCCTCCCACCGGCGGCGTGATTCGGCAACGAGTGCTTGGAGGGCTTCTGCATTCTTTTCTTTGGCGACCGACATAGGTTCAAGGTTGTTTCAGCTTACGAAGATGGGGCATCTTCGTCTTCCGTTGGTTCATTGTAAAGGGTCCATTCTGCCGATTTGATCCAAATCTGGCCTTCTGGGGCTGGATCTGAAAGGAAGAGCACCAAGCGAAGCCCATCGGGGATTTCTTGTACAAATAAGGCATCTGGAATATCATCATCCATGAGATATCCAGACCAGAAAAGTTCTGGTACACAACGGTGAAGGCTATCCACAAGCTGGGGGCCTATATTCTGTTGCAGCGCAATTTCGGCATCAGATCGTTGGTTGCGAATCTGTAATGCATAGTCCTTCAACCCGCCACATTTGCCCGGACCCGTAACGGCTCCCGTGGCCAACAGGACATACATCCACGAGCCATTTGGGCGGTCAAAGATTTCCGCTGTGCCCGGGAAGAGGGTCGGCATGTTATTTACGTAAGACAAAGCTCCATGGTACCAATCGCGCACCGTATCTAGGAGGACAGGGCTACCAAATAAGAAGTGTGCCCCCTGCGCACGGTTATGCTGAATGTCAAATTCGAGTGCCCCGGGCTTGCTTTGAAATTGACTCAGGACCACACGTGGTTTTACCATACCCAGAGACCAATGTCCGTCATCCTGGGCAAAAACGCCATACCAAAGCAAGCTCAAGTCCAACTGCCGCACATCTCCCGTATAGTTATAGGTTTCTGTGGCAATTTGGTAACGACGTGCTTTGATTTGTGCAATGCGCTTGCGCTCTTCCCCTGCGATTCCACCTTCTTCCATCCATACGATCAAAGAGTCACGAGAATAGCCTTTGGGGTGCTGATGTATGACCCCAACTAGACTGTCGCGCGGCCAGTCATACTTCCATGCCACCCATAATAAACGGATTAGCTGGTCTTCACTTAGTTGATTCCATCGCTCCTGGTGGTCCCCCAAGATGGCCGCTGTATCGATGGGTGCTTTTGAATTTGCGCTGGGGGGGGCTGGGATTGTCTTGACCACATAGGGCAAGCTATCGCTGAACGCCCCATGCGCTGGTGCAAACGGTATTCCCCAAGCGGAGAATGCCGCCACCAAGGTGCACGCTGTAAAGCTGGCCAAGTGCATTATTTTTTGGTCTTCCGCTTTCGGTAGGCTTCCCAACCGTAGTACAATCCGACAAGGATCAAGAAGGGCCATAAGAAGCTGGTAGGCTTTCCATGGCCATGGACGACTGTAAATAAACGCTCTGTGCGCAAGGACGAAAGAAAACCCTTCTTGAATTGATCCATGGACCAGAAAATAAAGACGGGCTTACCGACGATGTGATCCTCTGGGACGGGTCCCCAATACCGGCTGTCCCATGAATTATGACGATTATCCCCCATCATCCAATAATAGTCCAGACCAAAAGTGACATGTGTCGCAGGTTGGTCATCGAGGTAGTAGATCCCTTGTTCCTGGCGGAGACTATGCCCTTCATATACACGAATGGCCCGACCATACTTCAAGACATTTTCAAAGGTGAGTTCCATGCTTTGACCCTTAGCTGGTAACCAATAGGGCCCATAATTGTCTCGTGACCAAGCAAAAACGACACTATCCTCGTGTCCATCGGGGTTCGGGAACATACCCCCAGGTGCGACATAATTCTCGTTGTACCAGGCCAAGGCGGGCGGGGTGCCCTCTGGGAAAACATTGTTTCCCGGTGTATTCATGGCCAGGACCGTATCAATATTGGGCTGTGCAGAAAAAGCAGGCAACATCTCTTGTGAGATGGTGATCATGTATTCATTCTCTGTGATCTGTATGACATCAGAAAGGTTCTGATTGTTGATCAGTCGATTGTCGAGATAGTTGATGTCAAAATTGCGTTTGAGCCCTGCAGGATTGAATCCCTGCCCTGTGGTGCGCACGTAATAGCTCCATTGAGGATTGGCCCTATCGCCAAAACCCAATGTCTTCCCATTCAGCCGAAGTTCACGTTGAACCACCGAGATGGTATCGCCTGGGGTGCCCACGCATTGTTTGACATAATTTTCTTTTTTGTCAATAGGGCGGTCTGGATCGACAGGGACATTGAACACGACCGCATCTCCTTTTTTCACTTTTGTAAATCCCGGAATACGCGCATAGGGAAGCCGTACCCAGTCTAGGTAACTCGGAACTTGGGTATAGGGAATAAGGTTGTGCATCAGCGGGATGCTCAACGGCGTCATGGGCAGCCTCAGACCGTAGTGCACCTTGCTAACAAAGAGATAGTCCCCTACCATTAAGGTCTTCTCCATTGAACCCGTAGGAATATTGTAGGCCTCAAACGTGGTCACCCGGATGGCGCCTGCTGCGACTACAGCAAAAAGGATATGGTTGACCGTGGCAGGCATGCGGCGGCGGATTTCGGCATTATCGCGGTCCCCTCGCTCTAGCGCTGCGGTATAGTTTAGGTAGCCCACATAACCCCCCAAGGTGAAAATGCTGAGCAGGATGTGTTTATTCTCCCTAAAGCCATGCATGTGAAGCAACTCATATGTCAAGATGATGGACATCACATTGTCCACCACGGGGATATAGCACAATATCATCCACCAACGAGGACGGTCACTGATCTGCATCAAACCATAGGTGCGGTATACCGGCACCCAGGCAGACCAAGCAGGCCTTCCATTGGCCACAAAGAACTTCCACGTGATCAGCGAACTGTACACATTGAGAATCAGATAGTAAAGCAAAAAGTCAAGCATAGTGCAATGGTTGGGTCAAAGGGGACATGTGGTCAAATAGCCATTTCCGTCAAGGACCAATGGGAAACAAAAATAAGGCCGGAATGCCCGGCAGAAGACAAATGCATTCGGTACCTTTGTAGAATGGATATTCAACGCGTTCCTATCAGCATTTATGCGGAAATGACCCCCAACCCGGCCGTCATGAAGTTTGTCGCCAACAAACGACTGGTCGATGTGGACCATGTAGAGTTTCAAAACATTGAAGAAGCCGCTATTTCTCCTTTGGCCACAGCCCTGTTTCATTTCCCATTTGTAAAGGAAGTGTTCATGTCTGGAAACTTTATTGCCATCCACAAATTCAATGTGGTAGAATGGGAAACCGTCACGCAAGAAATTCGACAGTTTGTCCTGGACCACTTGCAGGAAGGCAAGCCCGTGCTTACAGGCACTCCGGCGGCCAAGGCTACAGCAGATCATTCCGCTCCCGCGAAAGAAGCTGTCCCAGCCTCGCTTGGAGAAATTGAGACACGCATCATCGACATCTTAGAAGAATATGTCAAGCCAGCTGTCGCTCAGGATGGCGGTAATATTGCTTTTGTCGCTTACGAAGATAAAGTGGTCAAAGTGCAACTTCAGGGCGCTTGTGCCGGATGTCCCAGCTCAACGCTTACCCTTCAGCAAGGCATCAAAAACATTTTACAGCGCATGTTGCCCACCTTGGTGGACGACGTAGTTCCCGTTTAAGCCCGTTACCATGGCAACCGTTCTTCCTGTCCGCGGCCATCACCCCGAAATACCCGCTTCTTGCTTTTTAGCACCCACCGCCACCGTGGTAGGCGAAGTGATCATGGGGGAATCTTGTTCGATTTGGTTCAATGCCGTGGTTCGCGGGGATGTCCATTTCATTCATCTGGGCGACCGCGTAAATGTGCAAGACAATGCGGTGGTCCATTGCACCTATCAAAAGTTTCCTACCACTATTGGCAATGATGTCAGTATTGGCCACAATGCCATCGTGCATGGCTGTACCCTTCATGACCGTGTATTGGTAGGGATGGGCGCCATTGTCATGGATGGCTGTGTCGTCGAATCCAACAGCATTATTGCTGCTGGAGCCGTTGTTACCGCCGGAACCCACGTGCCGTCTGGATCCATTTTTGCCGGCATCCCTGCAAAAAAAATCAAAGACATTTCACCCGAACTTACGCAAGGAGAGGTGGAACGCATTGCCAAAAACTATGTGATGTATGCCACATGGTTTGGTGATGATGCCCCAAATACGACCAAATAAACCCACCTATGTCCTTCCCCTCCATCAATCCAACAACGACAGCGGCATGGAAAGCCCTAGAAGCGCATGCAGCATCCGCAAAGAATCTCCATCTGCGCGACCTTTTACAACAGGATGCCGCACGTTTTGAGAAGATGCACATTCGGTTGGATGACTTGCTTCTGTTTGATTACGCGAAGCACCGAGTAACAGAAGAGACCCTTGGGCTTCTGGAAGACCTCTTTCACGCGTGTCAAGTCCCAGAAGCATTGCAAGCACAGGTTACGGGTGAAAAAATCAACCAAACAGAAGGTCGCGCCGTCCTGCATACTGCATTGCGCGACCCACGCACTGAGCCATTGCGACTAGACGGGGAAGATGTACGCGCACTGGCAAAGGGTGAGCGTGACCGCATGTTCGCCTTTGCCGAAGCAATCCGAGATGGCAGAAAAAAGAGCTTTACCGGCAAAAAATTTACCCATGTGGTAAACATCGGCATTGGGGGTTCTGATTTAGGTCCCCGCATGGCAGTCGAAGCCTTGAAACCTTTTTCTGACCGCAGCATTCACATGCATTTTGTCGCCAACGTTGATGGTGCTGATCTGCATGAATGCCTTCAAAAGGTAGACCCCGAGCGCACCTTGTTTATTGTAGCCTCCAAAACCTTCACAACGCAGGAAACCATGGCCAACGCTGAGGCGGCCAGGACCTGGTTGGTTCAAAAGCTAGGGGATCCCAATTGCACTCAAAAACATTTTGTCGCGCTCAGTACCCATGCAGAAAAAGTACAAGCTTTTGGCATTTCGGCCAAAAACACCTTTGGATTCTGGGATTGGGTAGGGGGTCGCTATTCTGTCTGGAGTGCCATTGGCATGCCTTTGTGTATAGCCATTGGCGCAGAAGGATTTCAACAGTTTCTTGACGGCGCACATGCCATCGACCAACATACGGCCACACAGCCTTTCAGAAAGAACATTCCACAAATCATGGCGGCCTTGGGTATTTGGTACCGCAATTTCTTAGGGGCAACCAGCCATGCTGTCCTCCCCTATGATCAATACCTTCATCGCTTTCCCGCCTACTTGCAACAGGCTGATATGGAAAGTAATGGCAAATATGTTGACCGACATGGAGAGCGAGTCACTTACCCTACAGGGCCTGTCGTTTGGGGAGAGCCAGGCACTAATGGACAGCATGCTTTTTATCAACTCATTCATCAGGGAACAGAAGTGATTCCTTCGGATTTTATTGCCTCTGTGCTGCCACAGCATCCACTACACGCGCATCACGCCATGTTATTGAGCAATTTCTTGGCCCAAACGGAGGCTTTGGCCATTGGTCGACCCAAGGCGGCAACGGCATACAAGGTTTTTGAAGGTAACCGCCCTACCAGCACCCTTCTTTTTGACGCGCTCACCCCATATGCACTGGGCTCACTGATTGCCTTGTACGAGCACAAGATCTTCTATCAAGGCGTGGTTTGGAACATCTACAGCTATGATCAATGGGGCGTTGAACTGGGCAAGGAGATGGCCAATGCCATTCTACCAGAATTAGAAGGCGATGGTGCCTTAGGCCTTCATGATCCCTCCACCTCCGCATTACTACAGCATGTGCGGAATCTCTGGGTTTAAATCTAGTGGGTTACCCTCGAACCTTATCGAGCAAGGCACTCAAGAGTTGCGCATCCTCATCGGATAAGACTTTCGGCAATTGCTCTTTATGCAGCTTATCGACGGCGCGAATCTGACCTAGAATTTCCAATCCCCTTAGGGTGAGGAAGATTTCGGTCACGCGTTTATCCTCTTTTGAGCTCTGGCGTTCTACCAGATTGCTTTTTTCTAGTCGGTCTAGAAGACGCGACACATCACTTGTCTTGTCTAGGAGGCGCTCTCGAATGCGCGCTGCTGCCATGCCGTCAGGATGTGCGCCGCGCAGAATTCTGAGCACATTGTACTGTTGCATTGTGATTTTGTAAGGCTTTAAGGCCTCGGTCATTTGGTCCTTGATCCAGTGATACGTATACAACACATTGATCAGCGCCATCTGTTGATGGTTCTGCCATTTGCGCTGCTGAATTTCGTCCTGGAGGCTTTTCATTCCTTTCGGTTAGACCTTCATGATTTCATCTTCCTTTGTAGCCACCTTGCTGTCCACAATAGCGATGTATTTGTCGACCATTTTTTGCACATCGTCCTCGAAGGCTTTGCGGCTGTCTTCACTCAGGCCGTCCTTTTCAAGTCGTTTTGCCTCATCCATGCCGTTCTTACGGATTGCCCGAATCCCCACCTTGGCATCTTCGCCTTCTGCTTTGGCCATACGCACCAATTCGCGGCGACGATCCTCCGTCAATGGGGGAATATTGATGATAATCATCTCCCCATTATTTTGCGGGTTGAATCCCAAATTACCATTTAAAATGGCCTTTTCTATAGGTCCAATCATGCCTTTTTCAAAAGGCTGCACAAAAAGGGTTCGAGCATCAGGGGTATTGATGTTGGCTACTTGCGTCAGCTTTACCACTGAGCCATAGTATTCAACCGCGACGCCTTCTAGCATGCTTGGGTTGGCACGGCCAGCACGCAGCTTTAGCAGTGCCTTATCCAGGTGCGAGGCAGGCTTTTCCATGTCTTCCACCAAGCTATCCAGCAAAAATTCAATTTCTTCTTCCATCGGGATGTCGCCAATTATTGTGTAACCAGGGTGCCTATATTCTCTCCTTTCACCAGCTTAAGCAGGTTGCCCGGAGCATTCATATCAAAAACAATGATGGGCAATTTGTTCTCGTGGCTTAAAGTGAAGGCTGTTAGATCCATCACATTAAGTCCTTTATCAAATACCTCCTTGAAGGAGATGGTGTCGTATTTAGATGCCGAAGCATCTTTTTCAGGATCCGCGGTGTAGATGCCATCTACCCTGGTACCTTTGAGGATTACATCGGCTTGAATCTCAATCGCCCGAAGCGTAGCCCCTGTATCGGTGGTAAAGTAAGGATTGCCCGTACCTGCTGCAAAAATGACCACGCGGCCCTTTTCAAGATGGCGTTCTGCACGGCGGCGGATAAAGGGTTCACAAATTTTGTCCATCTCAATGGCTGACTGCAACCGAGTTTGGACGCCAATAGCTTCGAGGGCGCTTTGGAGTGCTAATCCATTGATCACCGTGGCCAGCATCCCCATATAGTCTGCATGAACACGGTCCATGCCTTCACTCGCACCTTTTAGGCCACGGAAAATGTTCCCCCCCCCAATCACGACGCCCAACTGGACACCATGGTCTACGGCTGCCTTGATCTCGGCGGCATAATCCGACAATCGTTGTGTATCAAGCCCGAAGGCTTTGTCGCCCATTAGGGCTTCCCCACTGAGCTTAAGTAAGATGCGTTTGTACTTCATGGATTTCTTGATTCTTTCAAAGATAGTGTGCTCGGACCGGTAGCTCAAGACCAAATTGCGGTAAAAAAGAAGCGCCGCACAAAGGACAAACCTCTGCGCGGCGCAAAATACATCGTGTGAATGTCCTTAGACGCCCAAACCTACACGGCGGAAGCCCGTTACGACGAGACCCGCTGATACACTTGTCAAATAGTTAGCAACAGATTGCTTGCTGTCCTTGATGAAGTCCTGCTCAACCAATGTGTTCTCCTTGAAGAACTTGCTCAATTTACCTTGTGCAATACGGTCAACCATTTCTTCTGGCTTGCCTTCTTGACGGATTTGATCACGTGCAATGTCCAACTCACGCTCAATAGCCTCAGCAGGAACACTGTCCTTGTTTAAAGCAACTGGGTTCATGGCAGCTACCTGCATAGCCACATCTTTTGCAGCTTCGGGGGCAGAGCCAGACAAGGCGACCAAAGTACCTAGTTTGTTTCCAGCGTGGATATAGGCTCCAACGCAAGCACCCTCAATAGATTCGTAGAAAGCGATTTCAATCTTCTCACCTATCACACCGGTTTGCTCGGTCAATTTATCTGCAACGGTTAACCCACCTTCAAACGCCAAAGCTAAAAGAGCCTCTTTATTTTCAGGGAAACCTGCCAAAGCGATTTCAGCCATTTTGGTAGCCATAGCTACATAGCCTTCGTTTTTTGCGACAAAGTCCGTTTCACAGTTGAGGCTGATCACCACACCAAGTGTTTGATCTGCATTGGTGATCGCGATAACGGCACCTTCGGTAGCGTTACGGTCAGCACGCTTAGCAGCCACTTTCTGGCCTTGCTTGCGCAATACATCAATTGCGGCTTCAAAATCGCCATTGGCTTCTGTCAATGCCTTCTTGCAATCCATCATGCCCGCTCCAGTCATTTGACGAAGCTTGTTTACATCTGCAGCAGTAATTGCCATGATTGTAAAGATTTAATCGGGTTTATAAAGAAAAACCGGGGCACTGCCCCGGTTATGTGATTTAGGCAACTTTCGCAGCTGCTTTTTCCAGCTTTTCATTGCCTGACTTCTCTTTGTCAACTTTGCGCTGGCTTAAGGCTTCTTTCACGCCCTCAGAAACGGCGACCATGATGGCAGAAATTGACTTAGATGCATCATCGTTTGCCGGGATCACATAATCCACCAGGTTGGGATTAGAGTTAGTGTCCACCATAGCGAAAACGGGGATGCCCAAAGTGCGTGCTTCTTCTACGGCGATGTGCTCGCGTAAGATGTCTACAACAAACAAGGCAGCAGGAAGGCGGCTCATGTCTGCGATAGAACCTAAGTTCTTTTCAAGTTTCGCACGTACACGGTCAACTTGAAGGCGCTCACGCTTAGACAAGGTGTTGAACGTTCCGTCCTCTTTCATCTTGTCGATGTTGGACATCTTCTTGATGGCTTTCCGGATGGTGACAAAGTTTGTCAACATACCCCCAGGCCAGCGCTCAACGATGTAAGGCATGTTAAGCGCCTTTGCTGTTTCAGCGACAATTTCCTTGCCTTGCTTCTTGGTAGAAACAAACAAGATTTTGCGGCCAGAACCTGCAATCTTCGCCATAGCGTCGGTTGCCGTTTGCAATTTGCGCTGCGTCTTTTGAAGGTCAATGATGTGAATACCATTGCGCTCCATATAGATGTACGGAGCCATGTTGGGATTCCACTTGCGCGTTAGGTGACCAAAATGGACACCCGCGTCTAGAAGTTGTTGAATGTCAGGCATGTTAGCCATAGTTATTGGGGTTTACGTTCACTAAATTCAACCGAACAGTAGCGCAGAGCGATCTGGCCGGTTTGGATACTAAACCAAATACTCCTGCGATTAACGCTTGGAGAACTGGAAACGCTTGCGCGCTTTCTTTTGACCGAACTTCTTTCGTTCCACCATACGTGGATCACGTGTCATCAAGCCGTCAGGCTTAAGAAGGGCACGGTTTTCTGGATTGATGGACACCAAGGCACGTGAAATGCCCAAGCGAATCGCCTCTGCCTGGCCAGTGATCCCACCGCCTTCAACATTGACTTTCACATCATATTTACCCAACGTCTCCGTAATTGCGAAGGGCTGGTTCACTTTATACTGCAACATAGCGGTTGCAAAGTAGTTGTTCAATTCGCGGTGGTTGACCGTCACTGAACCCGTTCCTTCCTTGAGGTAAACACGAGCCACAGATGTTTTGCGGCGACCGATTGCGTGCGTAGTAGACATAGGATACCGACTCTTAAGCGTTGATAGTTACAGGCTGTTGAGCTTCATGAGCATGCTCAGCTCCAGCGTAGACATGCATGTTGCGGAAAAGGACACGGCCCAAACGGTTCTTAGGAAGCATGCCGCGTACAGCTGTTTCCAAAACACGTTCTGGATGCTTGGCCAATTCCAAGGCAGGAGTGCTGAAACGCTGACCACCAGGGTAGCCTGTGTAACGGATGTACTGCTTGGTTTCCATTTTCGTGCCTGACAAGGCAACATTGGCAGCATTGATCACAACCACAAAATCTCCACAGTCCGCATGGGGAGTAAAGTTTGTCTTGTGCTTTCCACGCAAGCGTGAAGCGATCAAGGAGGCCACGCGACCCAATGATTGTTCATTGGCGTCTACAACGATCCAGGACTTCTGGGCCGTTGCCTTGTTGGCAGAGATGGTTTTGTAGCTAATCGTATCCACTTTTCAGCAATATTTTTTGGGGCTGCGAAGATACGAATATTAATTGCAAATAGCCAAAGGTTGAACCGCCTATAAATTCAAAGTAACTTAAGGGCTTCCAAAAATACGCAAATTCCATGTCCTCTTTCCTACGTAATTCTTTTCTAACAATCATCTTAACCTCAGTATTTACGGGTATTCAAGCGCAGACGGTCATCCGTTGTGGAAGCGATGAACAGCTCGCTTGGGAGATAGAACAAAATCCTCGGCGCGCAAATCTTTTAGCTCAAACAGAAGCCATCATGGCCCAAAAAATGGCGGAAGACGCATTTGGGACAGAAAGTGTCCTTCATGTCATTCCAGTCGTTTTTCATGTGATGTGGTATGATGAAGGCGACAACATTTCAGCCGCCCAAATTCAAGACGCCTTAGCTATTCTCAATGAGGATATGCGCCGTTTAAATCCAGATACAGCCCTTTTGCGCAGCATGTTTAAACCTTTTGCCGCAGATATGGAGGTCGAGTTTCGCTTAGCTCAAAAGGACCCCAATGGGAATTGTAGCAACGGGATAAACCGCATGCAAACCAGCCTCTCATTAGAAGCAAACAACAATGTCAAATCGCTTATGGGATGGGACAACACCCAATACCTGAACATCTGGGTGGTACGCAACATTGAATTGGCCAACTCCACTCCAGGCAGTATCACGTTAGGCTATTCTGCTTTCCCCTATAATGGCATACCCTTAACACAGGATGGCATTGTGATCCGACATGACAATTTGGGCAGTATCGGAACATCCCAAGGGACCCGCCACAGAACCCTCACACATGAGCTGGGTCATTATCTCAACCTATACCACACATTCCAAGGGGGTTGCAACGGTGGAGGTGACAATTGCTATGACACCCCACCGGTGGCAAGTTCATCTAGCGGGTGCAATAATAGCACACAGAACACCTGTAGTAATGACAATCCCGACTTGCCTGATATGGTTGAGAATTACATGGATTACAGTGACGATAACTGCATGAATACGTTTACACAGAATCAAAAGTCACGGGCAAAGTCCGTCCTCAATAGTTTGAACTTGCGAGGTAACCTCTGTACTTCGACGAATTTAGCCTTTACAGGAGCGGATGGAAATGCGGTGACCTGCGCTCCTGTAGCCGATTTTACCGTTGATAGGACCATCTTATGTGCCGGAGAACAAGTACAATTTACAGAGCGATCTGCCTATCAAGGGCAAACAAATTTTCACTATACCATTGTCGACCAATACAACGGCAACCAGCAGCATTTGATTACAGGAAGTCCCCTTCGGACCTTTCCCAATCCGGGTGTGTTTGATGTGAAGCTGGAGATCCAAAATACTTCGGGAAGCAGCAGTAAGCAATTGAACCAATTGTTAACCGTTCGCCCTGCTGGTGGGACGGCGTATGCCCCCTTCTTTTCTGCCAACATGGAAAACGCGTTGCCCAATGGGCAATGGGTGGTAGAAAACAATGGAGACAATATTCAATGGATTCGGACCAATGCCGCAGCAAAGTCTGGCAGCCACTCCTATGTCTTAGATAACTTTAACGTGGCAGGCACCGGAGGGGGAGACGCCCTCATTGTAGGCCCTATTTCTTTGGTCAATGCTACGGCGAAAAAATTGACATTTTCACATGCTTTTGCGCGCAAAACATCTTCAAATAACGACCAACTCAAAGTGTATACAAGCACGGACTGTGGATTGACATGGAGTTTGCAGCGATTGATTCCCGCATTTCAGCTGGGCACTTCTACCTATGTCCCCAATACCATTTATATCCCCAGCGCTGGAGACTGGAAGGAGACCGTCATCACGCTTACTGGCCTGAATAGTACCGGTTCGGTGATGGTCAAATTTGAGATGTTTAGCGGCGGCGGAAACAATGTGTATTTGGATGATGTCAGCTTCAGCACGACGCTAGGTACCGAAGAAAATGGCTCAGCCGCCCTGATGATTACGCCAAATCCAAGTGCTGGATTGAGTCAATTAACCTTGCCTGAGGCACATGGTACCCTTGTGATTATGGATGGAATGGGGCGCACAGTATCTGAATTAGCGGTTACCCAAATGCGCATGGACCTACCCCTCCTTGTCTCAGGCAACTATTATGTGATTTGGACGGGCGGTAATACCGCTCAAAAAGCTTTGCACTGGGTAGTGTTGCCCTAAAAGTTTTAAGTGCGCCTACTCGACGTTAGCGGAGTTCGAGCAAATATGTATCTGGATTAGGCAGCTGAAGCACTAACGGAAAACGTTCAGGCGCTGCTTGGATAGCTGGAACAACATAACGTCCAATGGCCGAATAGCCCAATTGGTCCACCACCACATGCGTTACGCCCTGCTCCTTGAGTTTATTGATGAACTCCTCCGAATCCTCCAGGGATGGAAAGCGCACGCAAGGTCTCTGTGCATAGAGGTAGAATAATCCCGGTTTGTACGTGGCAATGATCGCTTCGGCGGGCAAGTTTTGGCTGACATAGCGCCCCACATTAAAGTAGTTGGAATACTGTGTGCCAATGGATTCCTTGCTTTTTTCATGCTGGGCCTTGACTGCCGGCAACTGTACCAAAAGCATCAAAGCCCATAGATACGGAGAGGTCAACCAGGTGGGACCATGAACCCGGGTCTGTGCAGCCTTGAGCAGCTCCCACGCGCCGACGGTGGCAGCCAGGAGTAAGAAGGGAATCAAGGGCTGCATAAAGCGAACACCAAACCACACTTCCGGCCATAATAAAAAGATGGCTGCTGAGGCCAAAAGATAGCCCGCCCATAGCATGCGCAATCGGGGCATTTTCCAGGTCCCAATCCCGATCAAGATGACCAACATAACACCGTATAAAAAGAACCCCGTCGGCTCCTCCTGGCTGTAGACCACCTCGAGCTTTGGGAATAAACCGTTGGGGATTTCTTGCGTGAGGTAGCGCCAGCCATTGGATTGAATGCGCGTTACCCAGCCACCCAAAGTGAGCACTCCTTCTTCGGGCCGATAGGGATTAACTTGAATAAGCTGTGCCAAATACGGATTGCCCCCCAATGCTTTTCCACGCATAAACCAAGGCAGTGCAAGCGCCATAAATCCAACACCATAACCAATGGCCGCGGCCCACTTCTTCTCGAATAGCAAATACAAACCAATCCCCGCAATCAGGGCCAAGCCCGCCGTTCGAATATGGTATGAAATCGAGCTAAGAATCAACATGGCCCAGAACCACGGCGACTGCCAAAAGGGCTTGTCGCCACTTCGCCATTTGACCAAACAAGACAGTGTGGCCACCGAAAAAAACAAGAAGGGGATTTCGGACATCAGAATGGTGGAAGACCTTAGCAAATGCGCATTGAGCAAGGTGAGCGCCAAGGCCACCCACGCCAATGTTTGATTTTGGGTCATTCGTTCAAACAAACGTTGCAACATGAGCAGTGAGGCCAGGAAGAGGACACCATTGAGTACTTTCAGAAAATAGAAGCTATCCGATACCGCCATACACACCGCCATAAGGACCGGATAGCCAGGAGGGAAGTGCTTCGCCGCTGGCGCGCCAGGCAAATGGATATCTGTGTAACCATCGCCTCCATGCAACGCTTGAGCCAAAATGTAATAGCCGGCATTGTCGCCACCTAGGTCCAATTTGCTGTCAAAAATGGCGATATAACAAACCAAAAAACCGAGGGCAATCCAAAGGTCACTTTTGCGGAAGGGCAGGTACTTCATGTCTACGAAGGTAAAAATCTTCTCAGTGCTGAAGGAGGTTGGTTTATAAGGCTAAATTGAGGCTTATTATTAACTCCTACCAATTTAGTAGGATTTAATATCTTTGTCGCCCATGGATACCCCTACGCTCTTTTTGTTCCTGCTCTATGCCGGGGTCATTGTTGCCCTGTTTGTGAAGCCTATTAAGCCTGCACAAGCATTTGGCGTGGGTGCGTTGGTCCTTGTTTTTTCGCGGCAAATATCTGCAGCTGAATTGCTGGCGACCCTCACCACCCCTTCCTTACTCATCCTCTTTTTACTAATGGTTATTGCCGGCGGCGTGCATCGGCGATTAGGCCTAGCACAAGCCTTGCAGCGCTGGACCCAGGGCGTGGGAACCAAAGGCTTTTTACTTCGTGTCTTGCCTGCTACTGCGCTCCTTTCTGCCTTGCTCAACAATACCGCCGTGGTAGCCCTTCTGGTTGGGCCCGTGCGTCAGTGGGCACGCAGGAACAAGTATGCCCCTTCCACCTTCTTGATGCCTATTGCCTTTGCGGCTACGCTGGGCGGAATGCTTACAGCTATTGGTACCTCGACCAACCTTGTCCTGAACGGATTATTAGAAGAGAATGGACTCCCCATTCTTCACACGTCGGATTATCTCATCCCTGGTTTTTGGGTGGTATGGGTGGGAATCTTGGTCATGGTGTTGTTTGCCAGTCGTCAACTGCCAAAGCATTTGACCGAGAATCTAGAAAAATCACGTGAATACACGGTAGAAACGCGTGTGGTTGCAGGCAGCGCCCTACTCGGCAAGACGGTCCAAGAAGCCGGACTGCGCCAGGTCCATGGGCTCTTCTTGGTAGAATTGGTGCGCGGAGACCGTGTCATTGCCCCCGTCAGCCCCACCGAAACGGTAGAAGCAGGTGACCGCCTCTTCTTTGCCGGTGCCCTTGAAGAGGTGCGCGAGCTTACACGGTCGAATCCCGGCCTTGCCTTACCGCAAGAAGAGCTGACCCAGGGAGCCGCTTCTTCCGCCATGGTAGAAGTCATGATCCCACCGGGGAGTGACCTGGTAGGCGCCCAAGTGCGCACCTCCCAGTTCCGCCAGCGCTATGATGCCGCGATTGTAGCTGTGCACCGCCGTGGCGAACGCATGCAAGGCCGGATTGGCAACATTCACCTTCAAGCAGGGGACTTGCTTCTCTTGATTGCTGGACCGCGGCATGCCGAATTAATGGCGGACTCCAAGCACCTCTACAGCCTTTCTTCGCAGGCCCCTATTGCGCCCTTGAGTCGTCAAAATAGAGCCTTGCTTATCCTTGGATCCGTAGGCTTGACTTCAGCTTATGTCGTGGGCTATTTAGACTTTTTAACCGTGCTGGTAGCAGCTGTTGCCCTCCTAGGACGTGTAGGATGGCTTGGCTGGAATGATGTAAAAAAGTCCCTAGACTGGGAACTCATGGTCGTCCTCATGTCCGCCTTAGCTTTTTCAAAAGTGCTGATGAATTCAGGCGGTATGGAATCCCTTTTGGACATGCTCCCCTTCATGAACGACTTGTCCCCCTTTACTTCTGTGGTCCTCATCTTTGTACTGACTACTGTGCTAACCAACCTCATGACCAACGTAGCCACCGTTGCCCTGTTATTTCCTTTGGTCGCGGCCTTGCTTCACGCCCAACCAGCGATCCATCCCATGGCGGGGTATTTAGCCTTAGCCTTTGGCGCTTCGAATGCCTTCCTTACCCCCTTTGGCTACCAAACCAATCTGATGGTCATGGGCCCGGGCGCATACCAGCCTCAAGATTATCTGCGCTTTGGTACTTGGGTTACCCTGGCCTATTCTGCTGCATTACTCACGTATTTATACTTCTTGTAAGCCTATGAAATCCTCTGAACACGTGGTCATTCAAGACTACCGAATTCAACCCGAAGACCGCGAAAAGGCCCTTGGCCAGCGCGGACAGGTCCTCTGGTTTACGGGGCTCAGCGGCAGCGGTAAAAGTACCCTGGCGAATGAAGTCGAAACGGCTCTGCACCGTCAAGGAAAACATACTTTCTTATTGGATGGCGACAACCTTCGGCATGGTCTCAATGGCGACCTTGGATTTTCTGAAGCGGCCCGAACCGAAAACATTCGCCGCGTAGCAGAAGTCGCCAACCTCATGGCCAATGCCGGCTTAATCGTCTTAACTGCCTTTGTTAGTCCCTTTGAAGCAGACCGCGAAAAAGCACGGGACATTATAGGCGTACCTCGATTTATCGAAATATTTGTGGACTGCCCCCTAGCGGTATGTGAGTCCCGCGATGTCAAAGGCTTGTATGCTAAGGCACGCCAAGGTTTGATTCCTGATTTTACGGGCATTTCATCCCCCTTTGAAGCCCCCACGCACCCAACGCTTCATGTACACACATACCAAATGGATCTGGCCGCGTGTCGCAACCTTATTCTTGATCATTTAGCTTAATTATGTACGATCACCTAGACGAGCTAGAGGCGGAAGCGATGTTCATCATCCGCGAAGTCTATGCCCAATTTGAAAATCCAGGCATCCTGTTTTCGGGAGGTAAAGACTCTATTGTGGTTAGTCATTTGGCCCGCAAAGCTTTTGCCCCCGCCAATCTACCTTTCCCTCTGGTTCATGTAGATACGGGGCACAATTTTCCTGAAGCCATTGCTTTTCGTGATGCCTTTGTTCAAACGATGAAGACCCGTCTCATTGTAGGCCTGGTGCAGGATTCCATTGACCGAGGCAGCGTGCAAGAAGAGACGGGCATGGCCGCAAACCGCAACCGTTTACAAACGACAACCCTTCTCGAAACCATTGAGGCGCATCAGTTTGACTGTCTAATGGGCGGCGCCCGCCGAGACGAAGAGAAAGCCCGTGCCAAGGAGCGTTTCTTTAGCCACCGAGACGACTTTGGCCAATGGGACCCCAAGAATCAACGCCCTGAACTCTGGAATCTCTTTAATGGAAAGAAACGCCCTGGCGAACATTTCCGCGTCTTCCCTATTTCGAATTGGACGGAGATGGATGTGTGGCATTATATCCGCCGCGAAGGCATCGACTTGCCCGAACTCTATTTTGCACGACCCCGTCAAGTTATTTGGCGCAGCAATTCATGGATTCCCGTGAGCGACTTTATCACCTTGCGGCCTACTGAAGTGCCTGAAGAAAAGATGATACGCTTCCGTACCCTTGGCGATATCACCATAACCGGAGGACTTGCCTCAGAAGCCACCGAATTGGATGACGTGATTCGAGAAATTGAAACCTCCCGTCAAACTGAACGTGGTAACCGAGAAGATGACAAGCGCAGTGAAAATGCCATGGAAGACCGAAAAAAAGAAGGCTACTTCTAAGCCCCCCTATTGCTATGAATTTACTACGATTTACAACTGCTGGCTCCGTTGATGACGGAAAATCCACCTTGATTGGACGCCTTTTATACGACTCCAAAAGTGTCTTCATCGACCAAATGGAGGCCGTGGAAAAGACCTCGCTACGCAAAGGACTTGAGCGCATTGACTTTAGTTTATTGACCGACGGGCTTAAAGATGAGCGCGAACAAGGCATTACCATTGACGTCGCCTACCGCTACTTTGCCACCCCTGCGCGCAAGTTTATTATCGCCGATACCCCCGGGCACATTCAATACACACGGAACATGGTGACCGGCGCCTCTACGGCAGATGCCGCCTTGATCCTCGTCGATGCTCGCCATGGCGTAGTGGAACAAACAAGACGCCATAGTTTCTTGGCAGGGCTTTTAGGAATTCCCAATGTGATGGTATGCATCAATAAGATGGACCTGGTTGATTTTGATCAGGAGGCCTATGACCGCATTGTGGTCGACTATGCCCGTGTCAAAGCGGGCGCGGGCCTTCGCCACGTCGCCTTCTTGCCTATTTCAGCCCTTTTAGGGGACAATGTGGTAGACCCCAGCCCCAACATGCCTTGGTACCAGGGGCCTACTTTACTGCATCACCTAGAAACCCTAGAAGTAGAGCGACCCGAAGGTGCCGGCGACTTCCGTTTTCCTGTCCAAACCGTCATTCGGCCGCACTCTGATACCCATCATGACTTTCGCGGATATGCAGGCCGCGTCGCCAGCGGTAAGATTGCCATAGGGGATGCCGTAACGGCTTATCCCTCGGGCCTCACAAGCGCCGTGGCCAGTATTGTGTTGGGCGATATGCAACTGGAAGAAGCCCACACGGGTCAATCTGTGGTGATCACCTTGGCCGATGATGTTGACATTTCGCGTGGGGACACCCTTGCGACGGGCGCTTCACCCAGGATGGAGCAACAGCCCCTGGCTACGCTGTGTTGGTTAGATAATAGCCCCCAGCGACCGGGAGCCAAGTACGTTCTGCGCCATGGCAGCGCCGAGGCACGCGCTATGTTAGCCAACGTCGAAGGCGTCCTAGATGTGGAGGCCCTCACTTTTGAGGCGGCCACGCAACCCCTGACCGCCAATAGTATTGCCCGGGTACAGCTCAAAACCACCAAACCTTTGGTGATGGACGCCTACACGCAAAACCGCATCACGGGGTCCTTCATCTTGGTGGATGAGACGAGTGGTGCAACGGTTGCCGCGGGGATGCTATCGTAAAAGGCTAGGGCACAGGAAAAAAACGCAAAAAACAATCACAGAAGCCACCGCATTTATCCAGGGTATTTAACCCCCTGCAGCGCCTAACGGATCAGCCCGGCAGACTTTGGGACAGCAATGTCCCAGGTTATGGTCAGATACAATACCCTTATGCCTCCGGAAGAGAAGGAGCCTGGTTTTCCTAGATACTTGGCCTGCTACATGTGACAAGGATCCCCACCATTTTAGGCATCCGATTGACTCGATGCTTCATTTCATCCTGCGACAGCAGGAGACGATGCACAAATCGTTTATAATGGCGCAGAATAGCGATCCGCTAAGCCATGAAAAGCTGCCGTCAACTGCTGCGTAATGGTAGACCCGCGGCGATTTTGCAACACGCGGCCATCCACTTCAACCACCGGGGTTAATTCGCCCATGGAGCCTGTCCCAAAAGCTTCGTCTGCTGCATAAAGTTCGGTGAGGCTTAGATTCCGTTCCACACAGGGAATATGTAAATCTTTGGCCAATTCTATCACCAAGGCCCTTGTGATCCCATGAAGACACGCATCTGCATGCGGCGTCAACAGCACACCCTCTTTTACCATGAAAATATTCGTGCCATTCATCTCCGCTATAAAGCCCAAGTTGTCCAACATTAAGGCATCATCTACCCCTGCGTGATTCGCTTGGATCTTTGCCAAGATGTTATTGATCAAATTGTTGTGATGAATCTTAGAATCTAGATGCATAGGGCTGTTGCGTCGGATGGCCGAGGTCACGATCCGCACGCCTTTTTCATTGTCATAGACGGGGGCTTTCCATTCTGCTAAGACAATCAAAGTACAGCCTGCCTGGTTCAGACGCGGATCCATCCCAGAAGTGACCTTTTCACCACGGGTAAGTGTTAGCCGAATATGCGTGTCATGGGTCATCCCATTGGCCTTGAGGGTCGCTTTGATGGCCTCGGTAATAAAAGCTCTGCTAGGCACGGCGGCAAAAGCCATCGCCTGAGCCGAATCCATGAGACGGTCCAAATGACGATCAAGACAAAAGATGCCCGAAGCATAGACCCGCATTCCTTCCCAAACGGCGTCCCCCCCCTGCACGGAGCTATCAAACACAGAGACTTTGGCTTGGTCACGGGGCACTAGCCCTTGACCCACCCATACTTGGATGTTCGCATTCCGAGGATCATAAGATTGTAGCATAGCTATAGCTTTAAGCGCTGAGGATATAAAGTTTCGTAAAAGGGAAGGGCGTACGCCTCGAGGTCGGCATAGCGGCCCTCCAGCACTTCCCCTAAAGGACTCGGCTTGCCAAATCCAGTGCTGGCATGCACGTTGGCATACCAATGAGGCCACCATGGCCCATCATAAGGTTTTGGACCAGGGTTCCACTGCAACATTTCCGTGTAAAAGGGGATCCCTAGCGCGGCACAAATCTTGGGGAATGTTTTGGCTGGATCGGTGAGCATTTCATCACTGTCTACCACGATTTTGGGGCCATGAAAATGCTGGATGGCCTCCCACTGGGCAACCTGTTCTTCAATCCCAATGTCCGCAAGGGTTACATCGGGCCAAACTTTTGAAAAGGACCGAATCACCTTGCGCGGATGACGAATCCAGAAAATATGTGCCGCCTCATGGGCCCAATCCCATGGCATATCTACCATGTGGTGCGCCATGTTCTTGAGATACCATTCTTCTTTGTTTTCTTGCCAACGTTGGTGCAAATCCGCGATGGCTTCATTCGCGGTATTGGGCACCACAGCCAACGTCTCAGTGCGGCCCGGGTGATCTAGGCCCGTGCGCATGAGAAACGGGCCATAAAAGGGTTCATCTACGACCGAACATCCAGGCCGTTGCGCAAAGGCATACATCAAGGCAGTACTGATATTGCGCGGACCTGAAATAGCGTGAAGGATTCGGGGCATACCACAATGTTACGAAGGGAATGGAAAGCATGAACCTATAGCAGAAAGTTCTTCTCCATAGCAAGGGGCCCTCAAATACCTGCTCCACACCTCTTTTGACCAGTTGGACTGGCTAGACGCCAAAAAAAATGGCCAGGCTAATGCGCAACTACCACGGCGGCGACATGCGCCAAGCCAAGCTGGCTTGGAAGCTCTGCTCCCTTAACTACTGGCTCAAAAACCCCTTTTAAATGGGTCAAATAAACTCGTTAAACTGAAATCCGTTTTTGAGTCGCTCCTTGCCCAACTGCTCCTGCTCGGCCAGGGCCCAAAGCATAAACTCCTTCAAAAAAAGCTGGTCCTTAGGCTCAAATTTAGGCTGGTACTGCAGCATCAAATCCTCTAGGGGCTTTATCTTATTCAGGCAAGAAGCATATTCCTTTTGGTCGCATTCGTCGTACAAAATAACGCCGCCTTGTGAATAAATGGCCTCTGTGGTGCCCGTATAGGGGCTGAGGTCTGCCTTTTTATTGAGCTTCCCAATTTTAGGGAAGAGGTTGGGCCAAAAAGTCTTAATGGCAGCTCCAATGAGCTGCTCCGCCACGAATGCGGCCCCTTCTTGTTCTCCTTCAAACACCAGCTCGACCTTGCCGGTGATTGCCGGAATGATACCCATAAAATCCGCCAAGCGCACGGTGGTGGTCTTCTCTTTGTTGATCAGAGCCCGGCGTTCGGCCGTGCTGACGAGGCTTTCGAGCATAGAAATACTCATCCTCGCGCTTACTCCGCTTTTTTGGTCGATGTACTCGCTGTCTCGGGCCTCAAAAATAATTTGCTCAAGCAGGTTATAGGCCAAATCGGGAACATAAACTCGGCTCGCTTGCGCCTCATTAATTCTCGCTTCTTGGGCAGAAATCTTGCGGGCCACGGCTATATTGGCGGGGTAGTGCGTTAAAATTTGCGACCCTATTCGGTCTTTTAGTGGAGTAACGATGCTGCCTCTGTTGGTGAAGTCCTCGGGGTTGGCCGTGAATACAAACTGAAGGTCCAGGGGCAGCCGAATCTTAAATCCGCGAATTTGAATGTCGCCTTCTTGCAAAATGTTGAATAAGGCTACCTGGTTGCGGGCCTGCAGGTCGGGGATTTCGTTTAAAACAAATATGCAGCGGTTGGCCCTGGGAATCATGCCAAAGTGAATCACTCGATCGTCGGCATAAGACAATTTGAGGTTTGCCGCCTTGATGGGGTCAATGTCGCCAATCAAGTCTGCAACCGTAACGTCGGGGGTGGCCAACTTCTCTGAATAACGCTGGGAGCGATGCAGCCATGATACGGCTGTTTGGTCTCCCTTCTCGGCGATGAGGTCAATAGCAAATCGCGATATCGGGGCAAGGGGGTCGTCGTTGATTTCGGACCCGGTGACATAGGGAATGTACTCGTCAAGCAGGTTGATCATGAGGCGTGCCAGCCTTGTTTTGGCCTGCCCGCGGAGTCCCAAAAAATTGATGTTGTGCCGCGACAGTATGGCGCGCTCCAGCTCGGGCAGCACGGAATCTTCAAAACCATGCACTTCACCAAACACGGTGGTTCCGGCCTCGAGGTGCTTGATCAGGTTTTGGCGCAGTTCGTCTTTTATGGAGATGCTTTGGTAGCCCGAGGATTTAAGCTCGCCTACATTCGTCATCATACTATTGGAGTCTTTTCTTTCTGTTGGTTTCATAGTCTTTGAAAATCATTTCACCCAGGCCCTTGAGTCCCGTGAAAAAGGCCTTGCCTTGGTTGGCCTCGGTAAATTTGTCGATAAACTGCTGCAGATAGGGGTCGCGCGCAATCATAAACGTGGTGATGGGAATGTGCAGTTTGCGGGCCTGTGCTGCTTGGGTATAGCATCGCTCGGTCACGTAGGGGTCCAACCCGTTACTGTTCATGTAGTAGGTCCCGTCGCGTTCCCTGATGCAGCTCGGCTTGCCGTCGGTAATCATGAATATCTGCTTGTTGCTGTTTCGCTTTCTGCGCAGAATGTCCATGGCTAGCTGCAGCCCAGCAACCGTATTGGTGTGAAAAGGTCCAACTTTTAGGTAGGGAATTTCTTTCATAGAGATTCTCCAGGCATCGTTCCCAAAGACAATAATGTCTATGCTGTCCTTTGGGTAGCGGGTGGTAATGAGCTCTGCCAGGGCCATGGCCACCTTTTTGGCCGGCGTAATTCGGTCTTCGCCATAGAGTATCATCGAGTGGCTGATGTCAATCATCAGCACCGTACTCATCTGGGAATTAAACTGGCTGTCTTCGACCACAAGGTCTTCTTCGCTGAGCTCAAACTCCCCTACTCCGTGGTTAATTTGTGCGTTTTTAATGCTTTCGGTTAGCGAAATTTTCTCTAAGCCGTCACCAAAGCGGTAGGGCCGGGTTTCTCCCGTCAGTTCGTCGCCCTCGCCCGAGCTCTTCGTCTTATGGTTGCCGGCTCCGCTTTTGTTGAGGTTGCCAAAAATTTGATCCAGGGCCATCTGCCTTATCGCTCGCTCGGTTTTGGCCGTAATTCCCATTCCAGAAACTCCGTCTCCGTCAACCTCTGGGCGGATGTAGCCCTTCTCCCTGAGGTCGTTGATAAAGTCGTCTATGCTGTAGTTCTCGTCGGTGAGTTCGTACTCTTTGTCCAACTCCCTAAGCCATTTTATGGCCTCATCGAAGTCGCCCGACACGTGCACTAAGAGCTCCTTGAAGATTCCAAAGAGCTTGTCAAAGGGCGAAATGCTCTTTGCCTCAAACTCTTTAAAGAAGAATCCTCTATCGCTGGCCGGTCTATTCACCTTTGTTAAACTTTAGAACCACTGATTTTGTTCTCTGCCCCAGGCGATTTTAAAGGGATCTTTTTAGAACCTTCTAGCAAAATCTTTTGCGATGGTCCCAAAGTACCGTTTGTTAAATAAACTAGGCTCATTCTATACATCGCTTTGGTGATTGCCCTGTAACACCCTTGCCATACCTCTTTAAAAATATGGACGGACTTGATTGCGGCCGTATTTTTATTTAAAAGCACTAAACGCAGAAACCAAACCTAATGTCCGTTGCAAAAACTGCGCGAATTGAATCTTTAGATGTTCTTCGTGGGTTGGTCATGGCTATCAACACGACACTGTCGCGCGGACTCCAAAATGGACTCCAAATTAAAAAAACCCCAGTAATTCATGGGGTTTTTTGTTGAATTGGTGGGCAATACAGGATTCGAACCTGTGACCCCCGCCCTGTCAAGGCGATGCTCTAAACCAACTGAGCTAATTGCCCGGGGACGGCAAAGGTACATTCAAAGAAAGAAATGCGCCACAGCCTAAAACCAAAGTTCCCATTCTTTGTTAGAAGAAAAGGCATGATGGAGAAACTACTCGATACGGAAGCAATACTTTGGCGCGATCCCTCCTTTTTTGGAGAAGAGCGCCTGGTACAGGCTGCCTTACCCTTCCTGCACCGCTTGATAGATGAACTATTAGTTTTGAGCATTTTACCCATCAATCGAGAAGAGCGAAGAGCCTTGGTTATACTGCGACAACTGAGAAACTTACCTGGTTGGGTTATGCCTCAATGGGAAGCAGGATTCACTGCCCTGCAGCAGCTGCATCAATTTTTTGAACGCAATTCTGCCCAGCAAGCTTTTGATGTGAATCAGGACGCTTGGACCTCATGGCTTTTTGCCTTTACCTTCTTTGAACTAGCGGAAAGCAAACGCCAAGATGTCCATGTGGCATTTCTGACCCAGTTGACCCACCTCTGGAATTAAGCGCCCTTTTCGTCGTTCTCGGATTCTTCTGCTAATCTTACCCTGTGGTATACATTCTCCCGAATGTTAAACCAAAACAGGTTGTAATCCGCGCGGTGGTAATCTTCCCAACGAAAAAACCAACCTAAGGGTCCGCGAAGGCGCTCAATACGCAGGGTGCCTTGATCAATTCTCGCCGTTAAGCCATGACGCAATAACACTTTTCCATTGCTATATAGCGCGCCTTGGTGCTTTCGGCGCTTGCTGCGGTCCGCTGAATCCGTCCATGTAATGGGGTTGACCACTAGATAGTCTGCGCCATATTTGTTGGGGTAAAAGTCCTTTCCATAGCTGCGCCATCCCACCCAACAATCTACTTGGCTAGGGTCTGCACAAAGGGGGAAATCCCCCATGTCCTCTGCGGTCACCGTATTGCCCACCAAATAGGCCAAAAGCATGCGTTTTCGCAGGTCTTTATTCGGCAGAATGGCCTCCATAAGTAGGCGTTTGGCATGGTCGGTCCCTTGGCTGTGGCCCGCAAGGATGAAGCGACCTTCCGGATTCTCTTTTAGAAAAATAGCGAAGGCCTTTTTTATATCAGCAAAGGCTGTATCATAGGCCACCAGAGCATCTTGGTATTCTTGCTCCGATTCTGGATAATAGCCCCGGTACATCATCTGTCGATAATGGGGTGACCATACCGGGCCAATTCCATTGAAGACCGCTGCTTGGTTGCCTATAGGCGATGCGTCTACCTCTTGTCTGTATTGGGGATCAAAGCAGTTCGCATTCCAAGAGCCTCCTGCAAAGTAGAGGGTAGGATAAATGAAAAAGGTAGGGGTTTGGGTATGCAGACGACCGTACTTATGTTCATTCTTGGCATCCCGTCGATCGGCGGGAGGCCTGTGCACATCGCTCCCATCTGTGACTTCAGGATGAGCCGCCCAAGCTGACATTTCGGCATAACTCGGTGCCTTCGGATAGGGGATCAAAGAAGGGGAGGTCCCTTCTTGTGCCCAGAGGGTGACAACACATACGCCTAGTAGGCAAAACCAAATACTTCTCATGACCGCTTACTTTTTGGCGCTTTCCCCAGCCAATGCGCCTAATATGGCCCATGGGATGATGCCATCCATTAGATGCGCTACGATTCCTGGGGTTTTGTACCAAATAAAGTCGGAATAGGGCTCCAAGAAATACGCCATCATTCCCACCGCTACTCCGACCAAAAGACCTTTCCTCCTATCCACTGCGGCAAGGTTGGTCACAAGCCAATAGAACAGGGCCGCCACAATCAGGGCAATGAGATAGCCCCGAACCAAATTCATGGTCATATCTGTATGGTCCGCGGTTTGGTAATTCAATAACCCCCAGGGTTTTCCGACAAATGCTTCTGCAGCCATTTCATACGCTTCCATCGTTTCGGTCGGACCTGGTTGTCCCAGCATATATTGACCAGGTTCTATTCCCGTAGCCGAAATAGCCTCTAGAATTTCTGTCTGCAGGGGGGTGTACTCTTGTGAGGCGGCATGCAGATTTAAGGCGGCATGAGAGAGGAACTGCCAGAAGAACAGAATCGTACCGCCTAGGAGGGTGTAGATGAGGTGTTTTTTCATAGGGAAGGGCAAAAGAGAAGAAGGGTTAAAGCTTGCCGCGTTAGGAAGGCATCCATGCGGAGGTGACATGCGCAAGGTGATGACGGCTATGCCACGCATAGAATTGGAGTGCTTCTGCCAGGGTCACATGCCGTTGATTTTCGGGATGGTAATACTGACGGGACCAGTCCTCAGGCTTTAGAGAAAGCCAAAACTGGTTCCAGCGATAATGGAGGCCATGAAGAATGTCCCATGAGGCCCCAATGTTCACATCGGTTGCATCCGGCGTTTTGGCCCAATCTGCCTCAGCATAAGGCTTCACAGTCGGGTCCAATTCCGTCAAGGTTAATTTGCATCGGATAAAGCAATTCATATGACTATCGGCAAGATGGTGGATAACTTGTGTCCGGGTCCAGCCATCTGGCCGATACGGGGCCTGCAGTTGTTCATCAGGCATCCCATCTACGGCTTGTTGAAGTTGCATGGGGAGGTCGGAAAGAATGCTCATCCAGCCGTCCAAATCTTCCTCTGTATAGTTTGGCTGAAGTTCAAAAGGCCCAACGGGAAAACGCAAAGCTTCTATATCCATAACAAGGGGTTTGAACGACGAAGATACGGGCCCCACGAACATGGATGATTTACCTTTCACCCTAAGTAAGCTCAGAACAAAGCAAAAAAATACCCGAAAATAAGCGTAGGAAGCCGTCGGCTTTTTTAAATTACCTCCAAGACATATATCCTTGGTCGGACGCATCCTAACTTTTTCTTACATTCATGCACCATTACATAATTAGATGCAAAGAATATTTGTTTTAACGTTGCTTTCCTCCATATTTATTGTTAGTAGCTGTACTAAAAATTTTCGCTCTAATCAGTTAGATGAAAAAATAATTCTTCAATATATCTCTGATAATAACTTAAATGCAGAACCAACAGGAAGTGGATTGTATTATGTAGTAGACAATTACGGAAATGGCGATGTACCAAACATTCAATCTATTGTAACGGTTGCTTACAAAGGAACCTTAACCGATGGTACAATTTTCGATCAGTCTGGTGCAAGTGGAGCAACATTTCCATTGACCCATGTTATTCAAGGTTGGCAAGAAGGAATTCCTTTGTTTAGTGAAGGTGGATCTGGTATTTTACTTATTCCTTCAGCTTTAGGTTATGGAAATCAAGCAATTGGAAGTATTCCAGCAAATTCAGTGTTGATTTTTGAGGTTACACTTCTCAATGTTGACTAAATGGGCGAGAAATTCTACAGGAATACGTCTCATTAAAGGTTCTTTAAATCCTAAACCCATTTAAAACAAGAAAAAAAGCACCCCAAAAGAGGTGCTTCTTGTTCGTGCGCCCAGCAGGATTCGCTCCGTTGATCCTATGGTTTTTTAACGCGGACATCCGTGGTTGCAACCGCAACAATGACGGGGCCTAAGTAGATAGGAACAGAGCGCGTACGCATCCAGACTTCACCACCCCCTTCATCAAAGTAGGGTTCAGACCAAACGCTTTGGCCCTGATCAATCGGAGCCCGCAACCAGGCTTGGTTGTTGATATCGTAACTCGGGTTCATCAATTCATCTGTATGAATGAAGCCGTTTTTGTGGCGATACACGTATGGACTATACGCAGCAGCACCATTGCTGTCCAATACCGTTACGGTGCTCCCGTAAAAGGCTTTATCATGGCTTTCAAGATATCCCGAGATGGCCAGAGATAGGGCATCCTTATCCGCAAGGGTGGTTCCCAATTGGCCGGCAAAATCCTCGAGTGCTTGTTCGACAATAGGAAACTCTTCTTCTGTAACAATGGATTTAGCACAGGAACTGAAAAGTACAATCAGGCTCATGCCAAATAGAGAAATACGTTTCATGATCTTAGAGCTTTAGTGAACGATGAATATACACGGAATAGGTGTCGAATGATTTCCGAATTCCACTAACTTACTACAATGCAACCCAACGACTACATCAAATCACCTTTGGAACGTTTTAAAGTGCTCCTTGTCTCATGCTCAATGCTCTTCCCATTAACCTCCTGCAACCCCACAACCCAGAGCCCAATGTCCACAACATCTAGCGAATTTTTAAAAGCCAATGCGCAATTCTATGATGCATTAAACCAAATGTTCACCGGGGACAGTACCGGAATTCATGCCATTTGGTCTAAATCTCCGGATGCCACCTACTTGGGGCCCTACGGTGAAAAAATGATTGGATCAACGACAATTCTGAAAGCATTTGATGAAGTCACCAAACTTGAACTCGGCGGCCATATTCAATGTGAAATCATCCATTCGTTCATGGAGGGATCCATGGGCTACGTCATGTGCGAGGAAATTGGGGAAAACACCGATTCTGAAGGCAACACATTCCCTGTTAGTCATCGGGCAACGAATATTTTTAGATTGGAAAACGATGGCTGGAAATTGATGCACCACCACACCGATATTTCTATTCAGTTGGAAGAAGCCAGAGAAAACTAAAGATGCACATTTAGCCGCACCCTCGGCTGACAGGATGAGCAAACTTCTCCTGAGGACGGCTTTCGATAAAAACTACCCCCGCCCTCCGCTGCGCGGATTTGCGGGTCTTTTTTGTGCCGCAGCTTGAGCCAGCTCGCTGCGTCCTTAAAAAAATACCCGCCACCCTTTCGGGTGACGGGTTCAGTGCGCCCAGCAGGATTTGAACCTGCGACCAAGGGATTATGAGTCCCC
>ERZ888423.326-NODE-326-length-50415-cov-27.919698_pt1 | contig 50415 bp, 46 predicted proteins | sample MGYA00520523_ERZ888423 | MGnify/ENA primary metagenome ERZ888423 (study PRJEB32303, sample SAMEA104408611) | aquatic metagenome | biome: Brackish water; feature: Pelagic; material: water | place: Baltic Sea | collected 2014-06-08T10:24:00 | depth 30,27 m ... | reverse complement strand
CCGGAACCGGCCCGGAACCGGCCCGGAACCGGCTTGCCTGCAATACCCCGAACAGGCGGCAGGCGCGGCTCCGGAGGCCAGCCTGTTCAGCGGCGCGGTCACGCCGCTGCCGGTTGCCCGGCAGGCCCGTGCTATGAGGCCTCAGCGGGTCTCAGGGCGGACCTGTTTGCCCGCGCCCTGCATCCCGCGCGGCTTCGTCACCCGGGCGGACAGGGTCTTCGGCCGGACATGCGGCTGCGCCGCGGCGAAGCGCTCCGGTCGCTCATGGGGCCCCCTCGTGCTCGGGCGAGGTTCGGGGCCCCGGAAGGGAAAGCGGGCCTTTCGGCCCTGCGCCCGGCAAGGGCGCGGGTCCGAAGGGACTTGCAGAGGACCGCGCCGCGCTCTAACGCCTGCGCCAACCGGATAGACAGCCTCCGCGAAGGACAGATTCCATGAGCGAAATCATCGACATTCACGCCCGCGAAATCCTCGACAGCCGGGGCAACCCGACGGTTGAAGTGGATGTAACGCTCGAAGACGGCTCGACGGGCCGCGCCGCCGTTCCCTCGGGCGCCTCTACCGGTGCCTACGAAGCCCACGAGCAGCGCGACGGCGACAAGTCCCGCTACGGCGGCAAGGGCGTGCTGAAGGCGGTCGACGCCGTCAACGGAGAGATCTGCAACGAACTGACAGGCCTCGACGCCACCGACCAGCGCATGATCGACCTGCTGATGATCGACCTCGACGGGACGGAGAACAAATCCCGCCTCGGCGCCAACGCCATCCTCGGCGTGTCGCTGGCCGTATCGAAGGCGGCGGCTGAAGCCTGCTCGATGCCGCTTTACCGGTATATCGGCGGCGCGAATGCCCGCGTCCTGCCGACGCCGATGATGAACATCATCAATGGCGGCGCGCATGCGGACAACCCGATCGACATTCAGGAATTCATGATCATGCCGGTCAGCGCCGAGAGCATGGCGGATTCCGTGCGAATGGGCGCCGAAGTGTTCCACGCGCTGAAGAAGACGCTGCACGAGGCTGGCCACAACACGAACGTCGGAGACGAAGGCGGCTTTGCGCCGAATATCGGCTCGACCGATGAAGCCATCGGCTTCATCCTCAAGGCGATTGAGAAGGCCGGCTACCGCCCGGGCGACGACATTGCCCTGGCGCTCGATGCGGCGTCCACGGAGTTTTACAAGAATGGCAAGTATGAACTCGCCGGTGAAGGCAAGTCGCTTACGTCCGAGCAGTTCGCCAGATATCTCGTGGACCTGTGTGACCGGTATCCGATCCTCTCCATCGAAGACGGCATGGCCGAAGACGACTGGGACGGCTGGGTCGCGCTGACCGGGATGCTGGGTGACCGCGTACAGCTCGTCGGCGACGACCTGTTCGTCACCAACCCTGACCGTCTGGCTATGGGCCTGCAACGCGGCGCCGCAAACTCCATCCTCGTGAAGGTCAACCAGATCGGCACGCTGTCGGAGACGCTGGACGCGGTCGAACTCGCCCACCTCCACGGCTACACCGCCGTCATGAGCCACCGTTCGGGCGAAACCGAGGATACGACTATTGCCGACCTCGCGGTTGCCACGAATTGCGGGCAGATCAAGACAGGCTCGCTCAGCCGGTCGGACCGGATCGCGAAATACAACCAGCTCATCCGCATTGAGGAAGAACTGGGCCCGGTCGGCATTTATGCCGGACTTTCGCGCATCAACGCCGGCTGACCTGGATTAAATATCCGAAACGCGACCGCCGCTTTTCTTCATGTTACAGTCATTTAATCGGCTGAGCGCGGGGCTTGCGGCATGCGCCTGATCTACCTGCTGGCATCTGACGCAGACGACGCTGCGGCGGCGGAAACAGAGGCGTTGCTGAAACAACGCGGTTACCAGGTTCGCCGTGCGGACGAGACGCTGGCCTTTCCGCCGGCGCGGTATCAGGAGATCACGCTGGCGCTGTGGTCGAAGTCTGCGCAGTCTTCCTTAAAGCAGATCCTGTTCACGAACCGCGCGATTGATGCGTGGGCACAAGGGCGGCTGATCTTCGCGCAGCTCGATCACACCCTGCTGCCTTGCGGCCTCGGCGATATCGGGACGATCGACCTGTCGCTGGCGTCGGCGCACGGGGCGGGCGTCGGGAAGATCGTGGACGCCGCGCAGGCGATTGACCGGGCGATGGAGGCGCAGCGGCGGGAAGCGGCGGTAACCCCCGGCGGCGGCGATCCGGCACCGCCCCGGGCCGCGCCGGAAGCGGGCGCATTGCCGCCGAAGGTGGAGCGCGGTTCCGGCAGATCGGAGTTTTCGGCCGGTGCCGCCTTGCTTGTGGGATTGGTGACGGCCGCAGCGTTCGGCTCGCTCGGGTTCCTGACCATGCCGGCAGCGCCGGTTCTTCTTCTTGGCGCAGCCGCAATCGCATGGGGCGGCGTAGCCGGTGCTCTGGTAGGTGCTCTGGGCGGCTTTCCGGGCGGCCGGAAAAGCGCGCAAGCGGACGAACCTGAACCGGCAACCGCCGCGCCGGCGCCCGCGCCGCCGGTTCCGGAGCCGGCTGCAAGCGAAGTGGCCGGAGAAGACGACCTGTTCAACGAAACGCCCGCGCAGGTGTTCGTCTCATATTCGCGCAGCAATGGCGACATCGTCTATCCGCTGGTCGCCGAAGTGGAAGCAGCGGGCCGGGATGTCTGGATCGACCGCGAAGAGTTGCAGGCCGGCGCCAGCAGGGCCGGGATGATCGTGCGTGCGATTCGCGCTTCGGACACGTTCTGCCTGATGTGCACGGCTGAAGCGTTCCAGTCCGACAATGTGCGCCGCGAACTCTACATCGCAGACAAGTACAAGCGGAAACTGCTTCCCGTCCGGCTCGATTTTGCCCAGGTGCCCGGGGATTTCGAATATTTCCTGAACGACCGGCAATGGCTTGACCTGACAGCGACAGATCCCGGGGAGCGCGCCATCCGGCTGAAGGTGGCGCTTGGCCGGTAAGGGATTGGTTACCCGCTCCGTTTACCAGTGATTCCATGGTGTCACGTCTTCAGGCTCTCGGGCTCAGTCTTCTGGTGCTCTATTTTGCCTACCACGCCTTCGCGGGGGAGAAGGGCCTGGGCCGTTGGACTGATTCGCAGATCGAGCTTGAAACGCGCGAACGTGAACTTGCGTCCATGCAGGCAGAGATTGTGCGTCTGAAAACGGACATCCGTCGGCTCACGCCCGGGTCGGTGGATGCCGATTATGTCGAGGCTCTGGCACGCGACAAGCTCGCTTTCGTCTATCCGGGGGAGATCGTTCTCCTGACTCCGGAACGCAGCTCTGCAAATTGACAACGATGATCTGACTTGTCGCTGCAATTTTGCGGCGACATAAGGGGTCAGGGAGGCACATCGCATGGCCACGAAACCTAAAAGTTCAAAAAAAGCACCCGCCCGGGCTTCCAGGGCCGACATGCTGAAATTCTACCGCGAGATGCTGCTCATCCGGCGTTTCGAGGAGAAGGCCGGCCAGCTCTACGGCATGGGCAAGATCGCGGGCTTCTGCCATCTCTATATCGGGCAGGAAGCGGTCGTCACCGGCATGCAGGCGTGCCTCAAGGACGGCGACCAGGTTATCACCGGTTACCGCGATCACGGCCACATGCTGGCCTGCGGTCTCGATCCCAACGGCGTCATGGCGGAACTCACCGGACGCATCGGCGGCCTGTCGCGCGGCAAGGGCGGCTCCATGCACATGTTCTCGAAGGAAAAGAACTTCTACGGCGGCCACGGCATCGTCGGCGCGCAGGTGCCGCTCGGCACCGGCCTCGCCTTCGCTAACAAGTATCGCGGCAATGACCATGTCAGCCTCGCCTATTTCGGTGACGGCGCCGCCAACCAGGGCCAGGTCTACGAAGCCTTCAACATGGCGAGCCTCTGGAAGCTGCCGGTGATCTACGTGATCGAGAACAACATGTACGCCATGGGCACGAGCGTTGAGCGCGCCTCCGCCGAGGTCGAGCTGTTCAAGCGCGGCATCAGCTTCGAGATCGAGGGCGAGGAAGTCGACGGCATGGATGTGCTGGCGGTGCGTGAGGCGGGGCAGAAGGCTGTTGCGCATGCGCGCGCCGGTAAGGGCCCCTATATCCTCGAGATGAAGACCTACCGCTACCGCGGCCACTCGATGTCCGACCCGGCCAAGTATCGCAAGCGCGAGGAAGTCGACGACATCCGCACGCACCATGATCCGATCGATGGCCTGAAGGGCCAGCTCATCGAGCAGGGCCACGCAACCGAGGAGGACCTCAGGAAGATCGACAACGAGATCAAGGCGATCGTGAAAGAGGCGGCCGACTTCTCGCTGGAGAGCCCGGAGCCGGACGCCAGCGAGCTGTGGACGGATGTGCTGATCGGGGAGGGCGCGCGATGATCCCCGAACTTTCCTGGCTCTCCGCCGCCTCCGCGCTGTTCTTCGTCTACATCCTCGGTGAAATCGTCACCGGCAACCGGCAATACAAACCCGGCGACCTGCTCGGCCCGCGCGACAATCTTGCGCCCTACAGCCCCGGCCTCGGCCGCGCCAAACGTGCGACGGCCAACATGATCGAGGCGATGTGCCTATTCGTGCCGCTGGTGCTGGTCGCTGTCCTCAGTGAGCGGACGAACCAGTGGACCGAGCTTGGTTGCATGATTTTCTTCTTCGCGCGCCTCGCCTTCGCGCCGCTCTACTGGTTTGGCGTGCCGGTCGTTCGCACGCTCGCCTACTTTGCCGGCGCGGCGGGCCTGGTCATGATCTTCCTTCAAGTCCTTCCGTTCACCGGAGCCTGATACATGTCCGTAGACATCCTGATGCCCGCGCTGTCGCCGACCATGGAGGAGGGCACGCTCTCCAGGTGGTTGAAGAAGGAAGGCGACACGGTAAAATCCGGTGACATCATCGCCGAGATCGAGACCGACAAGGCGACGATGGAAGTCGAAGCGGTCGATGAAGGCATCCTCTCGCACATCGTGGTGCCGGAAGGCACCGAAGGCGTAAAAGTGAATGCGGTCATTGCTGTGCTTGCTTCGGACGGCGAGGATGTCCCGAAGTCAGGGCCGAAAGCTGAAGCGTCGCCGGCCAGAGCAGGGCGGGCCGAGGCCAGGCCGCCCGTGTCCGAGGCCGAGATGCCGGTGGCGGCGGAACGGCCGCGTGCCAGGGTGGTGACTGATCCTTTGGTTCCTGAGGGCGCCACCTTCACCGAAACCACCGTGCGCGACGCCCTGCGCGATGCGATGGCCGAAGAGATGCGCCGCGACGAGCGCGTGTTCGTCATGGGCGAGGAAGTTGCGCAATATCAGGGCGCCTACAAGGTGACGCGCGAATTGCTGCAGGAATTCGGTGAGCGCCGCGTCATCGATACGCCGATTACGGAGCATGGCTTTGCCGGCCTCGGCGTTGGCGCGGCCTTTGCGGGCCTGCGACCGGTGGTCGAGTTCATGACCTTCAACTTCGCCATGCAGGCCATCGACCATATCATCAACTCGGCCGCCAAGACGCTCTATATGAGCGGCGGCCAGATGGGCTGTCCCATCGTGTTCCGCGGGCCGAACGGCGCGGCCAGCCGCGTCGGCGCGCAGCATAGCCACGACTATTCCTCCTGGTATGCGCAGGTACCCGGCCTCAAGGTCATCGCGCCCTACAGCGCGGCGGATGCCAAGGGCCTCCTGAAGGCTGCGATCCGCGATCCGAACCCGGTCGTCTTCCTTGAGCATGAGCTGCTCTACGGCCAGTCCTTCCCGGTGCCGGATGGCGACGATTTCGTCCTGCCGATCGGCAAGGCGGCCGTGAAACGCGAAGGCACGGATGTCACGCTCGTCGCGCATTCCCGGATGGTCGGCTACGCGCTGCAGGCCGCCGAACGCCTCGCTGGCGAAGGCATCAGCGCCGAGGTGATCGACCTGCGCACGCTGCGCCCGCTGGATACCGATACGGTGGTCGAAAGCGTCAGGAAGACCAGCCGCCTTGTCTGCTGCGAGGAAGGCTGGCGCTACTTCGGCGTCGGCGCGGAAATTGCTGCGACGGTGGTCGCGGAAGCTTTCGATTATCTCGACGCCCCGCCCGCCCGCGTCCACCAGAAAGATGTGCCGCTACCCTACGCGGCCAACCTTGAAGCCATGAGCCTTCCGAATGCGGACGATATCGTCGTAGCGGCAAAGAAGGTGTGTGAGGGGATGAGCTGATGCCCATCAACATCACGATGCCCGCGCTGAGCCCCACGATGGAAGAGGGCACGCTGGCCAAATGGCTGGTGAGGGAAGGCGACACCGTCAAGTCCGGCATGATCATCGCCGAGATCGAGACCGACAAGGCGACGATGGAAGTCGAAGCGGTCGATGAAGGCAAGGTCGGCAGGATCATGGTGCCGGCCGGCACCGAAGGCGTGAAGGTCAACGCCGTGATCGCCGTGCTGCTGGAAGAGGGCGAGAGCGCAGGCGACGTGAAGGGGCCTTCGGCGGCGCCCGCGAAAGCGCAAGCTGCGCCTGCACCAGAACCGTCAACGCCTCCCGTTGCCGCTCCGTCGCCGCTAACCCCGGCGAACGCAGGGGGCCGGTCTTCCCTGGCCGTTCCCGATCCCGTCCTGCGCCCGGATGAGCGGAACGTGGGTGCAAGGATCATGGCCTCGCCACTGGCCAGACGCATCGCCGCCAACAAGGGCATCGACCTGAAGGCCCTCAGGGGCTCCGGCCCGCATGGCCGCATCATCCGCCGTGATGTGGAGAATGCGAAGCCCGGCGCCGCCCAGCCCGCCCAGGGCGGCGCACCGATGACGGCTGACGGTCTCATCCTGCCGCAGGTCCTTGATGACCGCGTCTATGCGCCTGACACTTACGAGCTGAAGCCGCTCGGCGGCATGCGCAAGACGGTGGCCAGGCGCCTGACGCAGAGCTTCATGCAGGTGCCGCATTTCCCGCTGAACATCGACATCACGCTCGACAACCTGCTGGAAAGCCGCGCCGCCATTAACGCCGCCGCGCCAAAGGACGTGAAGATCTCCGTCAACGACCTGCTGATAAAAGCCGCCGCGCTGGCGTTGATCGACGAGCCGGACTGCAATGCATCGTACACGGACAAGGGCATCGCCTATCACAAGCACGCCAATATCTCGGTTGCCGTAGCGGTTGAGGGCGGGCTGATCACCCCGGTGATCTTCAGGGCGGAAGGCAAGGGCCTCGCCGAGATTTCCGAAGAGATGAAGGACCTCGCCGCCCGCGCCCGGGATCGCAAGCTGAAGCCACAGGAATACATGGGCGGCACCTTCTCGATCTCGAACCTCGGCATGTTCGGCATCAGGTCCTTCGCCTCGATCATCAACCCGCCGGAAGGCATGATCCTCTCGGTCGGTGCCGGGGAGAAACGTGCGGTCGTGGATGATGCGGGCGCCGTCATCGTCCGCACCGTGATGAGTGTCACGCTTACCTGCGACCACCGCGTCATCGGCGGCGCTGAGGGCGCGAAATGGCTGGCGGCGTTCAGGCGATATGTCGAAACGCCCGAAGCAATGCTGCTTTAGGCCGGAAGGAACACCATGAGCGCCCCATACGATCTCATCGTCATCGGCTCCGGTCCCGGCGGCTATGTCGCCGCGATCCGCGCAAGCCAGCTCGGCATGAAGACAGCGATCGTCGAGCGCGAGAGCCTTGGCGGCATCTGCCTCAACTGGGGCTGCATCCCGACCAAGGCGCTGCTGCGCTCCGCCGAGGTGCTGCACCTCGCCAGGCATGCCAAATCCTTCGGTCTGAAGATTGAAAACCCGTCCTTTGACCTGGAAGCCGTCGTGAAGCGCTCACGCGGCGTCGCCTCGCAGCTGTCGGGCGGCGTCAGGTTCCTGATGAAGAAGAACAGGATCGACGTCATTGAGGGCACGGCTCGTCTCGAGAAAGGTGCGCCCGCGCCAAAGGTCATCGTCAAGGGCAGGGATGGCAAGGATACGCCGTATACGGCCAAGCACGTCATGCTCGCTACCGGCGCCCGCGCGCGCGACATTCCGCAAGCGGGCCTCGTGGCCGACGGCAGGCTGATCTGGACCTACCGCGAGGCGATGACGCCGGATGTGATGCCCAAACGCCTGCTGGTCGTCGGCTCCGGCGCCATCGGAATCGAGTTTGCGAGCTTCTACAACGAGCTCGGCAGTGAGGTGACCGTCGTTGAAGTGATGGACCGCATCCTGCCGGTGGAAGACGCGGAAATCTCCGCCCTCGCCGAGAAGGATTTCAGAAAACAGGGTTTCAATATCTTAACGGGTGCCAGGGTCGAGAACGTCAAGGCCGGCAGGAATGTCGTCACCGCCGACATCACGACAAAGGACGGCAAGAAGGAAACCAGGGAATTTGACCGGGCGATCCTTGCTGTCGGCATCGTCGGTAATGTCGAGAATCTCGGCCTTGAAGCGCTCGGCGCGCGGATCGACAAGACGCACGTTGTCGTGGACGGTTTCGGCAAGACCGGTGTGCCCGGTCTCTACGCCATCGGCGACCTCACCGGTCCGCCCTGGCTGGCCCACAAGGCGAGCCATGAAGGTGTCACCTGCGTCGAAGGCATCGCCGGCAGGAACCACGCCGAACCGTTCGACGCCTCTAACGTTCCGGGATGTACGTATTCGCGTCCGCAGGTCGCCAGCGTCGGGCTGACGGAAGCCGCCGCCAGGGCTAAAGGCCACGACATCAAGGTTGGCCGCTTCCCCTTTATCGGCAATGGCAAGGCGATTGCGATGGGCGAGGAGCAGGGGCTCGTGAAAACGATCTTCGACAGGAAGACCGGCGAACTGCTCGGCGCGCACATGATCGGCGCGGAAGTTACCGAACTGATCCAGGGCTATGTCATCGCGCGCCAGGGCGAGCTGACGGAAGCCGACCTGATCCACACCGTCTTCGCCCATCCGACGATTTCCGAGACGATGCACGAAGCCGTACTCGACGCCGAAGGCCGCGCGCTGCACATCTGATCGCCGGCGCGCTTGCGGCCCGGGCCCTGTGCCTGATACGCCTGCCTGCGGCGATCTTCAGGGGTGAGGCAACGATGCGTAGTTTGAGACTGCTTCTTGTGTACGCGCTGGGCCTGCTGGCTGCCTGCGCACCGCCGGCAGAGGAGACGGTCATGGCCCCTGCAGAAGCCCCGGCCGGGATCATCCTGCCAGACGCACGCGAGGGCGTGGCAGGCGACCGGTTCGCCAGGCTCGCCCTCTCCTGCGTCCACCGGGAGTATCCCAACAAGATCAGCCATGTGCTGAACTCGGCCGACGATGCCCGCCCGGCGCGGGAGCTCTACCCGGCCTTCTACGGCTGTTATGACTGGCATTCCTCGGTGCACGGCCATTGGCTGCTGGTCCGCATCCTGAACACCGATGCCGAAACGCCCTTGCGTGCCGCGATCCTCGACGCGCTGGGCAAGAGTTTCACCGCTGCAAACATCGCGGGCGAGCTCGCGTATTTCCAGGGCCAGGACCGCGCGAGCTTCGAGCGGCCCTATGGCACCGCCTGGTTCCTGCAGCTGATGACGGAGCTGCGCGGGGCCGGGTTTCCGCAAGCTGCCGGCTGGGTCGAGACGCTCGCGCCGCTGGAGACGTTGATCCGTACGCAGACCCTGGATTGGCTCACCAGGCTCGTCTATCCGATCCGCTCCGGCACCCATAACCAGACGGCTTTTGCCTTCGGCCTGATGCTCGACTGGGCCGATGCGACGGGCGACGCCGGGTTCCGCGCGGCGCTCGCCGCCAAGGCGCTCGCCTTCCACGCGGGCGACACGAACTGCCCGCTCGCCTATGAGCCCTCGGGCGAAGACTTCCTCTCGCCCTGCCTGATGGAAGCCGACCTGATGCGCCGCGTGATGCCGCAGGCGGAGTATTCGGTCTGGCTCTCGGCCTTCCTGCCGCAGGTTCCGCGGGATGGATCGGGCGACTGGCTGACACCCGGCATAGTGCTCGATCCTGCAGACGGAAAGCTCGTGCACCTTGACGGGGTCAACCTGTCCCGCGCCTGGGCGCTGGAAGGCATTGCCGCCGCACTGCCGCCGGACGACGCGCGCGTGCCCGCCCTGCTGGCGGCAGCGAGCGTACACAAACAAACCGGTCTCGCCGCCGTCAGCGAAGCGCACTATGCGGGCAGCCACTGGCTGGCGAGTTTTGCGACCTATCTGGAAACCCGCCGGGGCATCGCGCCGCAATGAAGCTCCCGATCGGCCCCGGCGCACTGGTCACCGCGGCCTTCATCGGTCCGGGCACGGTGACGGCGTGCACGCTGGCCGGCGCAGATTTCGGCTATGCGCTCCTCTGGGCGCTCGTGTTTGCGACGGCCGCCACCATCATCCTGCAGGAAATGTCGGCGCGGCTCGGCGTGATCACGGGGCGGGGCCTTGGTGAGGCGCTGATGGCGGGCGCGGGAAACCCGGCGCTGAAATTCGCGGTGGCCGGATTGGTGGTTGTTGCGCTGGCGCTGGGGAACGCAGCCTATCAGGCCGGGAACCTCACCGGCGCGGCGCTGGGCGGCGAAGCGATCTTCGGCCTGGCCGGGCCAAACCGGAACATATGGGTGATCGGGCTGGCTCTCCTGGCAGGGGCCTTCCTGCTGACCGGCAGTTACAAGCTGCTTGAGCGGGCATTGATCGGGCTGGTCACCGTGATGAGCCTTGCCTTTGCCGGCAGTGTGCTGATCACCCGGCCGGACTTTGGCGAACTGTTCCGAGGCCTCGTGCCTGGCGTGCCGGAGGGCGGCCTGTTTACGGCTATCGCCCTGATCGGCACCACGATCGTGCCGTACAATCTCTTTCTCCACGCCTCGGCGTCCCGCGAACGCTGGGCGGGCAAAGGCGACGCTGGCTTGCAGGAGGCCCGCGCGGATACGCGTGTCTCTGTGGGGCTCGGCGGCCTGATCTCGGTCTTTATTCTCGTGACCGCCGCTGCGAGCCTGTTTTCATCCGGACTTGTCATCCGGTCGGGCGCCGATCTGGCCCAGGCCATCGAGCCGGCTTACGGGCCGGCGGCGCGCTACCTGGTCGGGGTCGGCCTGCTGGCGGCGGGCCTCAGTTCCGCGATCACGGCGCCGATGGCTGCAGCCTATGCCGTGTGCGAACTGTCCGGCAGGCCGCCGCGCGGCACGCTCTTTCGCGTCATTTCCCTGCTGGTCCTGGTGATCGGCGCGCTGATCGCGGCTGCCGGATACAATCCGCTCACGGTCATTCTCACCGCGCAGGTCGCCAACGGAATCCTGCTGCCCGTTATTGCAACTTTCCTGCTCGTCGCCATGAACCGCCGCAGCCTTCTGGGCGACCATGTAAACTCGTCCCTTCAGAACTGGCTCGGCGGCGGGGTGGCGCTGGTCACGTTCGGGCTCGGCGCCCGGCTCGTCCTGCGAGCGGCGGGGGTATGGCCATGACAGCGTCGCTCTGCCTGAATGCGGACCTGGGAGAATTGGCGGGGCCGGAAGGGCGCGCTCTGGACGCGGCGATGCTGGAAGTCGTCACGCGCTGCAACATCGCCTGCGGCGGTCATGCGGGCGATGCGCAGGTCATGCGGCAGACGGTCAGGACGGCAATGAAACACGGCGTACAGATCGGCGCGCATCCGTCCTATCCGGACATGGAAAATTTCGGCCGCCGCAGCCTCGTCATAAATCCGGCAGAGCTTGCAACCTCTCTGGATGTGCAGACGCAGCTTCTGCTGGATCTGGCGCAAGAGGAGGGGGCCAGGGTTGAGCATCTCAAGCCGCACGGCGCGCTCTACAATGACGCCGCCAGGGATGCGGGCCTCGCGCAACTGATTGCGGGCGTCGCGGCGCGCGCAGGGATAGGTGAACTGATAGGTCCGCCGCATTCGCAGCTCGAGCAGGCTGCGCGATCCGCCGGCATCCGCTTTCTGGCGGAAGGGTTTGCGGACAGATCCTACGAAGCGGACGGCGCGCTCACGCCGCGCAGCATGCCCGGCGCCGTGCTTGAGGACACAGCCGCAGTGCTGGCGCAGGCGCTGGCATTTGCCCGGGAAGGCCGGGTGGCCGTGCGCACGGGCGGACATATTACGCTTCGCGCCGGGACACTCTGCCTGCACAGCGACACACCGGGCGCCCCCGGACATGCCCGCGGGATCCGGGCCGGTCTTGAGCAGGCAGGCATCAAGGTGCGCGCATGAGCGAAGGTGCCTACCGCATTATCCCCTGCGGCGACGATGCGCTTCGCATCCTGTGCGGCGCTGGCGACATCCGTTATCAGATTGCACACCGACTCGGTTCCTGCGACGCCTGGCCGGAAATCATTCCCGGAAAATCCGATCTGACCGTCGCTTTCGATCCGCACATGGAGACCATGGCCGCCGCGACAGACCGCGTTCGCGAGGCGCTGCTGGCCGGTGTCGGGGGTTCAACGCATGTCCCGCGCCGCATCGAACTCGAAGCACGCTTTGGTGGCGGGGAGGGGCCGGATCTTGCGGCGATGGCCGAACGTCTGGGGGAAAGCGAAACGCGCCTCATTGAAGCGATTGAAGCCTCCCGGCTGCAAGTGGACATGCTCGGCTTCACCCCGGGCTTTGCTTACCTCGCCGGGCTCGGCCCCGCTCTGATATCTGAGCGCCTGCGCCATCCTCGCGCGCGTGTGGCTGCAGGGTCCATCGGCCTGATCACCGGGCAGATCGGACTTTACGCGCTCGACGGACCAGGCGGCTGGCCGATTATCGGCCGGGTGACGACGTCCTTGTTCAACCGCCTGGATGCGGACCCGTTCCTGCTGCGTCCCGGCGACGAGGTGGTTATCCTGCGGAGCGCGGCGGTGTGAGCCTGCGCGTTCTGGATCCGGGTATTCAGTGTACGGTTCAGGCGGCGGCGCGAGATGGCCTCAGGCATGCCGGTGTGCCGGCCTGCGGTCCGGCGGATCCCGTGTCGATGGCGCTCGCTAACCGGCTCGTCGGTAAGCCTGTCGCCGCGCCCTGCCTCGAAATTACCTTTGGGCCCGCATGTTTCCGGTTTGAGAGCCGGACGCAGATCGCATTGACAGGCGCCCGGGCAACGGCGCGGGTTGGCGGCGTCGAACGACCTTTTCATACGACCATCAGCCTGAAGGCTGGCGATATGCTGGAACTCGGCCCGGCCAGCGCCGGTGCCCGGATCTATCTCGCCGTTTCCGGCGACCTGCCCGCCGACCCGTTTCTGGGGTCTGCCTCGACCTACCTGCCAGCAGGGTTCGGCGGGCACGAGGGCCGCGCGCTGCGAAAGGGAGATCACCTCAGGATCGCCGGCATTGATGGCCTGCCACAGCTGGAAACGCCGCAGGCGCTGCAGCTGCCGGTTTCGGCCAGCTATGCCTTGCGCGCTGTCGAAGGGCCGGACTGGCCCCCTGGCACACACAGGCTCACAAACGCCGTGTACCGCGTAACCCCGCGCCTCAGCCGGATGGGCGCCGAGATCGACGGCGACTTTCCGTCTTTTCCGGACGCGGGGCTGAAGCCGAGCGCCGCCGTATTCCCCGGCACCTTGCAGGTCACCCCTCAGGGGCGCGGCTTCCTGCTGCTGCCCGACGGGCAGACGACCGGAGGCTACCGGCATCTCCTGCAAGTCATCCGGGCGGACCGCCATCTTATGGGCCAGCTCAGGCCCGGAGACAGCCTTCGCTTTCTGATGCGCACGCAGGACCAGGCTGAAGCAGCCCTGCGCGCCAAGCAGGTGCTGCTGGAAACCTGGATGCCCGATTTCCGCCTCTGACCCGCGAACGCGTCAGAAGGTGATGCGCAGACCCGCGCGGACATTGCGGCCGGGGAGAGGCGCCGTATCGCGCAGCACGGAGGTCGCCAGGCGGGCTTCCTCATCGCCGGCGTTGCGCACCTCAAGGAACGCCTGTGTTCCCTCACTGCCGAAGCCCATCTTTGAAAGGTTCAGCGCGGAGCGCAGGTTTACAAGCGTATAATCGCTGGTGCCGAGCTGCCCGTCGCTGACATGCTTCTGGTTGTCTGCCCACTCGATATCTGCGCCCGCCTCGACGAGGCCCCAGCTGGCCTTTGCGCCGGCCGTCAATCGCAGCGGCGGCACGAAGGGAACGTTGCCATTGCCGTCGAACTCGGCGCGCACGTAGTCGATCCCGGCGCGGAAGGTCCAGTCAGCGCCGACGGGCCCCTGATCAAGATAATATTCGCCGTAGATCTCGCCTCCATGGAAGGTTGCGTCGTCCTGGGCGAAGACGAAGACCGGGAGGCCGTCTTCTTCGGACACGAGCTCGCCGTCTTCCAGGATCACGCCAGGCGTGAGGAAGATGAAGTCGCTGAAGCCGGTCCGGAACAGGTTGATGCCCAGGCTTGCATTGTCGCCGCGCCAGCGCAGCGTGCCTTCGAGGTTGAGGCCGCTTTCCTTGTCGAGATTGACGTCGCCAACCTCGAATTGCCGGGTCGCAAGGTGAGGACCGAAGGCGAAGAGTTCAGCTTCGTTCGGCGCGCGCTCTGTATAGGAGAGCTGGGCGCCGGCGAACCAGCCATCTGCCAGATGCTGGTGCAGGCCGGCAGAGGCGCTGAACAGGTCGAAATCGACTTTGCCGCCGATCACGTTGTCGTGTTCGACAGCATCGATGCGTGCGCCGCCTTCAACACCGAAGCCGGACTCCCATTCCCGGGTCTCATAAAGGAACAGGGCCCAGGACGTGGTATCTGTCGGGGAAATGAACGCTTCTGCGCCGCTCGCATCAAGGGATTTGTCGGCGAACTGGAACCCTGCGGCGCCTTCAAATCCGGCGATGGCATGATCAAGCTCCAGCCGCCCTTCGAGGCCGTCGGTTTCGTAGATTGAGCCTGCTTCGCCGGGCGCCTCGAACTCGATATGCTTGTAGTCGGAATAGGACAGCGTTCCCGTCAGGGCTTTCAGGACCGGGCCATCCAGATTGATGCCGGCCCGGAAATCAAAGCGTGTCTGCTCCAGGTCGATGAAGGGCGATTCTTCGCCATGACCGTGTTCGTCCTCATCATGGTCCTCGTCATCATGGTCTTCATGCCCGTGTTCGCTGTGTGCATGGGCGCCGGGCAGGCCATATTCAGACGTCTGACGGCGAATGGCGAAGCCTGCAAAGCCACGTTCTCCCACCCATGACACGCCGCCGCCGAGTGTCTGTGTATCCAGGAAGGAATTGCCGAGCGTGCCGCGCTCCTCGTCATCATGATCCTCGTCATGATCTTCATCTTCGTCATGGTCGTGCTCGCCTTCCTGCTCCTCGCGGTGGCGGAGCTGGCGGGACTCGGCAAATCCGGGGATGTCGTAATCGCCGAAATCGCGCTGCGAGGCGGACAGGGAGAAGACCAGCGGGCCTGCGGCGAAGGCCGCGCGGGCACCGAGTTCGGTGCCTTCATTAACGCTGTTATAGGCGCCGTAAGCTTCGCCGGTCACCGGCTGGTCCGGCAGGCTTTCGGCGATCAGGCCGTCGATGACATTCACCACGCCGCCGATCGCCTGACCGCCATAGGCGAGGGCCGCCGGCCCGCGCAGGATCTCGATCTTGTCGGCATCGATGCCGTCTGCCGTTACCTGGTGGTCCGGGCTGGCAGCCGACACGTCGATCACCCCGATGCCGTTGGTGAGCACCTGCACGCGCTCGGCGCCAAGGCCGCGCAGCACGGGCCGGCTCGCGCCCTGTCCGAAGAATGTGGAGGACACACCCGGCTTTCCCGACAGCGTGTCGCCCAGCGTGCCCGACAGCTGGCTGATGATCTCGGCGCGGCCCAGGGCTGTGGCATTGCCGATCAGTTCGTCGCTCGTCCGGTCAGGGCCCGGCGCGGTAGTGATCAGCACGGGCTCCAGGCGGCGGGACGGCTCTGCCTCCTGAGCATGGGCGCCGCTCAACAAGGCCTGGGTGGATACGGCAGTGGCTATCAATACGCGCTTCATGGGAGGATCCTTCGTAATGTAATAATGTTTCACTACAGACGCGAAAGCCCTGCCGCAAGGGGGGTGACCAGATTTCAGGTCAGCTCAGGCCGAGCTGCCATCGACACGCAGCAGCGATCCCGTGGTGAAGCTTGAACCGGGGCTCGCGAGATACAGCGCCGCCGTGATGATCTCGTGTGGCAGGCCGGGCCGGCGCATGGCGTTGTCGGCGCTCTGGCGCATCTCCTCGGGCCAGGCCCTGGAGATATCGGTCAGGAACGGTCCGGGACAGATCGTATTCACCCGAACCTTCGGGGCATATTCGTGCGCCAGCGACAGGCTCATCGCATTCAGCGCCGCCTTGGCTGACCCGTAAGGCACCACCATCGGCAAGGGCACCAGGCTGCCGGACGAGGAAATGTTGATGATGCTTCCGCCCACGCCCTCCGCCATCCGCCTCGCCACCTGGCTCGCCAGCCGGAACGGGCCCTTGAAGTTCAGGTTCAGCACGCTGTCGAACAGGCTCTCGGTTACGTCATGGCTCGCCATGCGCGGCCCGGAGCCGGCATTATTGACGAGGATGTCCACCTTGCCGAACTTTGCATAGGACGCCTCGATAAGCGCGTCGATATCTTCCCACCGTCCGCAATGGGCCGCATGGGCATAAGCCTTGCGGCCCATCGCGCGGACTTCCGCCGCCGCCGCCTCGCACGCATCCAGCTTCCGGCTGGCGACGATGATGTCGGCGCCGTGCTCGGCAAACGCCTTGACCATCTGGTAGCCGAGGCCGCGGCTGCCGCCGGTCACCAACGCCACTTTACCGGTGAGATCGAAATACGGACTGGTCATGTGCGGGCTCTCCCATTGTGCCGGCGCAGTGTTCGCGCCCGCTTCCGCCAGATCAATCCATGCCCGCGCGGCAAGCCGCGCCCGGCCCCTAGTTCAGCGGAACGGGTGACGTGACTGTCGCCGTCTTCGCCGCCTCGGCCGCGCGCATCAGGCGCAGCATGTTGCCGCCCCAGATCCTGGCGAGATCATCTTGCGAATATCCGGCCTCCAGCAGCGCAGCGGTAACTTTCGGAAGGTCGGTGATGTCGCTCATCCCGTCCACACCGCCGCCGCCGTCCCAGTCCGCGCCGATCCCGACATGGTCCGGCCCGACGAGTTCCAGCGTGTAGAGCAGATGCTCCATGAACTTCTCGAAGGTTGATCGTGGCGGCGGGAAGTTCCTGTCCATCTCATCGCGCGCCGCGCGGTAGGCCGCGATGGTCTCCGGCGTCATCTTTGACGGGTCGGTGCCATACTCGGCGTCGAGCGCGGCAATCGCGGCCAGGCGTTCCGGCGTGGCCGTCAGCGCTTCAAGATAAGCGCCATAAGCGTTTACCTGGATCACGCCGCCATCGTCGGCGATGGCTTTCAGCAGGTCATCGGGCAGGTTGCGCGGGTGGTCGTAAACGCCTTTCGGGCCCGAATGCGACAGGATGATCGGCGTCGTCGACAGTGCCAGCATGTCGCGCACGCTATCGTCCGACGCGTGCGACCCGTCGAGGATCAACCCAAGCCGGTTGGCTTCGCGCACCAGCTCCTCGCCGGCCGGGCTGAGCCCGCCGAACGCGGGCGTCACATCGGTGGCACTGTCCGCAAACTGATTGTTCCGGAAATGCACCGGCGCCACCATCCGCAGTCCGCCTGCATAGAAAGTCTCGAGCAGCGTCGCATCCTTCCCGAGCGGATAGGAGTTTTCCATGCTCTGGAACACGATCTTCCTGCCGCTGGCAAAGATGCGCTCGGCGTCGGCGGCAGAGAAGGCAAGTTCCACATCATTGGCGTACTTCGCTGCAAACTCGCGAATGGATATCTGCCGGAGGATTGCTGCTGTACGCGCCGCATCCAGGGACGCATCATCGAGCGGACCCTGCGTCGTGAAGATCACCCAGAAGCCGCCGTCCAGCCCGCCCTCGATCATGCGCGGCAGGTCCACATGGGTGCCGTCCGCCTCGAAGCTTCCCCGCCTGGAAAAGTTGTATTCTGCCGTGTGGAAGTAGGCGGGCGTGTCGAGATGGCTGTCGAGGACCATCAGGCTCTGATGCAGGGTCTCGGCGGGCGACAGGTCAGCCGCCTCGGCGGCCGCGGCCTCGCCAGGCGCGGTCGTTGCCGCCGGCGCGCACCCGGCCAGCAACATCGCGGGAAGCGCTAAAAGGATACGTTTCATGCAAAGCCCCATCGTGTCTGAAAAACTGCGTTCGCTGAGACCATCATGGCGTTCAGGACCCTCTCGTCAACAGCCCACCGTCAGGCGGCGCCGAACACCCGCTCGAAGATCGTGTCAGCGTGCTTGAAATGATACTCCAGGTCGAAAAGCGCATCGATTTCGGAAGGCTGCAGCTTTGCGGTGATCTCTGCGTCCGCCTTCAGCAGCACGTCGAGGTCGCCTTCCTTCTTCCAGGTCCGCATCGCGTTGCGCTGCACCAGCCGGTAGGCATCCTCACGGCTGAAGCCCTTCTCGACCAGCGCCAGCAGGATGCGCTGCGAATTGTGCAGCCCGCCCATGCTGTTGATCGTGCGCAGCATGTTCTCGGGGTAAACGACCAGGTTCTCCACCACGCCGCCAAGACGGTGCAGCGCAAAATCGAGGTGGATCGTCGCGTCCGGACCAATCCCGCGCTCGACAGACGAATGGGAGATATCCCGCTCATGCCAGAGCGCGACGTTTTCCAGCGCCGGCGTCACGGCAGAGCGCACAAGGCGCGCAAGGCCCGTGAGATTCTCCGTCAGCACCGGATTGCGCTTATGCGGCATGGCGGACGAGCCTTTCTGCCCGGCAGAGAAATACTCCTCGGCCTCCAGAACTTCCGTGCGCTGAAGATGCCGGATCTCCGTCGCCAGCCGTTCGACCGAAGACGCAATCACGCCCAGGACGGCAAAGTACATCGCATGCCGGTCCCGCGGGATAACCTGCGTCGACACCGGCTCGATCCGCAGGCCGAGCTTCGCCGCAACATGTTCTTCCACGCGCGGATCAATGTTGGCAAACGTGCCCACCGCGCCGGAAATCGCGCAGGTCGCCACTTCCTCGCGCGCGATCAGCAGGCGCTGGCGTGCCCGCTGGAACTCCGCATGGAAACCGGCCAGTTTTACGCCGAACGTCGTCGGCTCGGCATGGATGCCATGGCTGCGCCCGATGGTGGGCGTATGCCTGAACTCGTAAGCCCGCGTCTTCAGCGCCGCCAGCACCCGGTCGATCCCGCCGAGCATCAGGTCCGCCGCGCGCACAAGCTGTACATTGAGGCAGGTGTCGAGCACGTCGGAGGACGTCATGCCGAGGTGCAGGAACCGCGCCTCGTCGCCTACATGCTCCGCCACGTTGGTCAGGAACGCGATCACGTCATGCTTCACTTCGCGTTCGATCTCGTCGATCCGGTCGACTTCAAAGGCGGCCCGCCCGCGCACCGCGGCTGAGACGCCCTTCGGGATCGTCCCCATCTCTTCCATCGCTTCGGCGGCGAGTGTTTCGATCTCCAGCCAGATCCCGAAACGGCTCTCCGGCGTCCAGATCGCTGCCATTTCGGGGCGGGTGTAGCGAGGGATCATGGGGTCGTCTCCGTTGCGTCTGTCCTGCCCATAAGGGCTTCGGCGCCGTTAGGCCAGTCTTGAGCCAGGCCCGCGCGGCGTGCCCCGTGCGGCGCAGGGATTCTATTTGTTGCCAGCACGCGCTAAGCTCAGCCTCGATTCGCAATGGCCCCGCAAATGACGAAGCCTGCCAGGAAACCCGTGCCCGGCGCCCCGGAAGCTGCCGCCCTGTCGGTGGGGGGGCGGCGCTGGCGCCTGCTCCAGGGCGAGCCGCGCGCCGTTCAAAGCCTCCTGCCGGCGGTCGGCGGATCGGACCTGCTGGCCCGCCTCCTGGCCGTGCGCGGCGTCGAGGCAGCCGGCGCCGCAGGCTACCTCGCGCCCACCTTGCGCGAATTCTTCCCGGACCCGAGCAGCTTTGCCGACATGGACAAGGCCGCCGGTGTCATCCTCGACGCCGTCCTCGATGGCCGCAAGGTCGTCGTCTTCGCCGACTATGACGTCGACGGCGGAACCTCCTCCGCCATCCTCGCCCGCTACTTCCGCGCCTGGGGCCGCGACCTTGGCCTGTACGTGCCGGACCGGCTGGAAGAGGGCTATGGCCCCTCACCGGAAGCCTTCCGGTATCTCAAGGCCCAGGGCGCCGAACTTGTCATCACCGTCGATTGCGGCGCCGCCGCGATCCGCGCCCTCGACGAGGCCGTCGCCATCGACCTGCCGATCGTCGTGATTGACCACCACCTGATGTCCGGCGCCGTCCCGCACACCGCCGCGCTGGTCAACCCCAACCGCCCGGACTGCAATTCGGGGCAGGGCCACCTCGCCGCCGCCGGCGTTGTCTTCGTCTTCGTCGCCGCGCTGAACCGTCTCGCCCGCGAGCGCGCCATCGCTCCGCCCGGCGGACTGCCGGACATCATGCCGCTGCTCGATCTCTGCGCCCTTGGCACCCTCTGCGACATGGCCCCGCTGCACGGCGTCAACCGCGCCTTCGTCCGCCAGGGCCTCAGCATGATGGCGCGCGACCAGAACCCCGGCCTTCGCGCGCTTGCGGATGTCTCAGGCATCGGCAGGATCGAAACCGTCTACCATGCGACATTCCTGCTCGGCCCGCGCCTCAATGCCGGCGGCCGCGTCGGCGATCCCTGGCTCGCGGCCAAACTCCTCGCCACCGACGACCGCGCCGAAGCCATCGAACTCGCCGAACGCCTCCACGGCCTGAACGATGAACGCAAGGCGCTGGAATCCGCCATCCTCGACGCCGCCACCGCGCAGGCCGAACGTGCCCTCGCTGCAAATCCCGCGCGCGGCGTGCTGATCGCCGCCGGCGAAGGCTGGCACCCCGGCGTCATCGGCATCGTCGCCGGCCGCCTGAAGGACCGCTTCCACCTGCCCAGCATCGTCATCGGCTGGGGCGACGGCCTGGGCCCGGTCGCCAAGGGCTCCGGCCGCTCGGTCAGAGGTGTCAACCTCGGCGCCGCCATCTCTGAAGCGGCGCGGCAAGGCGTCATCCTGTCCGGCGGCGGCCACGCCATGGCCGGCGGCCTCAGCATGGACCCTGACCAGCTGCCGGCTTTCGAAGCCTGGATGCTCGATCACATGTCCGCCTTCGCTGCCGAACGCGACGCCGCGCTCGACATGGACATCGACGCTGTGCTCGCCCCCGGCGCCGCGACGCCCCAGCTCGTCACCGCCATCGCCTCCATCGGGCCCTTCGGTGTCGGCGCGCCGGAACCCGTCTTCCTGCTTAAGGATGTCAACGTCACCGGCGTCCGGCGCGTCGGCACGCAGCACCTGCGCTTTACCGTCGAAGACGCCTCCGGCCGTCTCGAGTCCATTGCCTGGCGGGCCGAAGGCACCCCGATGGGCGACGCGCTCCGGCAGGGCGGGCGGCTCAGCCTGGCCGGCCGGCTGAAGGCCGATACCTGGAACGGACGCGAGCGCGTGCAGCTCGAAACCCTCGACGTCAGCCGCGTCTGAACAAACTGTCTCAAACGCGGCGAGGTGGGTTGCCCTGTCCTGAATCAGCCGCTATATCGCGCCTCTCAAAGCCGTGCGGTCCCTTCGTCTATCGGTTAGGACGTCAGGTTTTCAACCTGAAAAGAGGGGTTCGACTCCCCTAGGGACTGCCAGCTTCCCCACCCTTATCCTGCCGCATCTTCCCTCGAAAGAGGCCCTGGATCACTCAGGGCTTGTGAACATCGCGTGACAAGCGCGTTTTCGCACACTAGTTTTCGTGTCTGGGGAATGTGGTTGATGACGAACAGTGTGGCCATAAGCGAATCAGACCCGCCAGTTGCCGAACCGGTGGTCCGGGTGATCGGCCGCGTGAAGTGGTTCGACACCGTCAAGGGTTATGGCTTCATCGTCGCGGAATCGGCGTCGGATGCTTCACTCACGGGCGACGTGATGATCCACATCTCCTGCCTGCGCAACTATGGCGAAACGCTCGCCGACGAAGGCGCCAGGATCATCTGCGATGCGGCCCTGCGTCCGCGCGGCTGGCAGAGCGTCCACATCATCGAGATGGAGCGCCCCCGCGCCGCCGTCGCCAGGGAGCGGGGCGAACGACCGGACTATGAAGCCGTCACTCTCAAATGGTTCAACAAGGCCCGCGGCTACGGCTTCGTCCGCCGCGCCACCGACGAGATCGATATTTTCGTGCACGCCGTCGCCCTGCGCAAGGCCGGCTATGACGAGGTTGAACCCGGCACCCTGATCGAGGTGATCATTGAGTCCGGCGCCAAGGGCGACCACGTCCTGGCGGTGCGTGCGAAGCGTTAGAGCGGCGTTCCGGAAAGCGCCGCCCGGTTTCCGGGCAAACGGCGCGACAAACCATTGACTTACAGCCTCCGGCGCTTGCCGCTTTCGATTCCGGTGATTATTCCTGTGTACATGACCCGTTTCCTGTTTGCTTCTGCCGCCGTGCTGGCTCTCTTCGCCCAGCTTGCCTTCGCCCAGCTGGCCGTAACGCCGCTGACCGTCAGGACCGATGAGGCCTCGCACGCCTTCACGGTCGAGATCGCCGATACGCCGGACGCCATCCGCCAGGGCCTGATGAACCGGGAAAGCCTCGCGCCGGATGCCGGCATGCTGTTCGATTTCGGTGAGGTCCGCCCCGCCAGCATGTGGATGAAGAACACGCTGATCCCGCTCGACATGCTCTTTATGGACGACGCCGGCCAGGTGATCGCCATCGCCCGCAACGCCGTGCCCGGTTCGCTCCGCTCCCTCGGCCCGGGCGTTCCCCTACGTGCCGTGCTCGAAATTCCGGGCGGCCGTGCCAAGCAACTCGGCATCACCCCGGGCGACACCGTCGAACATCCGATCTTCAACAAAACGCGTGGCTGATTCGGCCTCGCCGGCGCGCGAACCCCGGCCGGGATTTGCCGCCTCGCCCTCTCGCGGCAAGTTCACCATCCATAACGGGCCGAGCTACCGGGCGATCGCCGAAGGCGACATGCGCACCGGCCTCTGGGTGCTCGACCGGCATTGCAACGGCATGGGCTTCCTGCACGGCGGCATGGCCTGCGCCTTTGCCGACAGCGCACTGGCCTGGGCCGTCTGGACCGCCACCGGCAAGATGTCCGTCACCATCAAGCTGACCGTTGAGTTCATGGAAATCGCCCGCGAAGGCGAGTGGATCGAAGCGCATCCGAAAGTCTCCGCCGTCGACGGCGAGTTCGTCCACGTCACTGCCCGGATCGTCAAGGAAGACGGCGCGCTCGCGGCCCGCGCCGATGCGGTCTTCCGCACCGTTCGCCGCAAGGCCTGAGGCTCAAAGCCCGAGTTCGGCCAGTGCGAATTGCCTGATCGACTTGTAGTCCGCCTTGCCGTTCGGCGCGCGGCCGAGATTGTCCTTGAACAATACGCGCTTGGGCGCCTTGTAGCGCGCCAGCTTGCTCTGAACGAAGGCGCGCAATTCATCTTCCGACACCTCCCGCTCCAGCGATACGACAGCGGTCACTGCCTGTCCCCACTTGTCATCCGGCACACCGACGACCAGCGCATCGCGCACCGCCGGGTGGGCTTTCAGCGTTTCCTCGACTTCCTCCGGATACACTTTCTCGCCCGCCGTATTGATGCAGTTCGAGCCGCGTCCGAGCAGCGTGATCGAGCCGTCCGCTTCCACCGTGCACCAGTCGCCCGGAATGGCGTAGCGCATCCCGCCGATGGTCTTGTAGGTCTTCGCGGTTTTTTCGGGATCCTTGTAATAGCCCAGCGGCACCGCGCCGCCGCGCGCAATGAAGCCCGGCTCGCCGCTGCCGGGAAGCACTTCGCGGTCATCCTCGGTGAATACCTTGCAGCTGACGCCGATCTCGAACCTGGAGGTCTGCGTGCTGCCATCTGCCGTGGTAACAGACGAGCCGAAGCCCACCGCTTCGGACGCGCCGAAACTGTCGGTCAGCGCTGTCTGCCGGATGTGTTTCAGCAAGCCCTGCTTCACCTCCGCGCTCCACATCACACCGGAGGAGACGATGTTCAGCACGCTCGACAGGTTCCAGCGGCCGGGGTTTTCATCCAGCGTCTGAAGCATTGGCTTGGCGAACGCGTCGCCCACGATGGCCATCGACGTCACGCCATGGGCCTGCACCGTGTCCCACAGGTTCACCGGGCTGAACCTGGTCTTCTCGGAAAGGGTAACCACAGCGCCGCCATTCAGCATCGCGCCCATCGCCGTGAACCAGCCGGTGCCGTGCATCAGCGGGCAGGCGGGCAGCTGGCGCGAGAAGCGGCCTACCGCCAGCGCGTTCGCGACATGCTCGTCCATTGTCTCCGGCACCGGCAGGCCCATCTTGCGCACGCCTTCCATGCTGGCTTCGCGCCAGATGTTGTGCGTCCACATCACGCCCTTCGGCAAGCCGGTCGTGCCGCCGGTGTACAGCAGGAAGATGTCGTCGCCGGAGCGCTTGCCGGCGATCGGGGAGGGGTCGCCCGTCGTTGCCAGCGCTTCATAGCCCCGGGCGAACGGCGCGACCTGGTCGCCGCCAATCTGCACCCAGGCCACCACGCGGGGCAGGCGCTGACGCACGCGCTCAACCTCGGCCATGAACTCGGCATCGAAGAATACGATCGTCGAATCCGAATTGTCGATAATGTAGACGAGCTCGTCATCGAGATAGCGGTAATTGACATTGACCGGCGACAGGCCAGCTTTGAAACAGCCCGCCATGGCTTCCATGTATTCCGCCTGGTTGCGCATGTAGAAGCCGGCCTTGTCACCGGCCTTGGCGCCTTGCACGATGAGCGCGCGGGCCATCCGGTTGGTGCGGGCGGTGAACTCCGGCCAGTAGATCTTCCGCTCGCCATGCGCCAGGGCCAGATCGTCCGCGCCGAGCGCTGCGCCGACGGCGTCCAGCATGTCACCAAAGTTCCAGTCCATCCGCGTTCTCCCCTTCGCCGTCCGGCGATTGTGTCTTTAGAGGAGATGGTATGGGCGCGGCCGGGCAGGGGCAATCCTTGCCCCAACGCAAACGGCCCCCCGGACTGGTCCGGGGGGCCGCTCGTTCTGTCGGAAGTGGAAGGAGGCGGACTTAGAAGTCCATACCGCCCATGCCGCCCATGCCGCCCATACCGCCGCCGCCACCACCGCCGGCCGAATCCTTCTTCGGAGCGTCGGCAATGCCGGCTTCCGTCGTGATCAGCAGGCTGGCGACCGAGGCCGCGTTCTGGAGGGCCGAACGGACGACCTTCACGGGGTCGATGACGCCCATGGCGACCAGGTCGCCATACTCTTCGGTCTGGGCATTGAAGCCGTAGGAACGGCCCTTGTTCTGGAGGATCGTGTTGACGACCACCGAACCTTCAACACCTGCGTTTTCGGCGATCTGGCGGATCGGCGCTTCGAGCGCCTTGCGCACGATGTCGATACCGGCTTTTTCGTCGTCGTTCAGGCCGACAACACCGATGTGCTTTGAAGCGCGCAGCAGGGCCACGCCGCCGCCCGGAACGATGCCTTCTTCGACAGCCGCGCGGGTTGCGTTGAGCGCGTCGTCAACGCGGTCCTTCTTCTCTTTCACTTCGATCTCGGTGGCGCCGCCAACCTTGATCACGGCCACGCCGCCTGCAAGTTTCGCGAGACGCTCCTGGAGTTTCTCCTTATCGTAGTCGGAGCTCGTGTCTTCGATCTGCTTACGGATCTGGCCGACGCGGGCTTCGATTTCTTTCTTCTTGCCGGCGCCGTCGACGATCGTGGTGTTGTCCTTGTCGATCGTGATGCGTTTGGCTTTGCCGAGCATTTCCATGCCAACATTCTCGAGCTTGATACCGAGGTCTTCCGAGATGACCTGGCCGCCCGTCAGGACAGCGATGTCCTGCAGCATGGCCTTGCGGCGGTCGCCGAAGCCCGGGGCTTTGACGGCTGCGATGCGCAGGCCGCCGCGGAGCTTGTTGACAACCAGGGTCGCGAGGGCTTCGCCGTCCACATCTTCAGCGATGATGATCAGCGGCTTCTGCGACTGGACCACAGCTTCGAGGATCGGCAGCAGCGGCTGCAGGCTCGACAGCTTGGACTCGTGAAGCAGGATGAGCGGGTCCTCGAGTTCGACCATCATCTTGTCGGCGTTGGTGATGAAGTACGGGCTGATATAGCCACGGTCGAACTGCATGCCTTCGACGACGTCGAGTTCGGTGTCGGCGGATTTGGCTTCTTCAACCGTGATCACGCCTTCGTTGCCGACTTTCGCCATCGCTTCAGCGATCATTGCACCGATTTCGCTCTGCCCGTTCGCCGAGATCGTGCCAACCTGGGCGATCTCTTCGTTGGTTTTCACCTTCTTGGCGTGGTGGGCGAGGTCCTTGACGACTTCGGTCACAGCCTTGTCGATGCCGCGCTTCAGGTCCATCGGGTTCATGCCCGCGGCGACGCGCTTCATGCCTTCACGCACGATCGCCTGGGCAAGGACCGTGGCGGTCGTGGTGCCGTCACCGGCGGTGTCGTTGGCCTTCGAGGCCACTTCGCGCAGCATCTGCGCGCCCATGTTCTCGAGACGATCTTCGAGCTCGATTTCTTTTGCGACGGTCACACCGTCTTTTGTGGTACGCGGGGCGCCGAACGATTTCTCGATCACCACGTTACGGCCTTTCGGGCCGAGCGTGACTTTTACGGCGTTCGCCAGGATGTCGACGCCGCGGAGCATTTTTTCGCGCGCATCAGAGCCGAAAACAACAATCTTTGCTGCCATTGTGAGTTACCTCTTGGATTGGTTTGGGGGAAGAAAAACGGGGCGGAGAACTTACTTCTCCAGAACGCCCATGATGTCGCTTTCCTTCATGATCAGCAGCTCTTCGCCGTCGATCGTGACTTCGGTGCCGGACCATTTGCCAAACAGCACGCGGTCTTTCGGCTTGACGTCCATGGGGACGATTTCGTTGTCGTCGCCGCGGGCACCTTTACCGACGGCCACCACGATGCCCTCCTGGGGCTTCTCCTTGGCGGTGTCGGGGATGATGATCCCGCCCTTGGACTTTTCTTCTTCCTTGACGCGGCGCACAACGACGCGGTCATGCAGGGGACGAAGTTTCATTCTGTCTGCCTCTTCGATCATAACTAACCTCGGGTCCTTGGGTTGAAGTTGGTCGCCAGCATGAGGGAGAGCGCCCACGTTTAGCACTCACCCGAGCGGACTGCTAACGATGGCCGGGAGATAGTCAGTCGCCTGCGCCGCGTCAACAGCCTCACGGTGAAGATTTTAAAATCGGGGCGGGTTTGGCAGCACTTTGCACGAAAGCTGCCAGTGCATTGAATATATAGCTGTTTCAGATTTCCTGCATAATCCCGGCCCCGCCCCTGCCGCAACGGCAAGGACGCCACCGGGAGGCCAGCATGGCGGCTGACCGCGAATTCCCCGCCCGGACCCGCGGGGCAGGGCTGATCGCGGCGGGGTTTCTCTACGACATGCCCCGGTACCGGACGCGGCAGCACGAACTTGGCCTTGCAGACGGTCGACACCGCCCCCCGGCCTTCCCCGCCTGCAGGCCTTCCCGGATCACTGGCGGCGCGCGATCGCGGCGATCATCCATCCGGCCAGCCTGGTCCGCTCCGGTTGAGCCGGCCCGGCAAAGCGACGCTCTGCCGCTCGCTGAAGCAGCCTGAACCGCGCGGGGATGGTTAAACGGATGTTGCTGCCCCTGCATCAATCTGAAGGCCGGAATGAGCCCCGCTTAAACCTTTGTCGGCTAGCGTGCCGGCAAGAAAAAGGGATCCAGCATGGGCTCAAACCTTCGCGACCTGATGTTTTCGATGAACTTCATGGCGCTGGTCAGCCTGTCGGCGCTCAGCATCTCGTTCATTGTCTCCATCCTCGTCTACCAGTTCGGCATTCCGGTTCGGGCGGCCGATTATGTGCGCCTGAACCTGTTCGTGACCGGGTGCGTCGCCCTCCCGACGGCGATCATCGCCGCGCTGCACGCTTTCGAAACCCGCTCCTACCAGAGCCGCCTTGAGGCGCTCGCCTGGACTGACGAACTCACGGGACTGCTCAACCGCCGGTTCTTCCTGCGCGGCGCGCATGAAGAGTGCAACCGCATGCTCGGCAGGCCGCAGGCGGCCGCCGTGGCTATCATCGACCTCGACCTCTTCAAGGAAGTGAACGACCTTTATGGCCACGCGGCCGGGGACCGCGTGCTGAAAACCGTGGCGCAGCTTGCCCAGGCCGAACTGCGCAGCCCGTTTGACAAGCTTGGCCGCTGGGGCGGCGAGGAATTTGTTGTCCTGCTCAGCGATGTTACACCCGAAGACGCCCGCTGCTTTTGCGAACGCCTGCGCAGCCGTATCGAGACAGCGCAGATAGAGGCCGGCGAGCACCAGGTCTCCATCACGGCCAGCTTCGGTTTCAGCATGGTCGGCGCCGGTGCGGACGTCAGCTCGGCCATAGAGGCCGCCGACCGCGCGCTCTACGAGGCCAAGCGCCTCGGCCGCAACCGCGTCGAAATGGGCGAGTATGCCCGTGCCGGGGTTCAGGATATTGCCGATTTCAACAAGCGCCAGCGGGCGCTGAAAAACCGGGCTCCGGCGTATGACGATACCGCGGATGGTATTCGCGCCATCTCGCTCGAACAGGCGTCCCTGAGCCGGCGCCAGGCCAGCCGGCTTTAAGCGCGCCGATCCGCGCCCTTGCCGCGGTGACGATTCCCTGTTTGGACGGTCAGGCCCAGACAGGAAGACGCTCATGGTCCCGCCGCCCCCCCGCACAGGTCCGCTGACGGACCTGCGCGTCATTGAACTCGGCCAGCTTATCGCAGGTCCTTTCTGCGGCCAGATCTTCGCCGACATGGGCGCCGACGTCATCAAGGTCGAGCCACCCGGACAGGGCGACCCGTTGCGCGAGTGGGGCCGCGAAGGCTTTCCGCTCTGGTGGTCGGTGGTCGCCCGCGGCAAGCGCTGCATCACGGCGAACCTGCGCGAAAAGGAAGGCCAGGACCTTGTCCGCCAGCTCGTCGCGCAGGCCGATTTCCTGCTCGAGAATTTCCGCCCTGGCACACTGGAAAAATGGGGCCTCGGCTACACCGCCCTGAAAGAAATCAACCCGCGCCTGATCATGATCCGCGTCTCCGGATACGGGCAGACCGGCCCCTATGCCACCCGTGCCGGCTACGCTTCCGTCGGCGAAGCGATGGGCGGCCTGCGCTATGTCATGGGCGAAGCCGACCGCGTGCCCTCCCGGGCCGGCATCTCACTGGGTGACAGCCTCGCCGGCCTCTACGCGGCCCTCGGCGCGCTCGCCGCGCTGCACCACCGCGGGAAGACCGGCGAAGGCCAGATGATCGACGCAACCATCTATGAGTCTGTGCTCTCGGTGATGGAGGCCCTCGTCCCGGAATACCAGTTCGAGGGCTATACCCGCGAACGCTCCGGCTCGATCCTGCCGAATATCGCCCCGTCGAACATCTATACCGGCTCGGACGGCATGGTGATCATCGCCGCCAACCAGGACACTGTCTTTGCCCGCCTGTGCGAAGCCATCGGCCAGCCCGCCCTGAAAGATGATCCCGCCTACAGGAGCCATGCCGCGCGCGGCAGCAACCAGAAAGCCCTCGACGACCTGATCCAGCTCTGGACGGCCACTCGCAGCATCGACGAGATCGAACGCACGATGATCGCAAACGGCGTTCCCGTCGGCAAAGTCTACCGCGCCGCCGACATGCTGAGCGACCCGCACTACATCGCCCGCGAGTCCCTCACCGAAGTGGCGAGCGAAACATGGCCGGGCCTGAAACAGCAGAACGTCTTCCCCAAACTCTCCGCCACCCCCGGCCAGATCCGCTGGGCGGGCCCCGCGCAGCTTGGTTCGCACACGCAAGAAGTCCTCTCCGAACTCCTGAACCTGACGCCCGAGCAGGTCGACAAACTCCGTGCCAGCGGAATTGTCTGACGCCGAGGGGCGATACAGGTCGGTGACAAGCCGGCACCAGGTAAAAAAGAGAATGAATGAGAATATCTCTGAGGTACCCGGCGTCACAGGCAGGCTGCCAGCATCAGGATTCCGAGGGTCAGGGCAGGGCGGCGCACGCACTTGCGCCTGCAGAACATCCCGCCCGAAAACCCGGATAAAGTGCCCTCAAGCCGTTTTAAGCTTGCGGCCAACGCTTCTGCTACACCTCCGTCCACGGAGGTATATTCCGCACATGATCACACAGCCAGGTTCCAGGCCTCAGACCCCTTGCCTCTCCTGTCATGGGCGAGGCGCTGGAGAGCCGCCACGCAACCCGTCTCCCTCCGGGAGGGGATGCGAGGGACAGGCGATTGCGGTGCCATCTGCGCGGGCAGGCCGGCCGCCAAAGGCGGCGGGCGTGAGGGGCTGGCCAGTCAGCGCCCACACCGCCGAAGGCGCCTGCGAAGGCCGGTGCCTGGACCGGGGAGGATCTCCCTTTCGACCCCGGCCCCTCGCTTCAGAACGTCCGCGCCGGCGGCGAAAGCCAGGCCGCCCCAAACGCGGTTGCGGCCGGTCGAACTGCCCGGGCCCAAGTCTTTTCACCCCCGGTCTTGCAGCCAGGCGGGAGTTGGGGCAAACCCCGGTCAGGCCTGAAGGGGTATAGCTCAGTTGGTAGAGTGGCGGTCTCCAAAACCGCAGGTCGTGGGTTCGAGTCCCCCTGCCCCTGCCAGGCCAGACAAATCCGGCGAACCCGCCTGCTCAGGAGCGTGACCGCTGGAGAACCTGTCCCCTGCCGAAGCCCCCCAGCCCTGGTGGCGCGGCGCTGTTATTTACCAGATCTACCCGCGCTCCTATCTCGACACCAACGGGGACGGGATCGGCGATCTGCCGGGGATCACCCGGAAGCTTGCCTATATCGCCGCCCTCGGCGTCGAGGCGATCTGGATATCCCCCTTCTTCAAGTCGCCGATGAGCGATTTCGGCTATGACGTGTCGGACTATTGCGATGTCGATCCGATCTTCGGCACGCTGGAGGACTTCGACGCCTTGCTGGCAAAGGCCCACAGCCTCGGCCTGAAGGTCATCATCGACCAGGTCTATGCCCACACCTCCGACGCGCATGACTGGTTCGCCCAAAGCCGCGGGTCGCGGGATAATCCGTATGCCGACTGGTATGTCTGGAGGGACCCGAAGCCGGATGGTACCCCGCCCAGCAACTGGCAGTCCGTCTTCGGCGGCCCTGCCTGGACCTGGGATGCGAGGCGCCAGCAATACTACATGCACAATTTCCTCCCGACCCAGCCGCAGCTGAACGTCCACAACCGGCAGGTTCAGGACGCGCTGGTGGCCGCCGCAAAGTTCTGGCTCGACAAGGGCGTTGACGGCTTCCGCCTCGACGCGATCAACTTCGCGATGTTCGATCCGGACTTCCGGGACAATCCGCCCTGGCCGGCCGGCAGCCGCACGATTACCCGGCCCTTTGACCTGCAGCATCATATCCACAATCAGTCCCACCCGGACATTCCCGTCTTCATGGAACGCATTCGCGAACTGGCGAACGGCTATGGAGCGATCTTCACGGTCGCCGAAGTGCCGGGGCCCGATCCGCTGCCGGAAATGCGTGCCTTTACGGCCGGGGACAATCGCCTCAGCTCCGCCTATAGTTTCGACTTTCTGTATGCCAGCAGGCTCTCGCCGCGCCGCGTGAAAGCCTCGCAGATGAACTGGGCGGGCCCCTTCAGCGAAGGCTGGCCTTCCTGGGCCTTCTCGAACCATGACGCTCCGCGCTGCGTCAGCCGCTGGTGCCCGCCCGGCGCTGACGCGGCGCAGTTTGCCAGGCTGACGAACGCCCTGCTGCTCTGCCTGCGCGGCAATCCGATCCTCTATCAGGGCGAGGAGCTTGGCCTGCCGCAGGCACAGGTGGCCTTCGAAGACCTGCAGGATCCCGAAGCCATCGCCAACTGGCCGCGCACCCTTGGCCGCGACGGCGCCCGCACACCGATGCCCTGGATGAAGGGCAACGCCTTCGCAGGTTTCTCGCAATCCAGGCCCTGGCTTCCGGTCGGGCAGGGGCATGCTGAGCTTGCAGCGGCAGAGCAGGAAAGCGATCCGGGCTCCGTGCTGAATTTCACCCAGGCCATGGTGAAGCTGCGCGCCGGGTCTGCCGCCCTGCGCTTTGGCGAAGTGGATTTCCCGGAGACCCCGGACCCCTTGCTCGCCCTTCGGCGAACACTCGGCGGCGAAACGGTGCTCTGCCTCTTCAACCTGGGTACCGAGGATGTGGCCGTTCCCGGGGAGCTGACCGCCGGGGCGAAGCCGCTGATTTCGAGTGCGCCGGGCGCCCGGACCCTTCCCATGACCCTTCCCGGGACGCTGCCGCGGCACGGCGTCTGGATCGGGCGGCTCTAGCCGAGCCCGCAGGATTCCCGCACGATCAGGTCCGCTGGCAGCCGTTCGGACCGCAGCGGCGCCTTCTCGGTCGCCGCGAGCAGTTTCGACACCATCAGGCGCCCGGCCTTGCTCATGTCCTGGTCGATCGTTGTCAGCGCGGGCTGCGTATAGGCCGCCACCTGAATATTGTCATAGCCGACAATGGCCACTTCCTGCGGCACCGAACGGCCCGCCTTCTGCAGGCTGCGCAAGGCGCCGAGCGCGATCAGGTCACTCGCCGCAAAGATACCGTCGAACGCTGCGCCGCGCGCCAGCAGTCCGTCGGCCGCCGCTTCGGCATAGCTGATCTCGAACTGCGCCGGGACAGTCAGGGCCGGATCAACGGCCAGGTCGGCGCGCCGGTGCGCCTCGACATAGCCTTCATAGCGATGCTGCACTTCCGGAGCGGCGGTGTCACCGAGGAAGGCAATCCGGCGCCGGCCGAGATTGATCAGGTGCGACGTCGCCCGCGCCCCGCCGCGAAGGTTGTCGGAGCCGACCGAGCAATACTTCTGGCCCGGCAGGTCAGCCCCCCAGACGATGAACCGGCTCTCGCCCTGCGCCAGCGCGTTCAGCCGCTCGTGCAGCAGCCTCTGGCCAAGAAAGATGATGCCGTCCGCGTGGCTGGAAGTCATCAGTTCGGAAAGCTCGTCGTTATTGCCCGGCGCGAGATGGGAGATCAACAGGTCGCAACCCGAAACGCGCGCTGCCTCGGTAATGCCGCCGATGAAATCCTGCACGAAGGGATGCAGCGCTTCGCTCTGGCGGGCATGCGGATTGGGGATGACGACGGCAATCGTTGCCGACGCACCAGACAGGAGGGCCGGCATCGACGGCCGGAAATGATAGTTCTGCTCGCGCGCAATCTTCCAGACGCGGCGCTTGGTTTCATCGTTGACGGCGGGGCTGTTGTTGAGCGCGCGCGACACCGTCGCGATCGAGACGCCCGCGATGGAGGCGAGGTCCTCAAGGCGCGTTCGGCTGGACATTTCCGGCAAATTCCCGCATGCTCATAACAACGTTGTCATTCTCTGCCCTGCGCGGGCGCGACAGGTCATTATAGCTGGTGTAATTTTTTGCAATACGTATTTATGCAGATAGGGAACATGCGTCAAAACCCCGAAAAACAATATGAAAACATGCAAGTAGCTGAGGCGCGAAGGCAGCGCGTACCGATTGTTGCCCGCCCGGGCTGCCGTCCGGGTCAGGGACCGCGCTGAGATGGCCAAGTTTGTCCCGGTCGAGCCGTTCGACATCGTGATCTTTGGCGGCACGGGAGACCTATCCCGCCGCAAGCTGTTGCCGGCGCTTTATCACCGCTGGCTGGACGGGCAGATCCCGCCGACCAGCGCAATCATCGCCGCCGCGCGTTCGGCAATGGAAACGGCCGCCTACCGCAAGGTGGCGCGCGAGGCCTGCGAGGCGGCGTCCGGTGAAAGCTGGGACACGGCGGAGTGGCTGGAGTTTGAGAAGCTCATCCAGTATGTCACCATCGATGCAACCCGGCCGGATGACGACTGGCCGGGCCTGATTGCGCTGCTGACGCCTGACGCGATGCGGCCACGGGTCTTCTATCTCGCCACCTCGCCGCATCTCTATGTCGATATCTGCCGGTCGATCGGCCTTGCCGGTCTGGCGGGCGAGCCGGCGCGCGTGGTGCTCGAGAAGCCGATCGGGACGGACCTTGAATCGGCGCGGGCGATCAATGACGGTGTCGGCGAAGTGTTCACCGAGCGCCAGGTGTTCCGGATCGATCATTATCTCGGCAAGGAGACGGTCCAGAACCTGATGGTCCTGCGCTTTGCCAACATGCTGTTCGAGCCGCTCTGGTCGCACAATTACATCGACCATGTTCAGATCACCGTGGCGGAAAATCTCGGGCTCGAAGGCCGGGCGGACTATTACGACCGATCCGGCGCGCTGCGCGACATGGTACAGAACCACCTGTTGCAGCTGCTTTGCCTGACCGCGATGGAGCCGCCCAATAATATGGGCGACGACGACATCCGGACGGAGAAGATCAAGGTGCTGAACGCGCTCGGCCCGGTCGCTGCTGACGAGGTCAGGAAACAGACCGTGCGCGGACAGTACACGTCCGGCCTGCCGGACGGAAAGCCCGCCAAGGGCTATCTTGAGGAGCTGGATTCAGCGACGGGCAGCACGACGGAAACCTTCGTGGCCGTGAAAGCGGAAGTGAGAAACTGGCGCTGGGCGGGTGTTCCGTTCTACCTTCGCACCGGCAAGCGGATGTCGGCGCGTCACTCCGACATCGTGATCCAGTTCAAGCCAGCGCCGCACAACATTTTCGGTCAGGGGGTGGACAGTGTGAACCGCCTCGTCATCCGTCTGCAGCCGGATGAAGCGGTACGTCTGTTCGTACAGATCAAGGAGCCGGGCCCCGGCGGTCTGCGTGTCAAATCCCTGCCGCTGAACCTGTCCTATGCCGAGAGTTTCACGCTGCGTTATCCGGACGCCTATGAACGCCTGCTGATGGATATCGTGCGCGGTAATCTCTCGCTGTTCATGCGGCGCGACGAGGTCGAGGCCGCCTGGCGCTGGGTCGACAGCCTGATCGACACCTGGGAGGCCAGCCGTTACCAGCCGGAGCCTTATCCGGCGGGAACCGATGGCCCGCTGTCTGCCGCGATGATGATGGACCGCGACGGCCGCAACTGGTGGAAAGAGGCGTGAACGCCGCAGCGCTGCACCTTACAGCCTTCCGGGACCGGGAAGAGGCATCCGCGGCGGCCGCCCGCCTGGCGGGCGATACCCTGAGCGCGGAGGTTTCGCGCCGCGCTGCGGCGAGCCTGATGGTGTCGGGCGGGTCATCGCCGGTCCGGATGTTCGAGCGTCTGTCTTCGGAAAGGCTCGACTGGGCAAAGGTAACGGTCGGGCTGGTCGATGAGCGCTGGGTGGCGCCGGATCATCCGGATTCGAACGAACGGCTGGTGCGCACCCGGCTGCTGAACAATGCGGCGGAGCGCGCGCCATTCCTGCCCATGAAGACCGCACACGCCTTGCCGTCACAGGCGGTTGCGGACCGGCATGCGGCCTATGCGCCGCATTGTAGCTCGATCAGCTTCCTGCTGCTTGGTATGGGAACCGACGGACATACGGCAAGCTGGTTTCCGGGCGCGGCAAACCTCGCTGAAATCCTGTGCGCGGACGGCGCGCACTGGGTGGCGGCCGTTGAAGCGCCGCAGGCGGTGGTTCCCCTGCGCATGACCCTGACCGGCCCGGCCGTAATCTGCGCAAACCGGGCGCTGCTGCTTGTATTTGGCGCGGAAAAGCGCAGCATACTGGAACGAATGGGCGACGCGGACCCTATGAATTGCCCGGTCCGTTTCGCGGCAGATGGCCTGGGCGATCGCCTTTCAGTTTTCTGGGCACCCTGATGGTTGGCAAACTCAATCCGGTCGTAGAAGCAGTCACGGCGCGTATCGAAGAGCGCTCGCGGGGCCCGCGCGCAGCCTATCTTGAAATGATACGGGCACGCCGTCCGTCGACCTACGCGCGGTCGCGTCTGACGGAAGGCAACCTCGCGCACCAGTCCGCCGGTTGCGCCGTGATCGAGAAGGCGCAGATCCTCGGCGCTGGCTGGCCCGTGATCGGAATCATCACGGCTTACAACGACATGCTGTCGGCGCATGCACCGTTCGAATCCTATCCGCAGCTGATCCGCGAGGCCGCGCGCGAAGTGCATGCCGCCGCGCAGGTGGCGGGCGGCGTGCCGGCCATGTGCGACGGCGTCACGCAAGGCCAGGAAGGCATGGAGCTGTCGTTGTTCTCGCGCGATGTGATCGCGATGGCCTCGGCGGTCGGCCTCTCCCATGACACGTTCGATGCGGCGCTGCATCTCGGCGTGTGCGACAAGATCGTGCCGGGGCTCGTGATTGCCGCGCTGCGCTTCGGCTGGCTGCCGTCGGTCTTCGTGCCGGCGGGGCCGATGCCCTCGGGCCTTTCGAACCCCGAGAAGGTCCGGGTGCGGCAGTTGTTTGCGGAAGGAAAGGTCGGCCGCGAGGCGCTGCTGAAGGCCGAGGCCGAGAGCTATCACAGCCAGGGGACCTGCACCTTCTATGGAACGGCGAACTCCAACCAGATGCTGATGGAGGTGATGGGCCTGCACCTGCCGGGCGCGGCGTTTCCCAATCCCGGCTCGGAGCTGCGAGCCGCGCTGACCAGGGCTGCCACGCACCGGGCGGCTGCGATCACGGCGCAGGGCAAGGACTACCGGCCGGCAGGCGAAATGGTGGACGCACGCTCCATCGTGAACGGCATTGTCGGGCTTATGGCGACGGGCGGCTCGACCAACCACGCCCTCCACATTCCGGCGATTGCGGCCGCGGCAGGCCTTTGCGTCACGCTCGCAGACTTCGCTGAGCTGTCGGGGGTCACGCCCTTGCTGGCGCGCATCTATCCGAACGGGCCGGCCGACGTGAACCATTTCCATGCGGCGGGCGGCATGAGCTTCCTGATGGCGGAGCTGCTCAGGGCGGGTCTGCTGCACGGTGATGCGCTCGGTGTGGCGGGGCCCATCTCCGCCTATGCGCAGGAGCCGGTGTTATCGGACGGCGGCCTGACCTGGCGTCCTGCGCCGGCAGAAAGCGGCGACCTGGAGGTGCTCCGCCCCGCCGGTAATCCGTTCTCCGAAGACGGCGGCCTGCGCCTGTTGACCGGGATGCTCGGCGAAGGCGTCAGCAAGGTGTCGGCGGTCAGCCCGTCGCACCGGTTCGTGCAAGCGCCCGCGATTGTGTTCGGTTCGCAGGAGGCCCTGAAAGCGGCGTTTGATGCCGGCAAGCTCGACCGCGACTTTGTCGCGGTCGTGCGGTTCCAGGGCGCAGCGGCGAATGGCATGCCGGAGCTGCACGGGCTGACCCCGGTGCTCGGCGTGTTGCAGGACCGCGGGTACAAAGTGGCGCTGGTAACGGATGGGCGGATGTCGGGCGCGAGCGGGAAGATCCCCTCGGCGATCCATCTCAGCCCGGAGGCGGCGCATGGCGGGCCGATTTCGAAAGTGCGGGACGGCGACGTGATCCGGCTGGATACTGAAGCCGGGCGGCTGGATGTCCTGGTTGATCCGGCGGAGTTTGATGCCCGGGCGGCAGCGGAGTTTCGTCCGGACCGGGCGCCTGCGGGGCTGGGGCGCGAACTGTTTGACCTGTTTCGTATGAACGTCAGCAGTGCGGCGACGGGCGCCAGCCCGTTCAATTTCCTCGGCCTTCGGAGCTGAGCATGGCAGAGGCGTTACTCGTCGGCGACGTGGGCGGCACCAACGCCAGGTTCGCGGCGGCCTGCCGGCGCGGCGACCGGATCGGGATCGGGCAGTTCGAGCGCTTTTCAGGTGAAGCCTTCCCTGATTTCAACGCGGCGCTGGGAACCTATCTGGACATGACCGGCCTGCGCCCGGCGGCGGCGTGCATTGCAGTGGCGGGCCCTGTGCGCGGCGGCAGGGCGCAGCTGACGAACCGGGACTGGAGCATCTCCGAGGCGGACGTGTCCGAGCGGTTCGCAATTGCGAACGTGCTGGTGGTCAATGACTTCGTTGCCATGGCGAGGTCGGTGCCCGAACTGGAGCCGGAGGCGTTCAGCCTTGTGTTGCCCGGCATTCCGGTCCCGCAGGCCCCGGTCCTTGTGGCGGGCCCGGGAACGGGGTTCGGGGTCTCGACACTGGTTCCCTCGGCGGGGGGCTGGAGCGTGCTGGCGGGCGAGGGCGGCCACATGGCCTATGCGCCGCGCACGGACCTGGAGCGCAGGGTGGCGAGCCTGCTGGCGCGCGATCATGGCTATGTCTCGAACGAGCTCGTGGCCTCCGGCAGCGGCCTGGAAGAGGTGCATGCCGCTTTCTGCGAGATCTATGGCCGGCGGTATGCCGGATTGCCGCCTGAAGACATGCGCGCGAAGGCGGACGGCGGGGACGAGATGTATCTGGCGCTGATCCGGTTGCGATCCCTGGCGGTGATGGGGGCGGTGGGAGACCTCGCGCTGGCCAACGGGGCGCTTGGCGGGGTGGTGCTGGCCGGGGGCGTTTCGGAGCGGATTGTGGATTTCCTGAAGACGCCGGACGCGCGCGAGCGATTCTCTGTGCGCGGGCCGATGAGCGGCTACCTGGCAGAGTGCCCGGTGCGTTTGCTGCGCGCCCCCGACGCGCCGCTGATTGGCGCAGCGGCCTGGTTCGCGCAGGTCCGGCAAGGCTGAACCGGGTGCGCAAACGCTTGGTCTCCGGGGGCTGCGCTGCGACGCGTTCTCATCCCGGACGGCGCCGTTGCAAGCCGCCCTGGCTTTGAATGCTTTTGTGCGGCAGGAAATATCCTGCTGCGTCCGCAATACGTGCTGGTCCGTGACGCACCGCCGCAGGCGGTTGCCCGTGAATGGGCGGCGCGGGCAGGTATACTGCGAAAGTCCGGACGCGGTGCGCCGGTTCGTGTTGCGCGCACGCGAAAACCGTCCTAATCGGGCGACCATTGGCTCTGTACCAGGAGGTACCAAGCATGTCCGAAGTCGAGCGTCTGGCCCTTGATTACCTGCCCGTCATTTTTTTCCTTGTGATCGGCGCGGTGATCTCCGGGCTCTTTGTCCTTGGGTCAGCGCTGCTGGCCCCGTCGAAACCGGATCCGGAAAAGAACTCGGCCTACGAATGCGGGTTCAACGCGTTCGATGATGCGCGCATGAAGTTCGATGTGCGGTTCTACCTGGTCGCCATCCTGTTCATCATTTTCGACCTTGAGGTCGCCTTCCTCTTCCCCTGGGCTGTCAGCCTTGGCGAGATCGGCATCCTGGGCTTCTGGTCGATGGTCGGCTTCCTTGGCATTCTGACGGTCGGTTTCATCTATGAGTGGCGCCGCGGCGCGCTGGAGTGGGAATGATGTCCGGCGCCTCCCACAAACCCTACGCCCTCAGCGGCGCCCGGGTGGGCGCTGAAGGCTACAAGCCGGGCAGCGACGATCCTTTCTATAAAGGCCTCTCGGACGAACTCGCCGACAAGGGCTACTTCACGGCCGCTGCCGACGACCTGATCACCTGGGCGCGCACCGGCTCGCTGATGTGGATGACGTTCGGCCTTGCCTGCTGCGCGGTGGAAATGATGCACGCGGGCAACCCGCGTTACGATCTGGAACGCTTCGGCATGGCCCCGCGCGGGTCGCCGCGCCAGTCGGACGTGATGATTGTGGCGGGCACCCTTACCAACAAGATGGCCCCCGCGCTGCGCAAGGTCTACGACCAGATGCCGGAGCCGCGCTACGTGATATCCATGGGCTCGTGCGCCAATGGTGGCGGCTACTATCATTACAGCTACAGCGTCGTGCGCGGCTGCGACCGGATCGTGCCGGTCGACATCTATATCCCCGGCTGCCCGCCCACCGCTGAGGCGCTCGTGTACGGCTTCCTGCAACTGCAGAAGAAGATCCGCCGCGAAGGCTCGATCGAGCGCTGAGATGGCCAACATGAACACCGAAAACCTGGTCGACCTTGCGGCTCATATCGAAGCCCGGATGCCGGACGCCGTGCGCTCGACACAGATCATCTTGGGCGAGCTGACCGTGCTTGCCGAGCGGGACCATATCCTGGCGCTGCTGCGCTTCCTGCGCGACGACCAGCAATGCAACTTCGAGACACTGATTGACATCTGCGGTGTGGACTATCCCGGGCGCAACGAGCGGTTCGAGGTTGTCTACCACCTCCTGTCTATGCGGATGAACCACCGCGTCCGCGTACGTATCCGCGCGGATGAAGAAACCGCCGTGGCCAGCAGCGTGGCGATCTGGCCGGCGGCCAACTGGTTCGAGCGCGAGGCGTTCGACATGTACGGCATCCAGTTTTCGGAACATCCGGACCTGCGCCGTATCCTGACAGATTATGGATTCGAAGGCTTTCCCCTGCGCAAGGATTTCCCGCTGACCGGGCATTACGAGGTTCGCTATGACGACCTTGAGAAGCGCGTGATCTACGAACCGGTGAAGCTGGTTCAGGAATACCGCAACTTCGATTTCCTCTCGCCCTGGGAAGGCATGACGTCTGAAATTCCCGGCGATGAAAAAGCCGGCGGAGGCGCGTGAGACCATGGCCGACACAGCCCACCTGATCGAAGAAGACGACCGCAAGTTCACGCTGAACTTCGGGCCCCAGCACCCCGCCGCGCACGGCGTGCTGCGGATGATCATGGACCTCGACGGCGAAGTGGTGACCCGCATCGACAGCCATATCGGCCTGCTGCACCGCGGCACCGAGAAGCTGCTGGAGTACAAGACCTACCTTCAGGGCCTGCCTTATTTCGACCGCCTCGATTACTGCTCGCCGATGAACCAGGAACATGCCTGGTGCCTCGCGATCGAGAAGATGCTGGGTGTCGAGGTTCCCCGCCGCGCCAGCCTGATCCGGGTGATGTTCTCCGAAATCGGCCGGATCATGTCGCACATTCTCAACGTGACCACGCAGGCGATGGACTGCGGCGCGCTGACGCCGATCACGTGGGGCTTCGAAGAGCGCGAGAAGCTGTGCGTGTTCTATGAGCGCGCCTCCGGCAGCCGGATGCATGCGGCCTATTTCCGTCCCGGCGGCGTCCACCAGGACCTGCCGCAACGGCTGATCGACGATATAGCCGCCTGGTGCGAGCAGTTCCCGGAGAAGATGGCCCGCATCGAGGACCTGATCACCGAGAACCGCATCTTCAAGCAACGCAACGTCGATATCGGTGTCGTGGACCAGCGCACGATCATGGACTGGGGCTTCTCGGGCGTCATGGTGCGCGGCACCGGCCTTGCCTGGGACCTGCGCCGCTCGCAGCCTTACGAGTGCTATTCTGAACTCGATTTCAAAGTGCCGGTCGGCAGGCACGGCGACAATTACGACCGCTATGTCTGCCGCATGGAAGAGATGAAGGAGTCGACCAGGATCATCCAGCAGTGCATTGCGCTGATGGTGAAGGAAGGTCCCGGCCCCGTCCTGCTGGCGGGCAGCAAGCTTTCGCCGCCGCGCCGCGCCGAGATGAAGAACTCGATGGAAGCACTGATCCATCACTTCAAGCTGTACACGGAAGGTTTCCACGTTCCGGCGGGCGAATGCTACGCAGCCATCGAAGCGCCGAAGGGCGAGTTCGGCGTCTACCTCGTGGCCGACGGGACCAACCGCCCGTACCGCGCCAAGATCCGCGCGCCAGGCTATCCGCACCTGCAGGCGATGGACCACCTTTCGAAGGGCCACATGCTGGCCGATGTTTCGGCGATCCTCGGCTCGCTCGATATCGTGTTCGGGGAGGTTGACCGGTGAGCGCCTCCGCTGAACTCGTCCAGAAACAGCTTGACGCCTATAACAACCAGAATATCGAAGCCTTTCTCGCCTGCTACGCCGAAGACGCTGTGCTGGCCGGGCTGAACGGCGAGATCACGCATCGCGGGCTTGCGGCCATCCGCAAGCGGCATGAAGACCTGTTCTACGAGTTCCCGAAGAACCACGCGAAGCTGGCCAATCGGATCGATCTCGGAACGACCGTGATTGACCATGAGCTGGTTGAGCGCGCGCCCGGCGGTGACAGGTTTGAAGTGGCGGCGATCTATACGCTCAGGGGCGGCAAGATCGTCCGTGTGGACTTTGCCCGGGCAGGGGCTGTCTGATGGCCGCCCTGCCGGAGCAACGCGTCTCGATCGTCACCGTCGGGGTCAGGGACCTTGCCGGCATGGTCCGTTTCTATACGGATGTTCTGGGGTTTGAAGACCGGGGCGTGAAGGGCGAAGTTGCGTTCTTCAATGCAGGCGGCATGGCGCTGGGCCTCTGGGACGAGACCAAGCTGGCGAACGATGCCGGCCTGGCCGATGACCGTAAGGGTGAGTTCAAGGGCTTTGCGATTGCGTTCAACGCACGCTCTGCCGGTGAGGTCGACGCAATCTTCGACCGGCTCGGCAAGGCAGGTGTGCGCATTCCGAAGGCGCCGCACAAGACCTACTGGGGCGGATATTCCGGCTACTTCGCGGACCCCGAAGGCAATGCCTGGGAAGTCGCCTATAATCCGTTCTGGCCAATTGACGAGGCGGGGCGCGTGACCGTGCCCGCGCCAAAGGAGCGATAGATGGCCTTGCGCCGGTTTGATCTTGAAGCGGGCGGCGACAGCTTTGCCTTCAGGTCCGAGACAGAAGAGAAGATTGCGTTCTGGCGCGGGAAGTATCCTGCCGACAAGCAGCGCTCGGCGGTTATCCCCCTGCTCTGGCTTGCCCAGAAGGACAATAATGGCTGGTTGTCCGAGCCCGCGATGCGCGAAGTCGCCAACCGGCTCGAGATGCCCTATATCCGCGTCTACGAAGTGGCGACGTTCTACACGATGTTCCGCCTTCAGCCGGTGGGCAAATTCCATGTCCAGCTATGTGGCACGACGCCGTGCCAGCTGCGCGGAGCAGAGAGCCTGAAAGACGTCTGCACGAAGGAAATCGGCAAGGCGATGTACGTCACCGATGACAGGCGTCTGTCGTGGGAAGAGGTCGAGTGCCTCGGCGCCTGCGTGAATGCGCCGATGGTGCAGATCAATGATGACTTCTTTGAGGACCTGACGCCGGAGTCGCTGTCGGCGATCCTCGGCCGCCTGCGCCACGGCGCTGAGGTCACGCCGGGCCCTCAGATTGACCGCGTGAACAGCGCGCCGGAAGGCGGCACCACCGTCCTGACCGATGCCTCCCTGTTCGATGGAAGCCGCACCAGGGTTGCGCTCCTGCCCAACCTGCCCAAACCGCCGGAGCCAACGCCTGAAGCGGCTGGCCTGCCGCAGGCCGGCTCGCCGACAATCACGAAGCGGGAAGAGCCCGCCAGCAAGGATATCAAGAGCTAAGCCATGCTGCAGGACAAAGACCGCATCTTCACGAACCTCTACGGCCTTCATTCGCCCGACCTCGAAGCGGCGAAGAAGCGCGGCGCGTGGCACCTTACAAAGGAAATGCTCGATCTGGGGCCTGACTGGCTGTGCGACCAGATCAAGGCCTCCGGCCTGCGCGGCCGGGGCGGGGCAGGGTTCCCGACCGGCCTGAAGTGGACGTTCATGCCGAAAGAAGTGCGCGAGCGTCCGCACTATCTCGTCGTCAACGCCGACGAGTCCGAGCCCGGCACGTGCAAGGACCGCGAGATCATGCGGCATGATCCGCACCTGCTGATCGAAGGCTGCATGGTGGCGAGCCGCGCGATGCGCGCCCACAAATGCTATGTCTACATTCGCGGCGAATACATCGCGGAGCGCCATGCGCTCGAGAAGGCGGTGAAGGAAGCCTACGAGGCGCGCCTTATCGGGGCGAACAATCTCAACGGCTGGGACTTTGACCTCTACGTCCACCACGGCGCCGGCGCCTATATCTGCGGCGAGGAAACAGCGCTGCTGGAGAGCCTTGAGGGCAAGAAGGGCCAGCCGCGCCTGAAGCCGCCATTTCCGGCGAATGCGGGCCTTTATGGCTGCCCGACGACGGTGAACAATGTCGAGTCAATCGCCGTCGTGCCGACGATCCTGCGCCGGGGCGCGCAATGGTTTTCGGGCTTTGGCCGCCCGAACAATTCCGGCACGAAGCTGTTCTGCATCTCCGGGCACGTGAACAGGCCGTGCAACGTGGAAGAAGAGATGTCGATCACGTTCCGGGAACTGATCGATACGCATTGCGGCGGTATCCGCGGCGGCTGGGAAAACCTGAAGGCCGTTATCCCGGGCGGCTCGTCGGTGCCGATGGTGCCGGCCGGGCAGATCATGGACGCCTATATGGATTTCGACACGCTGCGCGACCTGAAGTCCGGTCTCGGCACGGCGGCGGTCATCGTGATGGACAAGCAGACCGACCTGATCAAGGCCATTGCGCGGCTGGCTTACTTCTACAAGCACGAGAGCTGCGGCCAGTGTACGCCGTGCCGCGAAGGCACCGGCTGGATGTGGCGCGTGATGGAACGCATGGTGCGCGGCGAGGCTACGCATGACGAGATCGATACGCTGCTGGACGTGACCAGGCAGGTCGAAGGCCACACGATCTGCGCGCTGGGCGACGCAGCGGCCTGGCCGATCCAGGGGCTGATCCGTCACTTCCGCCACGAGATCGAAGAGCGCATCAATCGCTACCGGCAGCCGCGCGCCTTGGTGCAGGGCGCCGTGATCGCGGCGGAGTAGGACCATGTCAGACACGTACAAGCTCAATATCGACGGCGTCGAAGTCGAAGTGCCGAAGGCTTACACGCTTATGCAGGCGTGCGAGGAAGCGGGCGCAGAGATTCCGCGCTTCTGCTATCATGAGCGCCTGTCGGTCGCGGGCAACTGCCGCATGTGCCTTGTCGAGTGGGAAGGCGCGCCGAAGCCGCTGGCTTCCTGCGCGCAGATCGTGGGCGACCTTCGTCCGAACCGGGACGGTTCGCCGCCGGTGATCCGCACCAGGGGCGCCTATGTCGAGAAGGCGCGCAAAGGTGTCATGGAATTCCTGCTGATCAATCACCCGCTCGATTGCCCGATCTGCGACCAGGGCGGCGAGTGCGACCTGCAGGACCAGGCGGTGGCCTATGGCCGGTCTGACAGCCGGTATGACGAGAACAAGCGCGCCGTCGAAGACAAGAACATGGGCCCGCTGGTCAAGACGATCATGACACGCTGCATCCAGTGCACGCGCTGCGTGCGTTTCGTTGCGGAAGTGGCGGGCGTTGAGGAGATTGGCATGATCTCGCGCGGCGAGAGCGCCGAGATCACGACCTATCTGGAAAAGTCGCTGACGTCAGAGCTGTCCGGCAACGTGATCGATCTTTGCCCGGTCGGCGCACTGACGTCCAAGCCCTATGCCTTCAATGCGCGGCCCTGGGAACTGCGCAAGACGTCGTCCATCGATGTCATGGATGCCATGGGCGCGGCGATCCGGATCGACGCGAAAGGGGACGCTGTGATGCGGATCCTTCCGGAGACGAATGAAGAGATCAACGAGGAATGGCTGTCGGACAAGTCCCGGTTCGTCTGGGACGGCCTCGCGCGCCAGCGGCTCGACCGGCCGTACGTGCGCCGGAATGGCAAGCTGCATCCGGTGACGTGGCCGGAGGCGCTGGACGCGGTTAAAGCTGCGCTGTCTGTCGGCGCGGACCAGATCGGCGTGGTTGCCGGCGACCTGATCGAAGTGGAGCAGGCTAAAGCGGCGCTCGATTTCTTCCGGGGCCTCGGCGTCAGGAATACCGACTGCCGGCCTGCGGGCGCACAGTATGGCACCAGCGGCGTGCGTGAACATTACCTCCTGAACCCGACCCTGATGGGCGTCGAAGAATCGGATGCGCTGCTGCTGATCGGCGCCAATCCGCGCGTCGAAGCGGCTGTCTGGAATGCCCGCATCCGCAAATCCTGGCTCTGGGGCAATCTGAAAGTTGCCGTTATCGGCGAGGCGGCTGAGCTGACCTATCCGTACACGCATCTTGGCACGTCGCCTGAGGCGCTGAACGGGGGCGCGGTGCGCGACTTCTTCAAGGGCGCGAAGCGGGCGATGATCGTGGTGGGCGAAGCAGCTGCCTGCCGCAGCGACGGCGCAGCGATCCTGGCAGCCGCCCTGTCGATGGCGCAGGAGACCGGCGCCGTTTCTGACGGCTGGGCGGGGTTCGGCATGCTTCACACGGCGGCGGGCCGGGTCGGGGCGCTGGATGCCGGATTTATCCCGGCCGAAGGCGGCAGGGCGACGCAGGACATTCTCGGCGGCGCGTTGAAAACCGTCGTATTGCTGGGCGCCGATGAAGCCGACCTGTCACAGCTCGGCCCGGCGCAGGTGATCTATGTCGGCTCGCACGGCGACGCCGGTGCGGCGCGGGCCGATATTGTGTTGCCTTGCGCGGCGTACAGCGAAATCACGGCGACCTATGTGAACACCGAGGGCCGGGTGCAGATGACCACGCGGGCGGTTCAGCCGAAGGGCGAGGCCCGCGAAGGCTGGGCCATTTTCCGGGCGCTTTCGGGCGTCACCGGCAAGGTGCTTGCGTATGACACAGCCGACGAGCTGCGCACGCTCCTGCGCGGCAAGACGGGGCAGAACACGGCCTTTTCCGGTCGTGGATACGCCCCTGGCAGCAAGGGTGTCCCGGCGCTCCTTGCAGCGCCCCCGCCGGCAGCCGGCGGCCTTGGAAACGCGCCGTTCAGCCGCGCGATTGCTGACTTTTACCTGACCAATCCCATCGCCCGCGCTTCGCGCACAATGGCTGAGTGTTCCGCGCTGGCGACCAGCCTAGACACCGCAGTGGCAGCGGAGTAGGGCGGCGCCATGAGTAATGCAATCGAGTCTTTGGGGAGCCTCTGGGGGCCGCTTCTGGTGCTCGGCCAGATCGGCCTGTTCACGCTCGTTCTGCTCCTGTCGATTGCATTCCTGCTGCTGCTGGACCGGAAGATCTGGGCCGGCGTGATGATGCGCAAAGGCCCGAACGTGGTGGGCCCGTTCGGCCTGCTCCAGTCGTTTGCAGACTTCGGGAAGTTCCTGCTGAAAGAAATCGTCATCCCGGCCGGCGCCAACAAGTTCGTCTTCATCTTTGCGCCGATCCTCACCTGTACGCTGGCCTTTGCCGCCTGGGCGGCCATCCCGGTTGCACCGGGTATTGAGGACGGAACGAGCTGGGTGATCTCGGACCTGAATGTCGGCGTCCTCTATCTCTTTGCGATCAGCTCCCTGGGTGTCTACGGCATCATCATGGGCGGCTGGGCGTCGAACTCGAAGTATCCGTTCCTCGGCGCGCTGCGCTCAGCCGCGCAGATGGTATCCTATGAGGTCTCCATCGGCTTCGTGATCATCACGGTCATCCTGCTGGTCGGCTCGATGAACCTCAGCGACATCGTCAACAACCAGGCCGGCGGCCTGCAGAACTGGCACGCGTTCAGCTTCCAGAACTTCCCGCTGATCGTCGTGATGTTCCCGATGTTCGTGATCTTCTTTATCTCGGCGCTGGCGGAAACCAACCGCCCGCCGTTTGACCTGCCTGAAGCCGAATCCGAGCTCGTGGCCGGTTACCAGGTCGAGTATGGCTCGACGCCGTACCTCCTCTTCATGCTGGGTGAATACCTCAACATCGTGCTGATGTGCGCGATGATGACCATCCTGTTCCTCGGTGGCTGGCATGGGCCCGTCGCCATCGGCGCGAACGCCGCCGGAGCGATGCCGCCGCTGCTGCTCAGCCTCGCGGGCCTCTTCTGGTTCATGCTGAAGATCCTGTTCCTGTTCTTCCTGTTCGCCATGGTGAAGGCCATCGTGCCCCGGTATCGCTATGACCAGCTGATGCGCCTTGGCTGGAAGATTTTCCTGCCAACCTCTCTCGCTGCCGTGCTCGTGGTGGCGGGGTATGTGACCTATTTCGGAGTTCAGTCATGAGCCTCGCGCAGACCCTTCGCGGCGCCCTTCTGACGGATTTCCTGGGCGCCTTCCGGGTGGCCCTGCTGGAAATGTTCCGCCGGAAGCCGACCGTGAATTACCCGTTCGAGAAGAACCCGCTATCACCCCGTTTCCGGGGTGAGCACGCGCTGCGCCGGTATCCGAGCGGCGAAGAGCGCTGCATTGCCTGCAAGCTGTGCGAGGCAATCTGCCCGGCGCAGGCCATCACGATCGAGGCCGAGCCGCGCGAAGACGGCGCGCGCCGCACGACACGCTACGACATCGACATGGTGAAGTGCATCTATTGCGGCTTCTGCCAGGAAGCCTGCCCGGTCGACGCGATTGTCGAAGGGCCGAACTTCGAGTTCGCAACCGAAACGCGTGAGGAGCTGTTCTACGACAAGGAACGTCTCCTCGCGAACGGCGACCGCTGGGAACGGCTGATCGCGAAGAATCTTGAGTTGGACGCGCCGTACCGGTAGCGGGCCGAAACCAGTAACGCAGACCGGCGGCCAGGGGCTTTACCGGAACAGAAAAGGGGCGAGAAGGCTGTGGCACTGATCGCATTTGGATTGATCGCGGCTGTCGTGATCCTGTCGGCCTTGTTCGTGATTGCGGCGCGCAATCCCGTGCACTCGGTCCTGTGGCTGATCCTCGCGTTTTTCTCGTCCGCCGGCCTGATGGTTCTGATCGGGGCCGAGTTCCTCGCGATGCTGCTGATCGTCGTCTATGTCGGCGCGGTTGCGGTACTGTTCCTGTTCGTCGTGATGATGCTTGATGTTGATTTTGTCGAACTGAAGCAGGGAAGCCTTGGCTATTGGCCCTTTGCGCTCCTGATCGGCGTTATCCTGATTGCCGAGCTCGCGCTGGTCTGGAGCGCGAGTGGTTCGCTCAACTTCGATGCGTTTGATCCATCGCCGGGCGCTGAAACAAACACCGAAGCCATTGGCGCCGTGATGTACACGCAATACCTGCTGCTGTTCCAGCTGGCCGGTATGATCCTTCTGGTCGCGATGATCGGCGCCATCGTGCTGACGCTGCGCCACCGGCCGAATGTCAAGCGTCAGAATGTCAGTGCCCAGACCGGCCGGCGCCGCGCGGACGCCACCGAACTCAAGGATCCGGCTCCGGGGCAGGGGATCTGACATGACCGAACTCGGCATCCTGCATTTCCTGATCGTCTCGGCAGCGCTGTTCACGATTGGCGTGGTCGGCATCTTCGTGAACCGCAAGAACGTCATCGTTATCCTGATGGCGCTGGAGCTGATCCTGTTGTCCGTGAACATCAACCTGGTCGCCTTCTCGGTGTTTACCGGGACGATCCAGGGCCAGATCTTCGCGATGCTGGTGCTCACGGTCGCGGCCGCGGAGGCGGCTGTGGGGCTCGCGATCCTCGTCGTCTATTTCCGGAATCGCCGCGACATCTCGGTTGAGAATGTCGATCTGATGAAAGGCTGACCCTCAGTATGCTTCCGGATAGCCTGCTCATCTATATCGTCCTTGCGCCCGGCTTCGCTGCGCTGACCGGATTGTTCCACAAATGGATCGGCGACCGTGCCGTGATGGCCATCACCACGGGCGTCGTTCTGTCGTGCGGCGCGCTGTCACTCTACCAGCTCTTCGCCTATGTGGCCGGTCTCGGCGGCGCGGCGGAAGCGGTGCACCATGCGTCGGGCTATGACGCGTACCTGACAGCCGGTGCGGAAGTTGCGGCGGTGGAACTGCAGCAGCGCATCATCACGCTGATGCCATGGATTAACATCGGGGATTTCCAGGCCAACTGGGCCATCCGTGTAGATACACTGTCGATCGTCATGATGGCGGTGATCACCGGTGTCTCCGGCCTCGTGCACCTCTATTCCTGGGGCTACATGAGCGAGGACCCGCACAAGTCGCGTTTCTTCGCTTACCTGTCGCTGTTCACTTTCATGATGCTGATGCTCGTGGTGGCAGACAACTTCATCCAGCTGTTCTTTGGCTGGGAAGGCGTGGGCCTCGCCTCCTACCTGCTGATCGGCTTCTGGTACACGAAGAAGGCGCCGAACGATGCTTCCATCAAGGCGTTCGTGACGAACCGGGTGGGTGACTTTGGTCTGGCGCTCGGCATCATGGCGGTATTCTTCATGTTCCGCTCGGTCGAGTTCGCCCCGGTGCTGGACGCGATCCGGACCAACGCGGTCATCACGCCATATGCCTTCGCCGAAGCGTTGCCGGCGCGCGAGTCCGTGATCGTGTTCTTCGGTGAGCGCGTCTATGCACTGGAGCTGATCGGCATCCTGCTCTTCATTGGTGCAATGGGTAAATCGGCCCAGTTCTTCCTGCACGTCTGGTTGCCGGACGCCATGGAAGGCCCGACGCCCGTGTCGGCCCTGATCCACGCGGCGACGATGGTGACGGCAGGTGTCTATCTCGTCTGCCTCCTGTCGCCGGTCTATGAGTATACCTTCTATGCGTCCGGAATGGTTGCGCTCGTCGGTGCGGTGACGGCGCTCTATGCCGCCACCGTCGGCATGGCACAGAACGACATCAAGCGCGTGATCGCCTATTCGACCTGTTCGCAGCTCGGCTACATGTTCTTCGCGGCAGGTGTCGGCGCTTATGAGGCGGCGATGTTCCACCTCTTCACCCACGCCTTCTTCAAGGCGCTGCTGTTCCTCGGTGCCGGTTCGGTTATCCACGGCATGCACCATGAGCAGGACATGCGCCGCATGGGCGGGCTCGCAAAGCTGATGCCGCTGACCTATGCCGCGATGATGATCGGTACTATTGCCATCATTGGCCTCGGTATTCCGCATACGAAGTTTGGCTTCTCCGGCTTCTTCTCGAAGGACGCGATCCTCGAGAGCAGCTATGCCGGCGTCATGGCCAGCGTATCGTTTGCGCAGCTCGCCTTCTGGTTCGGCCTGCTCGCGGCCTTCCTGACAAG